>LXNI01000697.1_pt1 | contig 36597 bp, 25 predicted proteins | sample 809091 | NCBI WGS metagenome assembly LXNI01 (sample SAMN04870527, study PRJNA318959) | sponge metagenome | biome: 01000161; feature: marine sponge reef; material: water | host: Sarcotragus foetidus | place: Greece: Milos, Mediterranean Sea | collected 2013-05-29 | depth 5-7 m
GGGGGTGGGGGGAAAGAGCTGTTCCCGGTTGGCCACGGGGATCGAATGAGGTGAGGATCGTCGCAACAACCGTGCAAATCGGATATGTCGTGCGCGATTTGCATGGCTATTGCTCTCGAACTGTCTTGGGGACCATTTACCAGGAAGTGTAGGAAAGTGTACTTTCGGCTTTTCGCGGCCGCCCTGCCCGCGACCTGAGTTCTCTTCCATCCCGAGCGACGGAAAGCCTGCCAGAGGCGGCCGCCAGACTGGGAGCGCACGGATGTTGAATCGAGGAGAGGTCGGCCACCACAGGTGGATCCTCCTGCTCATGTTTGGGACGGGCCCGGTCCTCCTCACCGGATGCGACGACCCGGTCGAGCCCGTACCTGACGACGGACCCGCAAGGATCGCGTTGACCGCCCTCTACGAAGAAACGAACGGACATGGATGGGACTATCGGGACAACTGGTTGACGGACGCGCCGCTCGGGTCCTGGTACGGAGTAGAGGTCGATCAGTCAGGTCGCGTCGTCGGTCTGGACCTCTCCTGGAACGGACTAACGGGTGTGATTCCGCCCGAACTCGGCAACCTCACGCACCTGGCCTTCCTGAACCTGTCGGTGAACAACCGGCTGACGGGCCCAGTCCCGGAGACGTTCGCCACCCTCCACGAGCTTACGGTGCTGCACCTGCACGACTGCGACTTGACCGGCCCGATTCCGGCGGCACTGGGCAATCTGAACGGCCTGGAAAGTCTGCAGCTGGATGACAATCGCCTCACGGGCCCGATTCCGGCGGAACTCGGCAATCTGGCCGGCCTTACCGAGCTGTTCCTATACAGCAACGAGTTGACGGGCCCGATTCCGGCGGAACTCGGCGACCTGGCCAATCTCACGTCCTTGCTTATCAGTGGCAATCGCCTTTCCGGCCCGATCCCGGCGGAGTTGGGCAACCTGGCGAGTCTCACTGAGCTGGAACTGGGCATCAACGACCTGTCCGGCCCAATTCCGGCGGTACTCGGCAACCTGGCCAATCTCACGGGTCTCGGTCTCTTCAACAACGAGTTGACCGGCCCGATTCCGTCAGCACTGGGCAATCTGACCGGCCTCGAAGGCCTGTATCTGAGTGACAATCGTCTGACCGGCCCGATCCCCGCGGAGTTGGGCAACTTGGCGCGTCTCCGTGGGCTGGGGCTAAGCGGCAACGAGTTGACCGGCCCGATTCCGCCGGAGTTGGGAAATCTGGCGAACCTCCGTTCGTTGTCTCTGAGTGACAATCGCCTCACCGGCCCGATCCCGCCGGAAATCACCAATCTTGCCAATCTCCAGTACCTCTGGCTCGATGAGAACGACCTGACCGGCCTGATCCCGCGCGAGCTCGGCAATCTCGACGCTCTCGAGCTCCTGTCTCTGGGGGACAACGACCTGACGGGCCCGATCCCGCCGGAAATTGCCAATCTCGCCAATCTCCAGTACCTCTGGCTCGGGGGTAATGGGCTGACCGGCCCCATACCGCCCCAACTTGGAGACGCGACGCACCTGGAATCGCTGGATCTCTCCGCTAACGAGCTGACGGGATCCATACCACCCAGCCTCGGGAACCTGGGCCTCCTCTCCGAGCTGAACCTGTCCGGCAATGACCTGGAGGGGACGATCCCCGCGTACCTGGGCGACCTTGTCAACCTCACGGCCATCAACCTGGGCCAAAACCCCCGGCTGTCGGGCGAGGTTCCGGGCGGGTGGACGGATCTTCGTCTGAGGACGTTCCTGGCCGGGGAAACCGGCGTTTGCGCACCCGACGGACCCGAGATGGTGCTATGGCTGGAGAGCATCCCGACGCGACGCGTGCATTCTTGTCGGCAATTAGCCGCGTATCTGGTCCAGGTCGTCCAGTCGCGCGGGTTTCCGGTCCCGCTGGTTGCGGGAGAGGACGCGGTGCTGCGCGTGTTCCCGACGGCTGAGCGCGCGACCGACGCCGGCCTTCCCCGTGTGCGGGCCAGCTTCTACCTGGACGGGACGGAGGCGCATGTGGTGGAGATCGCCGGCAAGTCGACGCCCATCCCGACGACGATCGATGAAGGGTCGCTCCTCAAGTCGGCAAACGCCGAGATCCCGGGCGAGCTGGTGCGGCCAGGGCTGGAAATGGTGATCGAGATCGACCCCGAAAGGACTCTGGACCCGGATCTCGGGGTGGCCGGACGCATCCCGGAGAACGGTCGCCTGGCGCTGCAGGTGGAGATCATGCCCCCCCTGGACTTCGTATTCCTCCCCTTCCTGTGGAGTGAGGATCCGGACTCCGCGATCCTGCGGGTGGTCCAGGAGATGGCCGACAGTCCCTCAAGCCATGAACTGCTGGCACCCACGTTGACACTGTTGCCGGTCGCCGGCGTAACCGCCGAGGCCCATGAGCCCGTGTGGACCTCGACCAATGACGTGGGACAACTGTTCCGGGAGATGCAGGCGATTCGAATCATGGAGCGTGGCAGTCCCCTCATCGGAGACGATCGCTACCTGGGAATGATGTCGGGGCCGGTTGACGGCGGAACCGGACTGAGCGCGCGGGGTGGACGATTCGGTTTCGTTGTTCCGCGGGCCGACGCCATAACCCGGCAGGTCGGCCACCTGCTCAACCTCCGCTCGGTCCCGTGCGAAGCGGAGAGCCCGGATCCCTACTATCGCCCGGATCCCTACTATCCCTACGACAACGGATCGATCGGCGCCTGGGGCTACGATCCGGGTGCGGACGAGCTGGTTTCGCCCGCGACTCCGGACCTGATGTCCTACTGCGGTCCGGTGCGCTGGATCAGCGACTACCACTTCACGAATGCGTACAGCTACCGTTTGGTCGACGAGCATGTAAGGCCGTCCGTCGCCCTGGCCACGACCCGCTCGCTGCTGCTCTGGGGTGGTGCGGACGCCGACGGCAGGCCCTATCTGGAACCCGCGCTTGTGGTCGACGCGCCGCCGGCGCTGCCGCTCTCGGACGGAGACCATGAGGTGACGGGGCGGACCGCCAGCAGTGAAGAGCTGTTCTCGTTGTGCTTCGCAATGCCGGTTGTGGGCGGAGGCGGCGGTGGGTCGAGTTTTGTCTTTGCCATTCCGGCGGAAGGCGTGTGGGGGAACCAGCTCGCGAGGATCACGCTTTCCGGGCCGGGCGGAGACTCCACGCTGGATCTGGACACAGACCGGCCGGTGACCATCCTGCGCAACCCGGAGACGGGTCAGGTCCGAGCCATTCTGCGGGGTTCGTCGGTTGAAGCGGTGGGGGACCCGGGAGGGCTTGGGGACCGCTTCCCGTTGGAGGGGATCGAGGTGGTTACCAGCCGGGGGATTCCCGACGCGGACGCGTGGAAGCGGTAGGTGGGCGATGCGGTTGGCATGCCTCCGGTGCAGGCTCGGGAGAAGGCGGCGTTTCCAGAGTCGTTCGGAACCCGCACGGTGCAGCAGATGGGCTGAGCCGGTCGCCGTCAAACCACCAACTCCCCACAAATCCCCCCCAAACTCACCCCCTCCACCCCACCCCCCAGCGCGTAGCTCTCGTCCCCGCCATGGACCACCAGCTTCCGGTCCGGCATCACATCCTCGCAAGCAATACGAAACCCACGCGATACCTTCGGAACCGAGTTCCGCTCGATCTCGATCGCCCAAACCTCCCCCGCCCCCAGCTCCAGCACCAAATCGATCTCCGCGCCCCCCACCGTCCGGTAGTACGAGCACGACGTGTGCGCAGGCACGCCACTCAGAATGTTCTCGATCACGAACCCCTCCCAACTCCCGCCCACCACCGGATGCCCGAGCAGAGCGTCGAACGACTCGATTCCCAGGAGCGCGTGGCAGATCCCGCTGTCGCGCAGGTAGCTCCTGGGGGCCTTGACCAGGCGCTTGCCCACGTTTCGTCGCCATGACACCAGGCGCCGCACGAGGAGGAGGTCGACCATCAGGTCGAGGTAGCGTCCGACGGTGCGGCCGCTGAGTCCCAGAGACCGGGCCAGGATGGCGGCGTTGAACGGTTGTCCCTGATCGTGGGCCAGCATGGTCCAGAAGCGACGGAGCGTCTCCCCCGGAATTCTTGGGCCGAGGGCCGGGATGTCGCGTTCAAGGTAGGTGCGAATGAAGTCGAATCTCCATTCGAAGCTGTCGGCGTCGCTCGTCGCCAGCAGGCTGTCGGGCATTCCGCCGCGATGCCAGAGATCGTCCGCGTCCAGGCCGGCTGCTTCCCGAATGTTCAGGGGTTGCATCTCGCAGTATGCGACTCGGCCCGCGAGCGTCTCTCCGGTCTGCCGCAGAAGATCGATCGACGCTGAACCGAGGAGCAGAAAGTGACCGGTGCGCCGACCCTCGCGGCGGCGCTGGTCGATGATCCCCCGCAAGGGCTCGAAGAGGCCGGGGACTCTGTGGATCTCGTCCAAGATGACGAGCCGGTGGGAGTTGTGGTCGCAGTACTTGTGAATGTCCGCCAGCTTCGTGCGATCCCGGGGATCCTCCAGGTCGAGGTATGCGGCGTTCCGTGGCCGGGCGAACTCGAGGGCAAGCGTGGTCTTGCCGACCTGGCGCGGTCCGGTGAGAACCACGGCGGGCGCGCGCGACAACAGGCGATCGACGCGAGCCCTCGCCTCCCGTGAGATCACGGAACAGGCGGTACACGATCCGGATGGGCGAGGTGGGCACTTGGTGGCGTCCTGGCCGACATTTCCCGGGAATCAGGTGCTGAATTTGTCATAACGATGCAAATATAACACATCGTGCGCGATTTGCATGGTTATTGACCTCGATGACGGCCCCGTCGCCTAGGTTCTGACTGCCGTCCGGGCCTTTTCGTTCCTACTCCGCTGACCTCCGTGATCAGCGCTCGATCGGGTAGACCTCGATCAGAGTTTCGTCATGGGCGCCCTTTGCCTGGACGAGTACCCGGTCCTCCGAAATATCCAGAACGTTCAGGCTCACGGGCATCGTGATCCGCTTCCTCCGTTCCCACGCTTCGCTGAAACCGACCCAGACCACCTGGTCCTGCAGCGGGTTAGGGTACTCCCGGATCCACAGAAGGCCGTCGGCGCCGCCCTTCATAGCCGAAAAAGCGGGAAGGGTGGGGCGGGCCGGCAGGTCCTCGAGCAGGCGGAGGCCAAAATCCCTTATGAACGGGTTCGCCCGCAGGGTATCTCTGACGAACCGCGCCCAGTCTGCCTCAGCGCTCTGCCGGGGCTGCTCGAATGAGACTACGACGGCGGTCCCGGCCTCGTCGTAGCGCGTGATCGTGATCGAGTCGGTATCCGCCAGGTAGGCGTAGCGATCAGTGACGGCAGAGACGGCAGTCCGCCCGAAGGTCACGGGTTGCCCGCCGTGAATGGAACTGCGGAAGCCGTCAATATCAATATCCTCCCTCGCCGCCCACTGCTCTTCACCGGGACGGGTGCCCTCGAAGACGACCTCCCCGTCAGAAAGCCGAACGATCTCATATGTCACCGGCTGCCGGATCTCCATCGGCCCGGCGGGCGAGGGACCCCGCCATCCCATCTCCGAGATTTCGCGCAGCACGCTGTTTCCGAAGGCTCCAACGATCCTGCCCATTTGATAACCGACCGGGCTGAGCTTCGTCTCCCCGATGTACCTCCCGGACGCGTCGAGCCGTGTTGCTCGGAAGAGGAATGATGCATCCGAGGTGACCAGTCCGTCCGCGTGGCGAGCGATCCCGTTCAGATTCATGTAATCCCCGGGACCTTCTCCCTTCCTGCCCTGCCGAGCAAGCAGCCGGCCCGCAGCATCCAGGATCAGGACTTCGTACGACATCCTATCCGCGATAGCGACGCCGTCGCCGAAGAAGACCGCTCCGGAGACCCTACCCAGCGGGAGAGACTCGTCCAATCCGACCACCAGGCTTGGTTCCGCGGCGATCTGAAACGACTCGTCACCAGGCCACTCGGAGAACAGGTCCGCGGCCTCCGCGCGACCGGTGGCCGGATCCGATGCGTCGTCCAGGCAGGCGGCGCAGAGCACCAGGCAGGAAACGGCGAGCAACCGTTTCGGCAGCGGTCTACGTAGGGCGTCCGTCAGTCCGTCTCCGAGCTTCATGTGTTCCTCCGGCCTTCGTCTCGGTGTTTCGTCCCTGAGGCAGCGTTCGTACGAAACCAAGGTGCCCACGCTGGCTTTCTCGGCGAGCGTCTTCCAATCCCCGGTGTCCCGCCGCCCCGTCGATTTGAGAAACAACTATAAAATTCGGAGTTTAGGGACTTCGCGCAAGGGGGAAAGGCGGGTGTCGGGAGTGATTCTTCGTGGGACCGCCCCATCAACGAACGTCGCGGTCCCGACGCTGTACGGAACATCCTGAAACGCGAAAGCCCCGAGGACGAAACCGCCTCGGGGCTCCCACCTCAGCGTCTTGCTGCGCCCGAAGGCGTGTGCAGTAGAGGACGGTCTGAGGAATTACGTCTGGAGTATCGTCAAGTCCTATCCAAAACGCCACTGCCGGAGCTACCCCACCACCCCCACCCCCCGCCGCCTCTCCAACTCCGCCCTCACCTCCCCCGCACTCTCCTCCGTAATCGGATACAAATACACCGCAAAGATCGCGATCGCCGACGCCACCAGCGGTACGAACGCGTCATAAATGCGCAGCCAGAAGATCGTCCCCTCCGGCTGATTCGCGCCCAGCGCCGGATCCAGCCCCGTCGAGAACAGCAGGAACCCGCCGACCAGGATCGCGCCGCTCTGGCCGAGCTTCACCATCCACCAGAAGACCGATCCGAACATTCCCTCGCGCCGCTCGCCGGTATGGAGTTCGTCCAGGTCGACCACGTCCGCGATCATCGATCCCATGAGTGTGAACAGACCGCCCAGGCCGAAGGCGAGGAACGGGGCGGGGAGGAGCGCCAGCATGGGCGCTTCGGGGGTGTAGCAGAACCACTTCAGCGCATAGCCCACCATCGAGATGCTCGTCGAGACGAAGAAGGCGTTCTTCTTCCCGATCCGGGTCCCCAGCCAGGTCACGATGGCGATCACCAGGAAGCCGGTGACGGTGCCGAGCGTCCCGACCACTCCAGCCAGCCCCGCCCCTTCGGCCACGTTGCCGCCGGCGACGTAGTAGGCGAACACCCAGAACTGGAACTGCGAGATCATGATGAAGCTGTTGAACATCAGGAAGGTCGCCAGGCAGAGCACCAGGAAGGGGCCGGTCTTCAGGGTCTGCCAGAGACCCCGGAGGAACTCGATCGTGCTCTCGCCGAAGGTGGGGCCGTCCGCCTCCGCGTCCTCCGCACCACGGCCCTTGAGTACGCGCTCGCGCAGGAAGATCGCGGGGAGCACGCCCAGCGCGATGGTCGTCACGCAGATCGCCATCGCGAGGAACCGGGCCCCGTCCATCTGGTTCCGGAACCAGGCCGCGTTGGTCACGATCACGAGGAACCAGGGGCCGATCACAAACACGGTGTTCGACACGAAGTTCTGCACGCCCATCAGGCGGGTGCGCTCGTTGTAGTCGGGGGTGAGTTCGTATCCGAGCGCTACCCACGGCGTCGCGAAGACGGTGTAGGCGAGGAAGAAGACGAGCGAGCCGATCAGGAAGTACCAGAAGTAGGCGCTCTGGCTCCAGCCTTCGCCGGTGGGCTCCGGGGTCCAGATGTCCAGGTGGACGTGCGTCATCTCGCGGGCGTCGACGGGTGTTTCGCCGAAGTCGATCGCGGCGAAGCGGAGGTCGGTGTAGTGCTTGACTTCGTCGCCGCCGGCCTCGGCGTCCCCCACCTCGGCCTCGTCCCAGTCGGTGGACCAGGACTGGACGGGGACGTTTTCATAGGCACCGCTGAAGAGCGAGATGACGTCTTCGGGGGGGACGGTGGGCGACGGTGCGGCGGTGGTGGGCGCGTCGACTCCCTCGTTGTCCCGTCCGGACGGCTCCGCCGGGGTCGCGTCGTCGCTACGGTAGAGATAGACGTTGTCGACGTAGACCTCGGTCAGGTCACCCGAAATGAGGATCTGCGCCAGGTGCTCCCGGGTGGAAAGGCCCTCGAAGTCGCCTAGCGGCACGTCCACGCTTGCCCAGCCGCCGGTGAACAGCGTCGGGGGAAGGATGGCGACTTCGTCCTCGACGTCGTCGATCGCATCGACCGTCACGATCCCCTTCAGCGATTCGCCCAGACCCTCCACCAGCCCGGCCGGCTCGCCGGTCTCCTCGCCGCTGTAGACGCCGTCGGCCCCGTAGTCGACAAGCTTGAGCCGCAGCTGCGTCGGCGCCGGCATCTGCCAGAGCAGCGCGAAGATGATTCCCGCCGCGAGCGCGCCCACAAACAGGAATGGCCGCCGCCGTCCCCACCGCGACTTCGTCTTGTCCGACACGAAGCCGACGAGCGGATCGGTCAGCGCGTCGAAGAAGCGCGGCAGGCTTCCCAGCAGGCCCACGGCCCGGAAGTCCATGCCCAGCGCGAGGGTCAGCACGGCCATCATGTTGCCGATGCCCTGCGCCAGCAGGTTGTTCACGAACCCGCCGATCCCGTAGACGACCTTGTGCGGGAAGGAGATGCGGTCCTGGGGGGCGGTCCGGTGGGTCACGGATCAATCGGCGCGGTAGACGCGCACCCAGTCGACGAGCATGGCCTGCGGGAATTCGGTGGAGGCGTTGGGCGGGCCCACGAAGTGTCCACCCACGGCGACGTTCAGCAGGATGAAGAAGGGGTGATCGAAGACCCACTCGCCGCCCGGTTCATCGCGGTCGACGCGGTGATATAGTTCGCCGTCCACGAACCATGCGATGCCCGCTTCGGTCCACTCGACGGCGAAGACGTGGAAGTCCGTGTCGAAGCGGCCACCCGACAGGATGTAGCGGCCCGAGATGCCACCCGCGCCGGTGTAGCCCGGTCCGTGAATCGTGCCGTGCACGACGCTCGGCTCCTGGCCGCGGTACTCCATGACGTCGATCTCGCCGCACTGCGGCCACCCGACCGTCTCGAAGTCGTTGCCCAGCATCCAGAAGGCGGGCCAGATCCCCTGCCCGACGGGCAGCTTGATGTGGGCCTCGAAGCGCCCGTACGCGTGGTCGAAGAGGCCCTGGGTCTTGATGCGTCCCGAGGTGTAGGCGCTTCCCCGGTAGGACTCGCGGCGAGCGGTGATGGCCAGGTTGCCGTTGCCGTCCAGCGAGACGTTCTCGGGGCGGTCGGTGTCGTACTCCAGCTGCGCGTTGCCCCAGTCGGTGCCGATGTCGAAGGTCCAGTTGGCCGCGCTGGGGAGCTGTCCGGCGGGGCCGTCGAACTCGTCGCTCCACACCTCGGTCCAGGTGTTCCCCGTGTCTTCGTTGCAGGCGCACAGGATCGTGGGGACGAGAAGCAGCAGAGGTGCGAGAACGCGGAGAGCAGGGGCGGGCCGGGTGAAGTTCACGCTGCTTTCACGCCCGGGAAGAGACTGGGATCGGCCAGGGCGGCGGCAAGCACGTGCGTGGCGGCCCCCAGTGCGGTGGCTTGGGGGCCGAGTTCGCTGGTGCGGATTTCGGAGGCCGCTGCCGAAGCGACGAGCGTGCGGCTGGCTACCGCCTCGCTGAGCGGGACGAGCAGGCGGTCGCCGAGCCGGGCCAGGCTCCCGCCCACGACGACCGAGCCCGGGTTCATGAGGTTCAGGACACCCGCGATCACGATGCCCAGGTTGCGCGCGGCCTCGTCCACGACTTTGAGCGCCAGCGGGTCGTCGGCTAGCGCGGCGTCCTCAAGGGCACGGATATCGGCTACCGTGCCGTTCAGGACGCTCTGGGGATAATCGGGAAGCAGGGCCTGAATTCGTGACAACAGGGGCGCGGTTCCCACGAACGTCGCCAGGCAGCCGCGATTGCCACACACGCACTCGGGTCCCCGCGGGTCGATGGCCACGTGCCCGATCTCGCCCGCCACGCCGGTGGCGCCGCGGTAGATCTCGCCGTCGATCATCAGCCCGGCGCCGATCCCGGTCGCCACCTTGAGGTACGCGAAGTCGTCGATCCCCACCGCCTTGCCCCAATGGTGCTCCGCGAGCGCGCCCAGGTTGGCGTCGTTGTCGACGAAGACCGGCACCTCGAAGTGGTCGCGCAGCACGCCCAGCAGGTCGAAGGCGTGCCAGGCGGGCAGGATGCGTTCCAGAATCCGGTACGGCGACGCGGGATCGACCGGACTCGGGACCGCCACGCCGATCCCCATGGGCGCGGGCACGCCGTTGCCGCGCGCGGCCAGGCATGCCTTGCCCAGCTTCACCGCCAGATCGGCGGTGCCCTGCGGGTCGCTCTGAACCGGATGGTCCTCCTCGCGCCACTCGAGGATGCGGCCGCGCAGGTCGGTCAGCGCGACCGAAACGTGCGCCGCACCGATATCCACTCCGAGGATCACGCTGGCGCGGTCTCGAAACTGCATGAGGATGGGGCGCCGTCCCCCCCGGCTCTCCCCGCTCCCCACCTCCTCGATCAGCCCGGTCGGCAAGAGCCGTCCCACCACCTCCGAGATCGTCGACCGGGAGCGGCCCGTGTGACGCGCGATCTCGGCCCGGGAGACCGTTTTCCGCCGCCACACGAACTCGAGGACCTCGGTGATCGGTCCCCCCTCCCGGGCCGCACCCGGCCGGGACTGCTTCGCTCGCCGCACGGTGGTCATCGCGCTTCCGGCCACCGTACGGCCTTCGAACGAGGCATCTCCGCCCGCGCTACTTGCGCAGGTACACGTTGTCCAGGAACACCGTGTTGGGGTCGCCGGAGATGATTAGCTGTGCCAGGTGCTCCCTCGCCGTGAGGTTCGTGAACTCCGACAGCGCGATGTCGAAGCTCACCCACGCACCCGTGGCGAGCGCCGGAGTCGAGGACGCCGTCAGTGTGATCTCGTGCTCGGTGTCGTCGCCTCCCCCGAAGGCGCCGTCGGCTCCGAAATCCACCAGCTTGACGCGGAACGCCGCCGGGTCGGCCGTGGTGTCCGGGGTCCAGAAGTCGAAGCGGAAGTGGGTCATGTCCGTTGCGTCCACCGTCGCCGAGGTGAACTCGATGCCGGCGAAGACCAGGTTGGTATACTTCTTGGTGGCGTTCTCCGAGATCTGCACGTCCTCCACGTCGGCCTGGTCCCAGTCGGCGGACCAGGTGTCGACCGTCACGTCGGTGTACGCGTCGCTGAAGAACGAGATCACGTTGCTGGCCGAGTCCGTCGGGGTCGGTGCCGCTTCGCTCGGCTCGGTGAGTTCCTCGTAGAAGTAGATGTTGTCCAGGAAGACCGTGTTGGGATCGCCGGAGATGATCAGTTGGGCGAGGTGTTCACGGGCCGTGAGGTTCGTCAAGTCGGCCAGCGCCAGGTCGTAGCTGACCCACCGGGCGGTAGCCAGGGCGGGGTCCGAGTTGGCGGTCAGCGCGACCTCGTGCTCCGTGTCGTCGTCGCCGCCAAAGGCGCCGTCTGCACCGAAGTCCACCAGCTTGACCCTGAAGGCCGCCGGATCCGCCGTGGGGTCGGGGGTCCACAGATCGAAGTGGAAGTGCGTGGCGGCGGTGGCATCGATGGGCGCCGAGGTGAACTCGATCCCCGCGAACACCAAGTTCGTGTACTTCTTCATCGTGTCGCCCGCGATCACCACGTCCTCCACGTCGGCCTGGTCCCAATCCGCCGACCAGGTGTCCACGGTCGCGTCCGTGTAGGCCCCGCTGAAGAGCGAGGTGACCTGTTCCGCGGCATGCCCCGGCGTCGGCGCGGCGTCGGTCGGCGCATCCGGTGGCGGTGGCGCGTCGGTGCCCCGGAAGTAGACGTTGTCCACGTAGAGCGTGTTCGGATCACCCGAGATGATCAGCTGCGCGAGGTGTTCCTGCGCCGTGAGGTTCGTGAAGTCCGCAAACGCCAGGTCCAGCTGCACCCACTCTCCGGTTTCCAGCCCCTGCGCGCGCGTGATCGTGACCTCGTGCTCGCTGTCGTCGCCGCCCCCGTCCCACACGCCGTTGGCGCCAAAGTCGACCAGCTTCACCTTGAACGCCGCGTCGATCGTCTCGTCGGGCGTCCAGATGTCCATCCGGAAATGCGTCATGTTGGCCGCGTCCACGGTCTGCGACGTGAACTCGATCCCCGCGAACGACAGGCCGGTGTACTTCTTCACCGCGTCACCCGCGACCTCCACGTCCTCCACATTCGCAACGTCCCAATCCGCCGACCAGGTGTCCACCGTCACATCGTCATAGGCGTCGCTGAAGAGCGAGATCACCTGGTTCGCCGAGTCGGTGGGCGTTGGCGCCGGTTCGGTGGGCCCATCGGGCCGCTCGCCTTCCCGGAGGTACACGTTGTCCACGTACATCGTGTTCGGATCTCCGGAGATGATCAGCTGCGCGAGGTGTTCCTGCGTCGTGAGGTTCGTGAAGTCCGTCAGTGCCAGGTCCAGCTGCACCCACGCTTCCGTGGCCAGCCCCTCGGCGGCCGTAATCGTGACCTCGTGTTCGGTGTCGTCGCCTCCGCCGAAGACGCCGTCCGCGCCGAAGTCCACGAGCTTCACCTTGAACGCCGCGTCGATCGTCTCGTCGGGCGTCCAGATGTCCATTCGCAGGTGCGTCATGTTCATCGCGTCCACGGTTGCGGAAGTGAACTCGATCCCCGCGAAGACCAGGTTGGTGTACTTCTTGGCCGAGTCGCCCGCGATGTCCACGTCCTCCACGTCGGCCTGGTCCCAATCCGCCGACCAGGTGTCGACCGTCACGTCGTCGTAGGCGCCGCTGAAGAGCGAGATCACGTCTTCGGCCGCGTGGGTGGGCGTCGGTGGCCCCTCGGTCGGTGCGGGCTGGGCCATGACCGTCGCGGTTGCGCTCGCGCTGTGGCCGCCCGCCGTCGCCGTGACCGTTGTCGAACCGTTGGACACCGCGGTGACCAGTCCTGTCGCGTCCACCGTCGCGACCGCCTCGTCCCCCGAACTCCAGCTCACCGTGGCGTTCGCGATCGCGTTCCCGTTCGCGTCCGTCACCTCGGCCGTGAGCTGCACCATCTCGCCGAGCTCCGTCAGGAGTACCGAATCGGGCGCGACCGTGATTGCGGCGGCTGTCTGCTCCACCGTAACCGCTGCGGTGCCGCTCGCGTTGCCGGACGTCGCGGTGATCGTCGCCGTGCCGTTGCCAGCCGCGGTGACGAGACCGGTAGCGTTGACCGTCGCGACCGACACGTCCCCCGAGGACCAGGTGACCGACGCACCCGACATGACATTGCCGTTCTGGTCGCTGACGGTGGCGCTAAGTTGAACGGTCTCGCCCAGCGCCGAGAGAGTTGCCGTCGCGGGGATGACCTCGACCGTCGTGGCCACGGGGTCCGGTGGTTCCGGGGGAATGGGGTCGTCACCACACGCCAGCAACGCACACGCAACGAATGCTGCGGACACGGCGGGCCAGGATCGCGGGAACGAGAGGCGGCGAGTGCGAGATCCCGGCGACCGCCGGACGGGAAGTGAGCGATGGCTTCGCGAATTCATGGATTCTCTCCGATTGGATTACTGGTTGCTGGAGCCGATTGTTGCATGGATGGGGCCGACGATGCGGGCCGCCGGAAGTACACGTTGTCCACAAAGACCGTGTTCGGATCCCCCGAAATGATCAGCTGTGCGAGGTGCTCGGTCGCGGTGAGTCCGGTGAAGTCGGCCAGGGGCAGGTCCAGTCGCACCCACGCTCCCGTCGCCAGCCCTTCGGCGGCCGTGATCGTGACCTCGTGCTCGCTGTCGTCGCCGCCCCCGTCGTAGACGCCGTTTGCGCCGAAGTCCACGAGCTTGACCTTGAACGCCGCCGCCGCCGTTTCGTCCGGTGTCCAGATGTCCATCCGGAAGTGCGTCATTTCCGCGGCGTTCAGCGTCGACGACGTGAACTCGATGCCCGCGAAGGCGAGGTTGGTGTACTTCTTCACCGCGTCACCCGCGACGGCGATGTCCTCCACGTCGGCCACGTCCCACTCCGCCGACCAGGTGTCGACGCCGACGTCCGTGTACGCGTCGCTGAAGAGCGAAATCACGTCGGCCGCGGCGTCGGTCGGGGTTGGTGCGGGCCGGGTCGGGGCGGTCGGGTTTGCCGAGAAGAAGTACACGTTGTCGACGAACACGGTGTTCGGGTCGCCCGAGACGATCAGCTGGGCCAGGCTGCCGCGGGCCGCGAGACCGGTGAAGTCCGACAGGGGCAGGTCGAGGCGCACCCACGCTGCCGTGGCCAACCCCTCTCCGGCCGTGATCGTTACCTCGTGCTCGCTGTCGTCGCCGCCTCCGAATGCGCCGTCCGCGCCGAAGTCGACCAGCTTCACCTTGAGCGCCGCCGCCGCGGTCTCGTCCGGGGTCCAGATGTGCATTCCGAAATGGTTCATGCCGGTTGCGTCCACCGTCTCCGACGTGAACTCGATTCCCGCGAAGACGAGGTTCGTGTACTTCTTCACCGCGTCGCCCGCGATCTCCACATCCTCCACATCTGCCTGGTCCCACTCCGCCGACCAGGTGTCGACCGCGACGTCCGCGTAGGCGTCGCTGAAGAGCGAAACGACGCTTGCGGGCGGGTGCGTGGGCGCCGGGGCGGGCACCTCGGGCCCGGTGAGCCGGTTCGTGAAGAAGAAGACGTTGTCCAGGTAGACCGTGGGACTCGCCCCCGAGATGATCATCTGGGCCAGGTTACTCCGGCCGGCGAGCCGGTTGAAGGCGGAGAGCGGAATGTCCAGGACGTTCCATCTTCCGGCTTCGATCGGAGGTGTCGAGCCCGGGTCGAGCGTGACCTCGTGTTCGCTGTCGTCGCCGCCGCCGAAGACCCCGTCGGCCCCGAAGTCCACGAGCTTGATCCGGAAGGCGGACGGATCGTTCGTCCAGAGGTCGACATGCAGATGGGTCATCCCCCCGGCGTCGATGGGCTGCGACGTGAACTCGACGCCCGCAAAGGAAAGGTTGGTGTACTTCTTGGCCGCGTTCCCCGCGATCTGAACGTCGGCGACATCGGCCACGTCCCACTCCGCCGACCAGGTGTCCACCTGCACGTCGTCGTAGGCGTCGCTGAAGAGCGAGATCACATCCTCGGCGGGAACCGTCGGGGTGGGTGCCGCCTCCCGCGGCGGTTCGGTCGCGACCACGGTTACGGATCCGCTCGCCTGGGTGGACCCCAGCGCCGCGGTGACCGTGGCCGTGCCCGTGCCCACGAGGGTGATTTCGCCGGCGGGACCCACCGAAGCCACGCTGTTGTCCGACGAGGTGAAGGTGAAGTAGTGGGGAGAGGCGAGGACGGTCTGGTCCTCTCCGTTCACGTCGAAGGTCACCTGGGTCCCACGGATCGCCAGCGTGCCGCCGACCTCGCCGAACATGGTCTCGTTGTCGATGGCCGGCCGCGGGTTGACGATGGTCCCCAACCGCTCGAACTGCACGTCGTCGAGGTAGATCGTGTAGCCCACGTCGAACTCGGTCGCATCGGCGAGTTGGAAGAGTCCCCGCTCCTGCGACAGTTTGGAGGGCAGGGGGATGGGGATTGCATATCTGGTCCAGCGGGTCGAGAGCGGCAGCCCGTCCATGGTGACCGGGTAGCGCGAGGTCCCGGTGTTGTCGTTGCCGATCCCCACCGTGTTCAGGGGGGCGGCGGTGGTGGCCCTGGCCCAGAAGGTGAGCGCGTCGAACCCGGTGAGATCGCGGGGAGTCGTGGAAAAGAAGGCGCCGCCGGCGAACCCGCCCGACGGATCGTCCGTCGAAGGGACGGTGAACTTGAGCGCGGCCGTACCCCGGTAGACCTCCTCGTACTCGATGTCGAGCGCGTCCACCATGGAACCGGCGAAGGCGGCGTATTGAACCCCTGGGCCGAAGTCGTCGTAGAAGACCTCCGGATCGGCGGGAAAGGGTGCCGGCTCGAGCAGGTCGAGGTCGCGCCCGCAGGCGGCGCAGAGCAGCAGCATTGCGGCTGTCGCGGCTGTTTCGCCGCGCAAGCGTCTGACTGACCCCTGTTCCCTCCGGCCTTTGTGCATGCGCGGACCCCGGTCTGACATGCTCGCTGTCATCCTTCCATCCCGATTTGTTCGGGTACCCCCGGAGCCCAGCGACATGCGGAACACCGGAACACCACGCCTGACTTTGTTCGGCTACCGAACAAAGTGGGGTGGCCGACCGCTCGCTGTCAAGCAAACCGCAAAGATGAAGACTGCTGGCAGCCCGCGGACAAAATCCCCGCGGCATTCGAGCGGTGATGCATCCGCGCTGGGCGGACTGCTACTCCAGCGGCCCCCCCGAGATCGACCGCGCCCACTCCGGCACCACCGAAGGATCGATGTCGAAGACCGCCAGCCCCACCGTAAAGACCACCGTCGCGATCACCACCACGCCAAGCAGGTTCAGGAAGATGCCCGTGCGCGCCATCTGTCCCACCGTGATCCGGTCGCTGCCGAAGACGATCGCGTTGGGCGGCGTGGCCACCGGCATCATGAAGGCGCACGAGGCCGACAGCGTGGCCGGGATCATGAGCACGAGCGGGTGCGTCCCGGTCACCACCGCCACCGAGGCCAGGATCGGCAGGATCATCTCGGTGGTGGCCGTGTTGCTGGTGAATTCGGTGAGGAAGGTGAGGGCCACGCACACCAGCAGGATCATCACGAAGACGGGCAGGTTCCCGAACGCCTCGAACTGACTGCCGATGATCTGCGCCAGTCCGGTTTCCTGGAAGCCGGCCGCCAGCGAGAAGCCGCCCCCGAAGAGCAGCACGATGTTCCAGGGCAGGCGGGGGATCACATCCGGCCCCATGACGCGGGTGAAGCCCTGTTTGCGGTTGCGCGTGGGGATGAGAAAGAGGATCGAGGCGAGGGTGATCGCCACCGTGCCGTCGTCGATCATGCCCGGGTTGGGAAGCAGGCGCGACCACCCCGGCAGCGTGAGGAACCCCAGTTGCAGGTCCACACGGAAGACCCACAGCAGCGCGGTGGCCACGAAGACCCCCAGCACCGCCCGTTCCTCGAACGACACGGCGCCCAGTTGCGCGCGCTCCGTGGCGACCACCTCCTGGTCGACGGCAAGCCCCTCCGGCGCCCGGTGGAAGACGTGGGTAATCATGAACCAGGCCGCCACCAGCATGATCGCCCCCACCGGCAATGCCATGATGAGCCACTGCCCGAAGGCGATGGACGGCGCGTCGGGAAAAAGGATCTCGAAGATGCGCACGAAGGAGAGGTTGGGCGGCGTGCCCACCAGGGTGGTCAGTCCCCCGACCGTGCACCCGTAGGCGATTCCGAGCATGAGGCCCACCGAGAAGTGGCGCGCGGCCTCCTTCCCGGCCTCGCCCTCGATCTGTAGCACGATGGCGAGCCCGATCGGGACCATCATCACCGCGGTTGCCGTGTTCGAGATCCACATCGACAGGAAGGCGGCCGCGACCATGAACCCCAGCACGATGCGCGCCGGCCCGCCCCCCACCGCGTGAATGATGTTCAGCGCGATCCGGCGGTGCAGGTTCCACTTCTCCATGGTCAGCGCGATCATGAACCCGCCCAGGAAGAGCACGATCGTGCTGTTGAAGTAGATCGGCGCGGTTTCGCGCCCCGCCATGATGCCCAGAAGCGGGTAGAGGACCAGCGGGAGCAGCGCGGTGGCGAAGAGGGGGATGGCGTCGGTGACCCACCAGATCGCCATCAGGAGCGCGACCGCGGCGAGGTGGCTGGCCGACTCGTTCCCGGGGTCGACCGGGAAGATCATCAGGAGGAGGAAAGCAGTCAGCCCCAGCCAGAGGCCGATGGTGCGGCCCCGTGAGCTGGCATGGCGCTCAACGGCCACGCGGTTCTCGCTTCACGGGTGGGTTGAGTGCCCGGGCCAGCAGGTTGGCCCCGCCCATCGCCGCGGTGCTCCACATCCGTGACATTGGACCGGACCCGCGCACGTCCCCCGGTTCAAAGTGCCGCGATCCCGCGAGCGCCGGCTCCAGCACCCGCCGCCGGAAGGCATCGATGACGGAGGGCGAACGGATGACCGCCACGATCTCCGCCAGGAAGCCGTGGTAGCTCATCAGGTCGAAGTTGGAAGAGCCGGTGACGAGCACGCTGTCGTCGATCAGCATGCTCTTCATGTGGATCATGCGGTCCTCATAGAGGTGTAGCTCGAAGCCGAAGCGCGCCGCTTCCGCGAACAGATACCTCTGAAGGTAGCCGAGGTTGTTCTTGAGTGGATTGACGACCTGAACCTTGACGCCGCGATTCACGGCGGCCGCCAGATGCCGCGTAAAGGGCGGCCCCAAATAGGGACTGATCACCTGGATCGAACGCTCGGCCCCCTCGATGCGATCCACGAGACCACCGAAGGCCTCACGGTTTCCCCTGCCCGGCAGCGCGTGCAGATCGAGTCCCAATGCCGTGAACCGCTGCGAAGACCTCTCGGACCGTCCCTCCCACGAGCAAAGGAAGTCCTTCCTGAGGAAGCGAGCCACCTCGCGATCCTCGATGCGCACCATGAAGTCGTGCCAGTCGAAGTTGTGTTCGGAGAAGTTGATGCCGCCCACATACGCCACGCGGTCGTCGAAGAGGATGAGTTTCTTGTGGTCGCGCCGCAGGATCCGGTGTCCCAGGAAGCCGAAGGGGCGGCCGTAGCGGACGCCGACTCCGTTGGATCGCAGCGTGCTGACGAGGTGACGGGTATTTCGCACCTCCTCGCGCAGTTCCCGGTTGAAGAGAAAGCCGGGGGACGGGATCCACTGATCGCTCTGGTTGATGTGGGTGTAGGAGTCGATGAGCAGCCTGCGGTCGGAGGCCTTCGCGGAGAGAAGTTCGGTCGTGAGGGCTTCCCCCACCGCGTCTCCCTCGAAGGAGTAGGTTTGGACGCATGCGTAGTCGCGCGCCGCGGCCAGGTCGGTCTTCAGCGCCTCCCAGAAGGCCGCCGAATCGACGAGGATCGTGATCCGTGCATCATCGCCGGGATGGGACAACCCCGGGTCGGCAACGGTTTCGGGCCGCCGCGCCACGGCCGTCCCGAATCCCGCGCGATCGACGCCGCTCACAGCGTGCCCTGGATGGCGTCGCCCGCCGCCACCGCCCCGTAGGCGATGATGGCAAACCGGATGAGCCGGCCCACCATGCCCGTCACGATGAAGCCCGCGAGGTTGATCCTCATCGCGCCGGCGGCGAGCGAAATCAGGTAGAAGGGAGGTAGCCCCACGATGGCGCTGATCAGGACGAGTGTCAGTCCGGCCTGCTCCAGCTTCTTCACCTTCTCGGAGGCGCGCTCAAGGCGTTTCGTCGCCTTCGCGGGCAGGCGTTCGGGCAGCCAGCGCATCCCCGCGTAAAGGGCCACCTTGGCCAGCATCTGCCCGATCGAACACACGACGATCACCGGGATCATGTACCCGGGGGGCGCGGCCACGGCAGCACCCGCGACCACCACTTCGGCGTTCACAAAGGGTATGAACCCGCTCACCACCGAGGCCACGAAGGCCGATGACAGCAGCGCGATCTCCACCTGGGCTATTCCTCTCCGTTCTTTCCCGGTTTGTGTTCGATCCAGACCGAAGCGATCCCCGCCAGCGAGCCGCTGACCGGCCGAATCGGCCCGACCCCGCCAAGCGCACCGAAGCCGGTCGTCTCGGCGTCGATGGCGACCGGCTTCGAATGTAGAGCGAGCCTGCGATGCAGTGCTGGCATCCGCGGTTAAACTACCGCTTTCCACCCTCCTTTGTTTCCTGCTCCTGCGCCAGCGCCTCGCGCCTGGCAATCTCCGCCGCGTACTGCTCCTCGGTGATGTAGGTGACGTCCACCCAGGCGTGGGCCATCTCGTCGATGGTGCGGTCTCCCCAGCCCACCCACTGCGTATGATCGGGGTTGTTGGGGTTCTCCGGGGTGTTGTCGTGCCACGCCGTGAATGCCAGGGTCGTCCCCGCCGGCAGGAGCGGTGCCGCGTGGTCTGCGAAGATGTAGTTGACGTGCCAGTTCCACTGGAAATTGCTGACCTGGCTCAGGATCTCCTTGCGGCCGTCCGGATAGATGGCCGTCATGGACATCGCCTTGCCCCTCATGTGCATGTGCGGCTGGAAGTTCTCCAGGCGCGCCGGCCATCTGAGGGTGTAGAAGTCCTGGGTGACCGCGATCTTGCCGGGGGCGATGTCGAGGTCGTCTCCGGTGGCGTTGAAGTACCGCAGGCGGGTCCGGTTCTGGGGGACTTCGTCCTTCGGATAGAACCAGAGGCCGAGTTCGACGTAGGCGTCTTCGACCTCTCGGCCGATCGCGTGATAGTGCACCTCCCAGCTGATCCTGGACCCCGGGAGCATCAGTTTGCCGGCCCCGTCGGGAAAGACCTCGCCGACCTTGCCGACGGCCCACTCCATGAAGAGTCCGGGGCCGCCCATCGAACGGCTGCTGGTGGCGAGCGCGGCCGTCGCTTCACTCATCTCGTCCGGATCCTCCTGCTGGACCAGGAAGGCGAGGATGTGGTGCACGACGCGGCGCCCGTCCGGCCACGAAGGACGGATCTCCATCGCCTTGACCCACCGCTCCTCGGTCAGTCCGGTCTCGGTCAGGGGACGGAACCACTTGTCCTGGGTCTTGGCGGCCAGAGTGTAGGGGTCGGACTTCACGACAAGGTCCGGCGGTCTGCCGAACTGTTCCTTGAACTGCCATTCGCTGCCGTCCGGGAAGTCGGGGGTGGGGAGAAGGTCGGCCTCGTCACCGAAGGGCATGTCGCTGTCGAGCCAGGCGACCAGCGTCTCCAGCTCCCCGTCGGTCAGACCGCGGTCGTTCTTGAACTCCTGGATCCCCACCGACCGGTCGATGTGCCACGGCGGCATGATCCGTTGCGACACCTTTTCCCGAATCCTGGGCGCATAGCGCTTCACGGCGTCGTAGGTCATGAGCGACATCGGCGCGATCGAGCCGGGCTGGTGGCACACCTGGCAGTTTTCCTGCAGGATCGGCGCCACGTGTTTGGCGTAGGTCAGCTCCTCCTGGGCGTCCGCCGGTGCCGGACGGGCCATGACCGCGCACGCAAGCGCAAGGGACAGGGTTGCCGGTCCGCGAATGAAATCGGTACAACTGAAACTCTTACCGCGCATGCGATTCCTCCTGAGCGTCAGTGAATGACGTTGACTCTCACAAATCCGTTGGTCCAACAGCACTGGGCGTGCCCCCCGCTCGAGACGCCGGACGAGTCGTTCGCACGAACGCGAATCACGTATTGGCCCGGCACTTCAAAGGTGGCCATGGTGGTCATGGCGCCACCTTCGATCGGCACCTCGCCGCGATCCTCGCTGAAGGTCACGTCGCCAGGTCCCTGATGCTTGAACCACCTCAAGGCTACCGCGGACTGCGGGCGCCGGCCGATACGGACGCTCCCGTCGTCGCTGCCCCACACGGTCAGCTCCACGGGCATCCCTACCCTGACTTCGATCGGTCCTCCCCAGGTTCCGGCGGGCCCGGCACCCTCCGTCGCGCCCTCGTCGAAGGACAGAACCGGCGGCGTGTTGCCCGACCCCGCTTCGCCATCGAGCGCATCGATCTTCCAGTCGATGTGGAGCGTGCCCGGGATCGAATAGCGCTCGCCGCGGAAATCGATGGTCCACACGACCGTCTGGTCACCGAAGTCGGCCGGGACCTGGACGGCGAAAACGCCCCAGTGCCGCCTCGGGTGGAAGCGCGTGGGCTGGGTGCCGTCGAAGTCCGCGGGCTCCATGTGGTTGGCGGTGCCGTGCGGGAGTTCGACGACCTCTTCGAAGTTGCGGTTGTAGTAGCCGAAGGAGAGGCTGAAGGTGCCGTCGGCGTTTTCGTACCAGCCTTCGTAGACGGGCGTGATGGTGAGGCCGCTGGCGGTGCGGATGCCGAGTGGGACCTGGGAGGTGGCGGGGCCGGGAGTTGCCAGGCCGATGGCGATTCCGACGGCCGCGAACGCGATGAGATGGTGTCTTGACATGGCGCCGAAAAGAGTTGGGTGACCAACTGACACTAAGGTGCCGGGCGCTCTGGCGCAAAGTACCGGCGAGGGACAGGTTGAGGCCCCGCGCTGTCGCCAGGGCGGGCTCGTTCGAGTGTCGACGGTGCTCCGAAACAATGGCGGTGCCCGGCACGCGTCGGTGCTACGGAGCGAAACCTCGGAAAGGACTAGAAAATGTATACTGTAAGTGACATAATGTAATGTTGTCTTTACAGTGCGAAGGGTTCGGCGAAGAGGCCCGGAAGCGCGGATGCATCGCCGCTCGATGTCTGGTCGTTGTGTCCGTGTGTACGGCGGGATCCGGATGCGGGGAGGCTTCTCAAGAGACGGGTCGCTCCGGCGTTGGAGTGGACTCCTCGACCGTATGGGTGACCGATTCGGCGGGCGTGGAGATCGTCCGCATCTCCGATCTGCACGCGCTGGACCTGCCGGAACTGCCCAGGCGGCTGGTCTATTCCACCGCCGCGGACCTCGAACTCTATCATGTGGCGGGCGCCGTATTCCTCCCCGATTCGTCGCTCGCGATTGCGGACAAGGGGTCGTCTCAGGTCATCCTCCTGGACCGGCAGGGGAGCGCCCGGGAGCGCGTGGGCCGGGAGGGCGAGGGGCCGGGGGAGTACGAGGACATCGAATGGATCGGGGTCGATGCGGGTGGCAACCTCTCCGTATACGACGGTGGCCTGGGGCGATTCACCTTCCTGGAACCTTCGGGACGGGTGACCGGGGTTCTGCGCTTCGACATGACCCACGCAATCGCCCCTTTGGTTCACCTCGCGGGAGGGGAGTTCCTTGCCGTGCTCGAGACGCGCCCCTTCCGTCCCCTGGGGTTTCAGCGGGGCCCTCTCTTTCTGGTGATCGGCGACCAGTCGGGGGCGGTTGTGGATACTCTGGGCCGGTGGGCCGGGAAGGAGCGCTTTGTGACGCCCGGCCGGATGATCAGGGTCGGATTCGCCGCCACCGCGCTCTACGCGGGTCGCGGCTCCCATGCGGCCGTGGCCACGACCGATTCGCTGGACGTGACCCTGTACGAGGGGACGGAACCGTTGACCCGGATCCGCGGCGGACATTCGCCGCGCGAAGTCACCTCCCGCAATAAGGAAGCCTGGCTCGAACTCGCTCTCGACATATACCCGGAAGCGATGCGTCCGGCGCAGCGCGAAGTGCTGGCGCAATCGAAGGTGCGGGACACATATCCGGCCTTCGGCGCGCTCAAGGTGGACGCCGATGGCGGAATCTGGATCGGAGGCTACGCCAGGCTCGAGGACGTGGAACGTCTTTGGACGGTTTTCGGGCCGGACGGAACGCCGTTGGGAATGCTGAACCTTCCCGTTTACCGTCCAGAGCGGCTGAAGATCGGACAAGGGACGAGCACCGGGTGGGGCGTCGTTGAGCTCGAAAGCACGATTCCAAGCGCCTGGCACGAATTGCTGGACGTGGCAGGAGGCCTTCTCGCTGTGCTCCGCACGGGGGAACTCGGCGAAGAGTTCATCGAGGTGTACGAGGTCGAGGTGCCGCGGTAGCGGTCCGCAGTTGGTGGCGGGCGATGGCCTACGGCGACGGTTGCCGGGCGTCCGAATCGTGAGCGGCGTGCCCGCCGCCGCGCTCGCGAAGCCCTACCTCACCAGGTGCAACTCCGTCTGCCGCCTCAGCATCCACCGGATCTCCCCGTCTGCCGTGATCTCGGCCTCTTCCTCCTGGGCCATCCGCACCGGCTGACCGTCCCACTCGGGCACCGGAGTGGTGACCTGCAGTTCGGTCGAGAACCACATGCTGGGGATCACCGGGGGATCGCCTCGTCCCGGCACGCCCGTCTGGTAGTCCCAAAGCCCGATCAGCGGCCCTGCGCCGTGGCCGTGGTCGCCGATGGGATGCGTATACATGGTCCCGTTCAGCCCCTCGGCCCTCATCTTCTCGAGCACCGACGCGAGGATCTCGTTGCCGGTCCGTCCGACCTTCGTCTCTTCGAGCAGGATGTCCTGCAACCGGTTCGAGTTGGCGAGCGCCTGCCGCAAACCGACCGGCGCTTCGGTCTCCCCCTCGCGGAGCACATAGGCCATGTGCTGAGTATCCGTCGTGAGACCCAGCGCGACGATCCCGAAGTCGCAGTGGAGCACGTCCCCCCGCTCGATCACCGGCGCGGCCACTCCCGCCATTGACTCGCCCCGCCGCTGCAGCGACACCGACGGCTGGAACCACGAACCCAGACCCAGGTCGTGCACGCGCTGCCGCATCCACCACACCACGTCGGCCGTGGTCGTGCGCCCCGGCTCGATCACCACATCCGAGAACGCCGTGGCGATGATCTCGTGCACGATCGCCTGCATCTTGCGATAGACCGGGGTCATCGCGGGCACGCGCATGGCCAGGTAGTCGATCGCGAGCAGCGGCTCCCGCACCACGCGCCCCACCAGATCGGGCCCGAGCGCCTCCTCCATCTGTTCCCATTCACCCGCGCTCAGCCCGTCGGCGAAGTTGTGGTCGTGCGAGATGTTGACCGCGATCCGCTCCGGGTCGCGGTCGCGCACCATGTCCGCGAAGAGGTTCCACTGGTCCTTGCCCCAGAGCTCGGCCGCGCGGCCATCGGGGGCCTGCACGGTCGCGCGCACGGCCTCGTAGACGCCGCCCTGCGAGGTGCCCCCCAGCGCGAGCCGCTCAACCCCATCGTCCGGGCCGCGATCGTGGAAGATGTAGATCGTGCGGCGCCGCGCGGCGAAGGTGGTCGGCGACACGAGGGCGCGGAAGACGGGGTCCTCGTTGTACTCGCGCATGGTGACGACCCACATGTCCACGCCGTGCTTGCGCATGAGCATGGGGAGGTTCTTCTCCAGCCGTTCGCGCAGCCATGCCTGCTGCGTGCGGGCCTGTTCGCGCAGGGTGCCGAAGGGGCGCTCGGGATGGTAGTCGCGAGTCTGGGCGTGGAGGGGGGCGGTGGGGAGGGCGAGCAGGGCGGCCACCCACATGGGGGCGGCCCGGCGGACGCATGAGCGGATCGGGTTTGTCATGGCTATCTCACTAGTCTGACTAGTCAATTGCAGCTGAGCGGATCAATTCGAGGGCTTCGGCGAGGATCGCCTTCCCCTTGTCGCGCGCGTAGAACCTGCGCGTTTCGGCGTAGCGCGGGCCGGGTTCCATCTCCATCCCCTCCTCCATCACCCACTTCTGGAGGCCGCTGGGCCTCGGGCCCCACCAGGCGCGTTCCCGGAAGTCCCCATCGTAGAGGATGACCACGGGGATCGAGCGGCTGCTGCCGTTGGTCAGGTGCGCGTCCATGATGTCCAGGTTCTCGTCCCTGGGAAGGACCCGCAACTCGACGTTCGGCAGCGCCTCGGCGAAGCGAGCGACGACCGGCAGAATGTTCACGGCGTCGCCGCACCAGTCCTCGCTCAGGGCGAGCAAGTGCCAGGTGCCGGGGAGCGCGCGGGCCTCGGCGACAACCGCGTCGGGAACTCGGGCGCGCTGGTAGACGCCTCGCCAGAGTGACTCGTTCTTCCGGACGGTCTCCAGGTAGTCGGGGAAGGGAAGGGCGGACTTGAAACGATTACGCATGGGTGGGCGCATGCCTGGTTTTGGTGTGGGGTGATTGGGGGATGCGAAGCTGTCGCGGTCCGGACGACCGTCCCGAGGGTCACCGACGACTGGTACGGGGCCTGATGCCCGTGCGAAGCAGTCCCTCCTGTGCCGCCGATGCGACGAGCTGTCCGTCCCGCGTGTAGAAAGTTCCCCTGCCGAACCCTCTGGCGCCATGGGCGACGGGACTCTCGATCGAGTAGAGCAGCCAGTCGTCCACGCGGAAGGGACGGTGGAACCACATGGAGTGGTCGAGCGAAGCAGCCATGACGTCCTCGTCGCGGACGGTGCGCCCGTGCGGCTGCAGCGCGGTCGAGAGCGGGCCGTAATCGGACGCGTAGGCGAGCGCGGCCTGGTGGTGCACTAGATCGTCGCTCATGGGGCCGGCGCTACGGATCCAGATGTGGCGGAACGGGTCGCGGAAGCTGCGGTCGAGCAGGGTGATCGGTTCCACGGGGCGGAAGTCGAGGGGGCGGTCCTGGGTGAGGATCGTGCGCAGGGGGGCGGGGAGGCGGTGGGCCTGCTCCCGCAGGATGTCGATTTCGGAGTCGAGATCTTCGGGCGGAGGCACGTCGGGCATGGGGATCTGGTGCGACAGGCTCGTCTCCGTCCGGTGAAACGACGCCGACAGGGTGAAGATGGCGCGGCCGTGCTGGATGGCCTTGACCCTCCGCGTGGTGAAGCTCCGGCCGTCGCGCGTGGGGTCGACGAAGTAGACCACGGGGATGCTCAGGTCGCCCTGAAGAATGAAGTAGCCGTGCAGCGAGTGCGCCGCCCGGTCCTCCTGCTCGATCGTGTGCTGCGCCGCGACCAGCGCCTGGGCCAGCACCTGTCCACCGAAGATCCGCCCCGAGCCGATATCGCGGTTCTGGCCGCGGTAGATGTTCTGCTCGAGCCGTTCGAGATCGAGCAGGGCGATCAGGGCGTCGGTGGATTTGGGCATGGGGTGAGGATAGTGTTGTGTCCTGCGGGCTCGGCCGATCACGGAATCTCCCGTGCGTCGATCCTGGAGGCGCACAGCGAAGTAATCAAGGGCAGGCCGCTGAATGGAGAGGGAACGCGAATCCTGCTGATCCATCAGAGATCGTGAGTGGGTTACCTTTCTGGCGTTCCGTCGTATCGGTAGCTTGCCGGCTCCGGAGCATCGGACACAGGCGTCATCCCACCAGATAGCGAGGCACGATAGAGTAGTGAGCGACTCCCCCCTCCTCGACCAGAGACATCGTCCGTCCTACCCGGCGGCCGAGGCTGGCCGCCTGGTCGGCTTGAAGGCCGGGAGAGTGCGCCGATGGCTGAAGGGATATGGCTACAGCTATGGCGACACCGTCCGGTACCAGCCGCCTGTCCTGCAGCGTAGTGGGACCCGCAGCACCTCGTACGCATCTTTCCTGGAGCTCGTGGACCTGCTCTTCGTAAAGCGTTTCCTGGATCATGGCGTTTCACTTCAAAGAGTCCGTCGCGCCCTCAACGAGGCTCACGAGATTCTCGGCACGGACCACTTCGCGAGGCAGACGTTCTTCACGGACGGAGGAAACATCTTTCTCCAGATTCGCGACAGAGGAGACGCGATTCTGGAACTTCTTTCGGAGGGACAGTGGGTGATCGCGCCGCTCATTCGGCAACTCGCTGAGCAGATCGAATTCGAATCTCCGGCGGGTTTGGCGCGCCGGTGGTATCCGCTCGGGCGAACCAGGCCAGTGGTTCTCGACCCGTTCGTGTCGTTTGGCGCGCCCTCGATAGTGGGACGTGGCGTCAAGACCGCCAATGTCCACGATCTCTTTGTTGCCGAGAACGAGAGCCTGGTCGCAGTTCGCGCCTGGTGGGATCTCACGGAGGCGGAGATAGAAGCGGCGGTGGAATTCGAAGTCGGTATGGCTGCATGAGGTTCTTCGTGGATCACAACCTTAGTCCGCAGCTTGCGAAGGGAATGAAGGCATTCGGCGAAGATGTTGTCCACCTTACGGAGTTTTTCCCTGACAGCGTCGATGACCCGAGATACCTGGCCCGCATCGGGTCGGAAGGTTGGTTCCTGGTCACCCGCGACAATCGCATCCGGTTTCGGCCCGCGGAATGGACCGCACTGAAGGAACACCAGGTCGGCGCTTTCTTCATGGGCGGGAAGAACCGCAATCGATGCCAGCTCATCCAGCAGCTTGTGCGCAACTGGCCACGGATGAAAGAGCTCGCGAAGAAGACGCGAGTGCCCTTCGCGTTCGGGGTTCCGCCGTCCGGTACCAAGTTCACCACCCTATTGAAATGACGCGGCACGAGCGTGGAGACGATGACTGACTTGCAGCGAAACAAAGCGCTTCTCCGCCACCTGGCCCTCCCCGTCCTCGCCATCGCGATCCTCGCGCAGATGGCGTCCCACCCCGGCGCGGTCCCCTCCTCCCCGCCATCCCCCGCCCCCGGCACCCACCCCGACACCCTCGACATCATCGAACTCACCGCCACCCAGGTCCACGACGACCTCCTCGCCGCACGCTACACCATCACCGAACTCACCCAGGCCTTCCTCGACCGCATCGCCCGCTACGAGGACCGTTACAACGCCTTCATCTCGATGAACCCCGATGCCCTCGCCATCGCCGCCGCCCTCGACGAGGAACTGCGCACGTCAGGCCCGCGCGGCCCGCTGCACGGTGTCCCCGTCGTCATCAAGGACAACCTGGACTACGCGGGGCTGGTCACTACGGCGGGATTCGATGGGTTCAGCGTGGAAACGGGAGGCATCGACATGATCCCCGGGGACGATGCGGCCGCCGTGGAGCGGCTGCGAGAAGCCGGCGCGGTCATCCTCGGCAAGACCAACATGCCCGACTTCGCAGCGCACGGGACGCGCACGCGCAGCTCGGTGGCGGGCGAGACCCTCAATCCCTACGCGGTCGACCGAGTGCCGGGCGGGTCCAGCGGCGGGACGGCGACAGCGGTGAATGCCAGCTTCGCGGTCCTGGGTCTCGGCACCGAGACGGGCGGGTCGATTCAGAATCCTGCGGCCGCCCAGGCGCTGGTGGGTGTCAAGCCGACCTTCGGCCTGGTGCCATTGGAGGGGGCCCTCCCCATGGACGCGACCTACCGGGACGTGGTTGGTCCCCTGGCCCGCTCCGTTCGCGACGCGGCACTGGTCCTCGACGTCATTGCGGGTCCCACAATGGAAGACCTGGCCACCTACTCTGCCACGGAGCACATGCCGGAGGGGGGCTACGCGGCGGGGCTGAGCACGATGGCGCTTCAGGGGAAGCGCTTTGGGCTGGTGGGCGAGGGATGGCGGGACTCCTTCCTGCCGCTGGCGCCCGAGACGCAAACGCTCTACTCCGAGGCCATCGCGGTGCTCGAGGCCGAGGGGGCCGCGGCCGTCGAAGACCCGTTTGCCGGGACCGGGTGGGTTGAACTGTACGGCGACCGCCCGTCGGTGCCCTCCGTGGGAGCCCACGACATGCTTGTCTACCTTCAGGGTCTGGGACCTGACGCGGCCTTTCACAGCATGGAAGAGTGGGAGGAGTTGTCGGGACGGGAGTTCCGGCGGGGGCGCCCTGGTCGGTCTCCAGCCGCCCCGACCGCGACGGAGCAGGGGGATGCGTTCCAGGCATGGCGCATGGAAATACGGGCACTCTTCCGCAAGGTGCTGGAGGATCACGACCTCGATGGTCTTTTCTTCCCCCAAGCGGGCGAGCCCATCCGCCCGTTGGTGGAGGATCTGGAGCGCCCGGACTTCCGGCCCAACAACCATGCCGAGCTGCCGAGCAACATCATCAACGACATCGGCTTGCCGACGGTCACGGTTCCGTTTTCCTACTATGACGATGGGACCCCGTTCGTGCTCGCCTTCATCGGCGATCTGTGGACCGACGCGGACCTTCTGGCCTGGGCCTATGACCTGGAGCAAGCTACGCGCGCCCGGGTGCCGCCGGTGCTGACGGCCGGGTCGGGTTCTGGTGGGTGGTGAGATGCACCGCTTAGCTTGAAGGCAGGCTGGTAGCGCCGCTGGCTCCCGCGCTGAAGTTTGGCCGGCGACCAAGGAGAAAGGACCCGTGAAAACCACCACCACACTTACCACCCTGCTGCTGGCCGCCGTCGCGGGCTGCGAAGAGAAGGGAGTCCCGACAGCCGCTGATCCGGACAACCTCGGAAAGAGGATCATCGAGACCTTCGCGGCGCACGTCGGCGAGGACCCTTCGGATATCAGGGTCCGGGACGGGGCCTGGAAGTATCTGCACCGCAGCAGAACCCATCAAGGCCCGGAGATTGCGGAGGCGATCGAAGAATACGTCGATGAAGCCGGGATCGCCTTCCCCGCATGGACGGAACGCGACGTAGCCGCCGCCGCTGACCGGGGAGACCTTCCGGTATTGGCCCTAATGCCGCGTATCCCCGGGATCATTCATAGCTTCACGCGCGAGGGCTCGCGCGTAGGAACGCCATCCACAGCGATTCGTATTGGCTACGGAGGGATTCGCCCCGGTTGCGCCTTCAGGATGCCGCTGGAACTGCTGGAAGGCGGCGGCTGGAAAGTCGGGGAGCCGGAAAAGGACTGTTCCACGTTCAGTTCTGCGATGCCTTGGCGGCTGGTGGACGGAAAGTGGGTGTTGGATCCCCAATGAGAAACCGCGAAACAGGCTTCGGCCTGACTGCGCCAACGCCAGCCACTTGAGGCTGGCTCAAGCCCGTGGAAACAAGTCCCCTATGCACTCGGCCACTGATTCGTCTGTAGTGACCGCTTCCAGTACCATGCTCTCCGGCCGCAAACCACCCAACCGCGCCCTTGCGCCGGCCTGTCACCGCTCGCAGTCTCCCGCCTGCGATCCCGGCCGTTCCCCTGACTCGCCAGGAGCGGCCCCCCAACCTGCAGCGCCGGCAACCCCGGGGAAGGAACTCCGTTGATGTCCATACGCACATCCGCCGACTTCTGTCGATTCATGCCCTCGCTCCTCCTCTCCCTGGCCCCCGCCCTCCTCGGCGTCCTCGCCCCCGCGGCCACCTCCCCGGTGACCGCCCAGGAGCAGCCCCTCCCCACCATCACCGAAATGACCAGCGGCACCACCGCCATGGAGGGATTCTTCAACCTCTACTGGGACGATGGCGAGGGCGCCCTCTACTGGGAGATGGACCTCACCGCCGGCGAATTCCTCTACCAGATCTCGATGGGATCGGGACTCGGATCCAACCCGGTCGGCATCGATCGCGGCCAGCTCCGCGGCACCCACGTCCTCGAGGCGAGGCAGATCGGTCCCCGCGTCCTCCTCATGCAGCCCAACTACCAGTTCCAGGCCCGCAGCGACAACCCCACCGAGGTGCAGGCGGTGCGGGACGCCTTCGCGCCGTCGGTCTACTGGGGGTTCGACATCGTGGCGCGCACGGGCGACCGGGTGCTGGTCGACGCCACCCCCTTCTTCCTGCGCGACGCGCGCAACGTGATCGGTCAGATCGCGCAGCGGGGAGAGGGCAACTTCCGCCTCGACGTGTCCCGTTCGGCCATTCATCTGCCTGCGACTCGGTCGTTTCCAGAGAACACCGAGGTCGAGGCGCTGCTGACCTTCACCAGCGACAACCCGGGCGGACTCGTGAGCGGGGTCGCCGTGAATCCGCGCGCGGTGACGCTGCGCCAGCACCACTCCTTCATCCAGCTGCCCGACGACGGATACCGAACCCGCGTCGCCGACCCCCGCGTCGGAGTCAACGGCCCGACCATCTTCGACTACGCCACCCCCATCGACGAAGATCTGCGACTGCGCCTCGCCGCCCGCCACCGTCTCCAGAAGCGCAATCCCGGCCCGGAACCGTCCGAGCCCGTGGAGCCGATCGTCTACTATGTGGATCCCGGCACGCCGGAGCCCATCCTCAGCGCGTTGATCGAAGGGGCCGCGTGGTGGGAAGATGCCTTCGAAGCCGCAGGGTTCATCGACGCCTACCGTGTGGAGGTGCTCCCCGAGGGCATCGATCCGCAGGACATTCGCTACAACATGATCCACTGGACGCACCGGCGGACGCGCGGGTACTCCTACGGCAACACGGTCATCGATCCGCGCACCGGCGAGATCATTCGCGGGGTGGTCAACCTGGGGAGTCTGCGCCTGAGGCAGGACTACCTGCTGGGCACCGGGATGGTGTCGCCCTTCGCGGGCACGGTGGACGACGGCGGCGACGCCTCGGCCGACCCGATGTTCTGCGCGCTGTCGGCGGCCCCCGCCTTCGAGTACCTGGCCCAGGTCGCCGACAACTTCGACGCGGTCGAGATGGCGCTGGCGCGGGTGCGTCAGCTGTCCGCCCACGAAGTCGGCCACACGATCGGCTTCCCCCACAACTACCTGGCCAGCACCTACGGGCGCGAGAGCGTGATGGACTATCCGGCACCGTACGTCGAGATCGATGCCGACGGGAACCTGGACCTCTCGAACGCCTATGTGCAGAGGATCGGGGAGTATGACAAGCTCTCGGTCAACTGGCTCTACCGGGAGTTTCCCGAGGGGACCGACGAGGCCGCCGCGCTCGAGGAGATCGCGGCGCAGGGCATGCGCGACGGCCTGATCTTCATGTCGCACACCAACAACAACTTTATCGGCGCGGGACACCCCTACGCCGGGGTCTGGGACAACGGCGAAAACCTGGTCGACCACCTCAAGCACGAGATCCGCGTCCGCAACATCGGGATGCGGGGGTTCGGCGATCACCTGATCCGGTCCGGCCGCCCCCTGTCGGACCTCGAGTACGTGCTGCTGCCGCTCTACATGCACCACCGCTTCCAGCTGCGGGCCGCCGCGCAGAGCCTTGGCGGGGCCGACTACAGCTACGCGGTGCGGGGGGACGGGCAGGTACCGGTCGCGATCGTGCCGGGTGAGGAGCAGCGCGACGCTTTGGAGACGATCCTGTCGGCGCTTACGGTGGACTTCCTGGCGCTTCCCGAAGAGGTGATCGCGATGATTCCGCCGGGGGCGTTCAGGCACCAGGAGGGCGAAGTTTTCCCGGGTCACACCGAACAGCTCTTCGACCCGCTGGGCGTGGCCGAAGGGGCGGCCGACTTCACGGTGGGCGAGATTCTGCACCCGGCGCGCATGGCGCGGCTGGTCGTGTACGGCAGCATGGACGACAACCCCGATCTGGAAGAGGTGGTTGACCGTCTCATCGAGGCCACCTGGGCTGCTCCCGCGGAACCGGACGAATACCGGACGCGCGTGCAGCACGTCATCCAGCGCGCGGTGGTGGACCGCATGATGCGGCACGCCGGCAGCGCGGGCACGATGACCGAGGCGCGGGCGGTGCTTTCGGACCGGCTGGACCGGTTGGCGGGCCAGCTGGAGGCGCTCATGGGGGCGTCGCCGCACCAGCGTCTGGTGGCGGCCGATATCCGTCGCTGGCAGGAGCGGATCGAGAACACGACGCCGTTGCCGTCGCTGCAGCTGCCGGCCGGGGACCCGATCGGGGGGAATGGGGGGAGGGGTCGGTCGAGGTAGGCGGCGGCGCCTCCTGCTCAGTCCGTCGGCTTCTGGAACCGGTACCCGAACCCTCGCACAGTCTCGATCCACTCCCCAACGGGGCCGAGTTTGCCCCTTAGCCGCCGCACATGCATGTCGACGGTCCGGGTGTGGATCCGGCGCGCCGCGACCGAGTCCACATCCCACGCCTCGGTAAGGAGCTGATGGCGGCTCTGGGTGCGGCCGCGGCGCTCCAGGAGAGTCTGCAAGAGGCGGAATTCGGTCGGAGTGAGCTGGACCTCCTCGTCGTCCAGGGTCACGATGTGCGCGCCGATGTCCACCCTAAGCGGTCCGGCCCGGAGGATGGGCCCGCCCCCGGTCGCGGCCCCACGTTCGCCCTGGGTGCGGCGCAGGATCGCATCCACGCGAAGCACCAGTTCACGGGGACTGAAGGGCTTGGTGAGGTAGTCGTCGGCACCCAGTTCCAGACCCTGGATACGGTCAGCCTGGTCCTTTTTCGCGGTGACGATCAGAACCGGCACGGACGCGGTGGCGGGGTCGCTCCGAAGCGCCCTGAGCACGTCGTCTCCCGAGATCTCGGGCAACATCCGGTCCAGTACGAGCAGGTCGGGAAGGTCTCGGTGCAGCGCATCCAGGGCCGCCGCGCCGTGCAGCGCCGTCTCCACCCGGTAGCCCTCGTGGGTGAGCTGGTAGGCGATCAGGGCGGCGATCTCGGGTTCGTCCTCGACGACCAGTACGCGCGGCGGGGTCTTTGTTTCGCTCGCGGAAGGCGGTGGGTTGGCCGCACCGGCGGCGGCGCTTGACCCGGGCGGGAGTGATCTCATGCTCCCTCCCTTCGAGGCGCTCCCTCTCTGTCCGGGCACTCCGTGCCGGTCACGAGTTCAGTTTCCTCGTCGTAGTAGCGAAAACATTGAATCCGCCGTTCCTCTCCGGAACATCCTTGAATGGCTGGATCCTGTAAAGCCTTGCCCGGCTCCGGAACCGGGTTGTCAGTCCGTGCGGACCACGGAGCTCGACGTGCCTTCGGGGGCCGGGAGGTGCCGTGATGGACACCCCCGCGCGAGCCTCGTGTTCGAACGTTCCAGCTTGCCACCTTCGATTCTCCGTGTATGATCCGCGGTATGCGGATGAACTCACTGGTGCATGTCTCTGGCAACGTCGGCGTGAAGACCAGGTAACCCGGATGAAACGACTCTGGTTCGGTAGCGGCTGCCTGGCCCGAGGAGACCGGCTCCCCGCCGCGCGAAGGGAGCTGTGTCCGTGACCGGCGATGCGGAACGCTCCGGGGGTGGGGAATTCGACGCCGCCGTCCGGGTCACCGAAGGGGTGCAACCGTGGCGCAGGCTGTTTCATATGGGGGGTGGTGTGGGGATTGCCGCCTTTGTCCACTGGATGGGACCGGGGTCGATGGTGCCGTTTACCACCCTGGGCGGCGCGCTGGCCGCGGCGCTGTTGCTGGACTGGGTCCGTCTGCGGTCGCGGGTGGCCAACACCACCTTCTTCCGCTGGTTCTCCGCACTTGCGTCGCCGCGCGAGGCCCGCAAGCTCGCATCTTCGACCTGGTTTCTGATCGGAGCCCTGACCGTCCTGGTGGTTGCTCCTCATCCGTTGTTCGCGCCGGCCATGCTGGTGCTCGCGCTCGCCGATCCGGCCGCAAGCGTGATCGGCCGGCTGTGGGGAAAGCACAAGCTGGGGAAGGGGAGCTGGGAAGGCACCGGGGCCTTCTTCCTGGTCGCGGTGGCTGTGCTGACCCCCTTCGCGGGCCTCCCGGCCGCGCTGATATCGGCATTGGTGGTGGCCGTTGCGGAGGTTCTGCCCAGCGGCATTGACGACAATCTCACCGTCCCGTGGGCGACCGTCCTCGCGCTGTGGCTGACGGGGTTGCCGGGCTAGTTCGCTGCCCGCGGCTACGGGACACTGGCCGCCCGTGCTGTGCTATCCAGCGAAGTACCTTGAATAGTGGACGCCGGACTTCACCAAAGAAGATTCGGTGCGCAGTCGAGACTGTCCACCCGCGCTTCTCCATCCCCTACGTCATCGAGAAACGGGCCCCCGGTCACGGGCGCGGCGGGTCTCCTCTCGTACGACTGCGCCTTCGACGCATCGAGCGGCGTGGAGGACGACGTCGCGCCGATGATCAAGGGCCCGGTGACCACGCTTTGCCCTGCTCGTGCTCCCGCGAGATCGGCGCCCGGGCCCCCACAACCAGCGCAACATGGTGACCGTGCAGGCGCGCTTCGACGGAGAGTTGTGGATCGAGCACTGCACGATGAAGCAGGTGGCGTTGGTTCAGGGTGCGCGTGGCCAACTTCGAGCCGATCCACGAGCGCGACGCGTACGCGGCGGGGAGAATCGCCCGGGGGCCTGTTGCGGGGTGCCGGAGGGAAAAGCTTCGGCCAGCCATTTGTTTCATCAGCGCGCCACCAGAAACGCTTCCAGAATGACAATGGACAGCCTGTCTGGAGTCGGGCGATACCACAGGTTCCCTACAACAGGGTAGGCGGCATCCTCGAAGGAATCGAATCGAACGGATGCCACCAAGCGACCATCCGGGGTCAACGCCTCGATGACGTGGTCCGTATACCCGATTGTCTCAGCCTCGACTTCCTCATCAACAATCGGAGCATCAAGGTCTCCGGGAGGTCGTCGTGGCGCGTCAGGATCCGGCACTTGCGCCAAAGCCCATATCAGTCCGTGACCATCGGCATGAAGTCCGTATATCAGCGCCTCGCTGCCTCCAGGACCCGAAAACCAATCTCGACTCAAGACCAGAGAGTCAACCATCGTCCCGCCCGGCCAGTCGTGCTTTCGAAGGACATAGCGGTCAGTGTTGGCCGACCACATACCCAAGTCCTCCGCCGCTGTCAACATCGGAAACGTTTCTGAGGAACCAAGCGGAACTCCCATTGCCTGGACTCTGTCCCCATCGATCCGATAGGCCTGCCAGTCATCCGTCGCCGCAACGGAGAGAATCACCTGGTCTCCGTACGTGACACCCGAACTCACCGAACCATGAGCCGGAAGGCGAAATGAGCGCACGAAGCCCTCGGCTCTCGAATACTCGTGAACCAGGGGCGGGGGCCCAAAGACGATGAATGCGCCATCAGAAATCAACACCAGGTTCGTAACGTAGTCGAACTCTCCCGGACCATCCCCCGGACCTCTTCCGAGGACATCGAGGAGTTCGCCGTCCGGTCCCCAAAGCGCAAGCTTGCCGCGCGAATAGGTACCGGTTATGTAGGTGCCGTCCCGGAGAGCCCGTACAGGAGCGTCGGGTATGGTGCCGTCGATGCTTCCTTCGAGGCGCATAACCTCGCGGAAGTCGAGGCCGCACAGGGGCGCGTCCGCGGCCATCGGCCTACTGGCGGAAAGCCACTCGCATCCTTCCTCCGATGTCGAAGACTCGCCAGACCCCGCCGAGGGTGCGCTGTCGGGCTGACAGCCGGTCGCAACCGCGACGAGCACCCCAAGGCCGACTCGAACTCTCATCAGTTGAGCCACGAGGGATTTTCCAACAGACTCCCTACAGCGCTATGCTTCACTCGTCCGTCGCTCCCGATCAAATAGTAGGTCGGTGTTCCCCTCAACTGGCATGAGACGAGGGAATCTACTACGCTACCCATCGTCATCGAAATGTCCGGGGCCCGCGGCAACGCCCTGTTCGACCGCCGCCCGCGCAGTCCGTGCACTACGGCCGCATCGCCCTCAGCCTCGAACTTCCGGCGCAACCTGCGAAAATGCCGCCGTATCACCCCGATCCGCGCCGCTCCCGCAGCCGCGCTCAGCACTCCCTCC
>LXNI01000698.1_pt1 | contig 36516 bp, 32 predicted proteins | sample 809091 | NCBI WGS metagenome assembly LXNI01 (sample SAMN04870527, study PRJNA318959) | sponge metagenome | biome: 01000161; feature: marine sponge reef; material: water | host: Sarcotragus foetidus | place: Greece: Milos, Mediterranean Sea | collected 2013-05-29 | depth 5-7 m
AGCGACTTGCGGCTATGCTGCTCTCGGGTGGTCGGCGTCCACATGGCGGCTCCAGATCGGTCTCAAAAACCTTCCTGGAATCACATCAACACCGGCCACTCAACCACTTTCGAAACGGCCTCTTAGTCTGCGGGACTGGTTTAGGCAGATGGAGTAACGGCTAAAGGGCACTGATTGTCCCGTTGGCAAGGCTTAATGTTCGGTCCATGCGCGCCGCGAGGTCCGGATTATGGGTGGCGATTAACGCCCCCAGCCCCTGTTCGCGCACCATCTGCATGAGAAGCCCGAAGACCTCACCGGCGGTGCCGGGATCGAGATTGCCGGTAGGTTCATCGGCCAGCAGGAGTTCGGGGTGATTGGCGAGCGCCCGCGCGATGGCGACCCGCTGCTGTTCACCGCCCGAGAGACGTGCCGGGCGATGGCTCGCCCGGTCCGCAAGACCCATATCCGCTAATAGCCCATCTGCCCGCCCGGCCGCGTCGGATTTGGCGGCCCCGGCAATCATCTGCGGAACGACGATGTTTTCCCGTGCCGAAAACTCGGCCAGAAGATGGTGGTACTGATAGACAAACCCAAGTTTCCGTCGGCGGATTTCGGTGCGTGTGTCGTCGTTCATCCCGCCTGTATCTTCACCGCCGATCAGGACGGTGCCGTTGTCCGGTTTCTCGAGCAAGCCGGCGATCTGCAGCAAGGTCGATTTTCCCGAGCCCGACGGGCCGACAAGCGCGATGATCTCGCCCGGATTGACGGTTAGGTTGATCTCCTTCAGAACTTCCAGGGCGACGACGCCCTCGCCGAACGTCCGGCCGACCTCACGGAGTTCGAGGACGGGGTCACTCATAGCGCAGCGCTTCGACCGGATCCAACCGCGCCGCCCGCCAGGATGGATAGAGCGTGGCCAGGAACGAAAGACCGATCCCCATGCCGACCACCATCGCAACCTCTGCTGGATCAACAACCGCCGGCAACCGGGAAAGGAAGTAGATTTCGGCGGCGAACAGCTCGGTGCCGGTGAGGGATTGAAGCAGCTGGCGGATAATCTCGATGTTCTCGGCGAAGGCCAGCCCGAGGATAAACCCCGCGATGGTACCGATGATCCCGACGCTCGCACCGGACAGGAAAAAGATGCGCATCACCATGCCTCGTGTGGCGCCCATGGTACGGAGGATGGCGATATCCCTGCCCTTGTCCTTCACCAGCATGATCAGGCCCGAAATAATGTTGAAGGCCGCCACCACGATGATCAGGGTGAGAATGAGGAACATTACGTTGCGTTCGACCTGGATCGCATTAAAGAAACTGGCATTGGAGCGCTGCCAGTCGAACACTTGCCCCTGGTTATTGAGGGCCTCTCTCACTCTCCGGGCTTGATCGGGCGCGCGGGAAGGATTTTCCAGTATGACGTCGAGATAGTTCACCGCACCGGGTAGCTTGAAATACAGCTGCGCCGCTTCCAGGGGCATGTACACGAAACTGGAATCATATTCGTGCATGCCCACATCGAAGACCGCAACGACCTTGTAGGATTTCAAGCGCGGCACCGTCCCGAGCACCGTGACGTTGCCCTGAGGCGAGATCAGCGTTACCCGGTCGCCGATCCCCAAGCGGAAACTGCGGGCGAACCGGCTGCCGACGGCAATCACGTTGGTGCCGGTAAAGCCGTCCAGGCTTCCCGCGGTGATATTGCCGGAAATGATTTCCCGCTCCTTCAAGTCGGCCGCCGCGACACCCCGGACCACCGCACCGGCCGCGTGTCCGTTGGCGCTCGCCATCACCTGCCCTTCGACGGTCGGCGTGACCTTGACCACCCCCGAAAGGCCGGCGACCAGATTCCGGCGCTGCGCGTAGTCGGGCATGGCGCGGGTCTGGGCGTAGACGCTGAGATGCCCGTTCACTCCCAAAATCCGCGTCAGCAGTTCCTGACGGAATCCGTTCATTACCGACATGACGATGATCAGCGTCGCCACACCCAGCGCAATGCCCAAAAGCGAAAACCATGCAATGACCGAGATGAATCCTTCCTGCCGCCGGGCACGGAGGTACCGCATGGCGATCATCCGCTCGATGGCAGAGAACATCTGGCGCCGCCTCTAATAGGCCCTGGCGATGAGGATCTCCTCGACCGCCTCTTCCCCGGTAAAGATGCATGCCCCGGAGACGCCGTTCTGGTCCAACGGCGCGTTGCGGATCGTAAGCTTGAGCGGGTCCAGCTTCGCTTCGACCGCCGCCAGCGCGGCACCGGTCGGCTTACACCAGGGCACCCGGGCCCAGCGCAGCGGCCCTTCAGAGGGCCCGTCTTCGTCCTCCGGCGCCTCGCCGAAGAACTCACCCAAGGCGCCAAACTCGGTAATGCCGGATTCGATTCGGCTTTCCATGAAGGTTTTTGCCTGCCCGTGCATCGCCGATTGAATGTCCTCCAAACGGGAGGCCGCGGTGTTCGCGAATTCGTCCGCGGTGGCGTTGCCGGGCTTCACCTTTTCGCCTTCGTAGAGAGCGTCCCGGCGCAACACGCTGACCGCATTGGCTTCCACCTCGCGGGGTCCGATTTCTACCAGTAGAGGAGCGCCGCGGCGTATCCAGTCCCAGCGTTTGGCGCTGGCGTTCTTGTCCTTCCTGTCCACCTGGGCGCGGATCGGCGCCCCCAAAGCCCGGCTGCCGATCAACTGTTTCCGCAGGGTATCGCAGTATTCGAGAATTGGCGCATCGCTATCATCCCCCTTCAGACGGGGCAGGATAACAATCTGTTGCGGCGCCAGGGCCGGCGGGACCCGCAGCCCATCATCATCGCCGTGACTCATGATTAGACCGCCCACCAGCCGGGTCGATACCCCCCAACTCGTCGTGTGGACAAATTTCTCATCACCTTCCGCCGACTGATACTTGATTCCCTGGGCCTCGGAAAAATGGGTGCCGAGATAGTGGGAGGTGCCCGCTTGCAGGGCTTTACCGTCCTGCATCATGGCCTCGATGGAAAACGTATTGTCGGCGCCCGGAAAGCGCTCGTTTTCGGTCTTCTCGCCGGCGATGACCGGCATCGCCATGACACTTTCAGCGAAGTCCCGGTAGACCTCCAGCATCCGGAGCGTTTCCTCGAACGCGTCATCCCGGTCCACATGAGCGGTGTGCCCTTCCTGCCAGAGAAACTCCGCCGTCCGCAGGAACAGCCGGGTGCGCATCTCCCAGCGCACCACGTTGGCCCACTGATTGACCAAAACCGGCAGATCCCGGTAGGACCCGATCCAATTGCGGAACGAATCCGCGATGATGGTTTCCGAGGTGGGCCGGACGATCAGTGGTTCGGTCAGTTTAGCGTCGGGATCGGGCACCAACTCCCCATCGATGGTCTTCAGCCGGTGATGGGTGACCACCGCCATTTCCTTGGCGAATCCCTCCACGTGTTCGGCCTCCTTGGCGATGAAGTCCAAGGGAATGAACAAGGGGAAATAGCAATTCTCGTGGCCGGTTTCCTTGAACCGGCGGTCAAGCTCGGCCTGTATCAGCTCCCAAATGCCGTACCCCCATGGCTTGATCACCATGCAGCCGCGGACGGCCGAGGTTTCGGCCATATCCGATTTCCGGACGACCTCTTGGTACCATTCACTGAAATTGTCCGACCGGGCGGTATCGAGGGCGCGTTTCATTCGTTCTGTTCGTTGATTGTCAAAGCCTGCTGGGCCGCGCGACTGTAGGGAATGACCGCCCGGATGTCTACGAGGACTAAGATCCGGACTCAATTGAGCCGCCATACGTGTATTGCGGCGCTGCGGACGGCGCGGCGCAAGGTCCCTCGCCCCCGTCAGGGGGAGAGGGATGCGAAGGCTTGGCAAGCCTGCGAGCCATAGCCGTAGCTGGGTGAGGGGGAATTTCCATATCACCCTCACCCCAACCCTCTCCCACAGAGAGGGAGAGGGAGCTTGCCGTGCGTTCCCCGTCAGCGCGCCGGCCTGCTACTCCGGCGCATCCACGGCGGTCTTTTCTTGGCGATTCTGGCATAGACCGGGCAGCTCTCGACATGAGCACCCGGCAGGTAACCGGTGCTCATCAGGAATTCCCCGGTAATCTCGCCGCCGGTAAATTTAAATGCCTGCTTGAACAGCCTTACCCACTCCGCCTTTTCCAGGGGATGGTGTGCGTCCAGCCACCTGGCGAAGCCGCCATGGCTTTCCCGCAATCCTTGGATCACCTGGGCGTTATGAATGGCTGCGTCGATTTTCAACCGATTGCGGACGATCCCGGCGTCGTTCAACAGGCGCTTCCGGTCCCGTGCGCCGTAAGCTGCCACCGTGTCCACATCGAAGCCGGCGAACGCCGCATTGAATCCATCCCGCTTCTTCAGAATTGTGAGCCAACTGAGGCCGGCTTGAAACATTTCCAGACACAAACGTTCAAATAGAACCGCCTCGTCCTTCACCGGAAAGCCGTATTCCCGGTCGTGATAGGGCCCGTGAATTTCATGGCCGGGGGCAGCGTCGCAGTAAGTCGTCATGGCGGGCGCTAGAAGGTCCCGCCCCGACCGGTCGCCGGCGTCCGAAAATCGTCGAAGGAAACCAGGTCATAGAAATCGATGGCGAACACGATGGCGAATATCACCGTCGCAAGCCCGGTGTTGATCAACATCTTCATCAGAATGCGGGATCGCTGCGGCGCGCCGGAATCGTGGCCCCATCCGTCGTCTTCCCGGCGGCGGACGCCAAACGGCAGTACGATGAACAGGGTCAGCCACCAGATGACGAAATAGACCGCGCTGCCCGTTACCCAACCCAAATCGACTTCTCCCCTAGACCCGCACCACGTGGATCGAAATCACCGGGCGCTTGCCATAGGCCGATCGGAAAAACCGCCTGAGCGCGAGGTGCGCCGCTTTCTCAGTAGCAGCATCGTCTTCGGCCTCATCCGCATCCAGATCCCCCAGATAGGAGCGGACATCGGCCGCCGCTTCGGCGAGATCATAAGCCGCGTCGTCGTCCTCGATCAGTCCCTTCGCGGTGATTTTGGGATCGGCCACCAGTTCACCTTCGTCATCCATCACGACGGAGCAGCTTACGGTGCCATTGTACATGATCTTGATGCGATCCCGGACCACATCGCTTTCCATGTTGACGATCCGGTCACCATCGAGGACAAGCCGGCCGGCCCGGACCTCATCGACGATACGGGATCCTTTGGCCGTCAATTCGACAACAGCGCCGTTGTGGACCAGAACGGCCTCCGGCACCTGACAGGACAGCGCAAGCTCCGTATGATGGATCAAATGGCGTTGCTCGCCGTGTACGGGTATGGCCACCTGGGGCCGCAGATGCTGGTACATGCGGGAGAGTTCGTCCCGAGCCGGATGCCCCGACACATGAACAAAATGATCCATCTCGGAAATAATCCGAACGCCCTTTCGTGCGAGCTGGTTCTGCAAACGGCCGATCGCCAATTCGTTGCCTGGAATTTCCCGGGACGAAAATATCACCGCATCTCCCTCTCCCAGCGTCACATGACGGTGATCACCGCCGGCGATCCGGCTGAGGGCCGCACGAGGCTCACCTTGGCTGCCGGTACAAATGTAGAGGATCTGATCCGCGGGAATATCGACGGCATCTTCGGCCTCCAGGAACGGCGGCAGGTCGGTCAGGTAGCCGGTCGCCCGGGCGGCGGCGTTTATCCGCCACAACGAGCGCCCCGCCAAGGCGACGGCCCGGCCGTTTGCGGTAGCCGCGTCGAAGATGGTTTGAAGCCGCGCTACGTTGGAAGCGAAACAGGTGACCGCCACTTGTTTCCTGCATTCGCCAATGAGCGAGGTGAGGCTATCCAGTAGTGCAGCCTCCGAGTGGGACGATCCTTCGACAAAGACGTTGGTCGAATCTCCGATCGCCGCGAGCACACCTTCATCACCCAAGGCCTTCAGCGCCTTTTCGTCGGCCGTCGGTCCAATGACCGGATCCGGGTCGAACTTCCAATCGCCGGTATGAAGGATGATCCCCTGGGGGGCCCGAAGCACCACCGCATTGGGCTCCGGCATGGAATGGGTGAGCGTGATCAGCTCCAGATTGAACCGCCCCACCTCGAATTTGCCGGACAAAGGCACCTCGATGATCTCAATGTCCTGCCCGGGTGCGTCCAGCTCCAGTTTTCTTCGCAAGAGTGCCGCGGTAAACGGCGTGGCGTAGACAGGGCATTGCAGGCGGGACCACAGATACGGGACTGCCCCCAAATGGTCTTCGTGACCGTGCGTGAGAACGATCCCCGACAGCCTGTCCGCCCGTTCCTCGATGAAAGCCGGGTCCGGCAATATGACGTCGACGCCGGGGGTCGCGTCGTCGCCGAAGGTGACACCCATATCGACGATAATCCACTCCTCGTTGTCCGGCTCGCCCAAGCCGTACAGATTGAGGTTCATGCCGATCTCTTCGGTGCCGCCGAGGGGCACGAAGAGCAGATGTTCGTCGGAAGCGGTCATCTAGTTGTTTAGGCGGTGGATCGCCAATAATCCGCGCAGGGTGAGGTCGGTATCGCAGTGATGGATGGCGTCGGACGCCTTGTCAAACAGCTCGGCCAATCCGCCTGTCGCGATCACCGCCATGGACGCACCGAACTCCCGGGCGATGCGGGCGGCCATGCCTTCGATGATGCTGACGTGCCCCCAGAAGATGCCTGACTGCATGGCGCTAACGGTTCCCGTGCCGATCACCTTTTCCGGCCGCCGAATTGCGACCCGGGGCAGCTGCGCCGCGCCCATATGCAGGGCTTCGAGGGACAGGTTGATCCCCGGACAGATAACACCGCCCCGGTAAGCGCCGTTGCCGTCAATCACGTCGAAGGTCGTGGCGGTGCCAAAATCCAGGATCAGCAGCGGACCCTCATAGTTCTCATGTGCGGCGACGGCGTTACATAGCCTGTCCGCGCCCGCCTCGTTCGGATTATCGATAGCGATCTCAATCCCCAGTTCGATGTCCGGGCTGACGACGAGCGGTTCGCAGCCAAAGTACTTCCGGCAAAGGCCTTGCAGATGGATCAAGTTGTCCGGGACCACCGTTGCCAGCACTGCGGCATCGATTTTCGACCGGTCGATTCCATCCCGATCGATCAGGCGCTCCAGCCAAGCGCCGAACTCATCGGCCGTTCGGTTGGCATTGGTGGCGGCCCGCCATTCCCCACGCACGTTGCCGTCGTCATCGAACACCGCGATGACGACGTTTGAATTTCCGGAATCGATGGCCAATAGCATATGTGGTCAAGCTCCCGACTGCCCGTCGGCGGAGTATACGTCACCCGCAGCAAACCGGCGATGGTCGCCGGCCACATCCAGGACCAGCGCCCCATGGGGGTCGAGGTCGACGAAAGTGCCGGTTACGTTGGTGTCCCCGTTGCGAACCTCCAGCGGATCGCCTGGCGCATGGCCGGCGTTCAGCCAGGCCTGTCGAACGGGCTCAAACCCGTCTGCCAGCCAGGTCGAATGCCAAGTGGACAACGCCTCCAAATAGCCGGCCGCCACATCTTCGATGCATGCCTCCACCTCTTCCGCCGCGAGCGATGTCGCCGGACGTTCCGTGTCTTCCGGATGATGTGCAATGTTGATACCGCACCCGGCGATGACTGCGCCGGGCCCGGCCTCGGCGCCGGCGAGATACTCCAGCAGAATGCCGACGATCTTTTTCCCGTTGAACAGGACGTCGTTGGGCCACTTGCATTGCACCTTCTGGAACGGACCACAGACGCATTCGAGGGTGTCGCGGACAGCCAACGCGACGACAAATCCCAATTGAGCCGAGATCGCCGGATCCGTGTCGGCCCGCAGAACAACGCTGGAATAGAGATTACCGGGTTCCGACACCCACTGGCGTCCCAGCCGGCCCTTCCCCTGAAGCTGCCGCGCCGCGATGATCACCAGACCGAACGGTGGCGGACCGCCGGCGGCAAGCCGCCTCGCCTCATCATTGGTGCTGTCGATATCATCGTAGGCCACAAGGTGAAATCCGTCCGGCAGCCTGATGCCCCCGAGGGAAATGCTCATCCCGGCAGCAGCGCGGCTGTCGCCAGCGCGGCGCCGTCGAGGATCGGCAACGGCCAAACGAAGAAGAACAGGGTCACCACACCGGTCACCACCAGGACAGCCTTCATTTCCAAGCTCACCGGACCATCGAAGCCTTCCTCGGGCGCATCGAAATACATTACCTTGACGATCCGGAGGTAATAGACGGCGCCGACGACACTCGCCAACACACCGATAATCGCCAACGCAAACAGTTCAGCCTCGATGGCCGCGAGGAAGATGTAGAGTTTACCGAAAAATCCGGCCAATGGCGGAATGCCGGCCATGGAGAACATGAAGATGGCCAGGACCATGGCCATGGCAGGGTTGGATTTGGACAACCCTGCCAGGTCGCCGATGCCCTCGACCATCCTGCCGTTGCGCCGCATCTGCAGGATGCAGGCAAACGCGCCGATGTTCATGAACATGTAGATGGCAAGATAAATCAGAATCCCTGAAACGCCGTCGGCACGTGCTTCGGCATTTCCGGCGCCACCCGCAACCGCCAATCCGATGAGCGCGTATCCCATATGGCCGATGGACGAGTAGGCCATCAGGCGTTTGATATTGGTCTGGTTGATGGCGGCGAACGCTCCGAGCACCATGGAAGCGATGGAGATGAAAATAATCACCTGCTGCCACTGATCGCCGAGATCGCCGAAGGCGCCGACCATCACCCGGACGAAAAGCGCCATGGCCGCGATCTTGGGCGCAACGGCGAAGAACGCGGTCACCGGCGTGGGCGCACCTTCATAGACATCGGGCGTCCACATGTGGAACGGCACCGCAGACACCTTGAACGCCAGCCCCGCGATAATGAACACGAGGCCAACGGTCACGCCGAGGGGGGACTCTCCTGCCTGGAAGAGCTGCGCCAGGACGTCGAAATTGGTCGAGCCGGAAAATCCGTAAACCAGCGAGATGCCGTAGAGCAGCAATCCGGAAGAAAGGGCACCCAGCACGAAGTATTTCAAGCCGGCCTCCGCGGAACGGGTGGTGTCCCGCTGGAACGATGCGATGACGTAAAGCGACAAGCTCTGAAGTTCTATGCCGAGATAAAGCGAGATGAGGTCGTTGGCGGAAACCATCATCAGCATGCCCAACGCGGCCAGCACCATGAGCACCGGGAACTCGAACCGGAAGATGCCGTGCTGCTCCAGATACTCGCGCGACATCAGCACCGCCGCGGCCGTGGCGATCAGGATCAGGCCCTTCACATAGACCGCGAAGCCGTCGGTCACAAAGGCGCCGCCAAAGGTCGATGCCCGGCCGTCGGTAACCACGCCGACGATGGCAATGGTCACCACCAGGGTAGCGATGGCGAGATAGGACACCGAACGGCCGGCGTTCTCTTCCTTCTGGAAGACGCCGGCCATCAGGAGCACCATCGACATGACGGCGAGAAAGATCTCGGGAAGGGCTGGAACCAAATCAGGCATCGCTCCTACCTCGCCGCCAGCCGAATTTGCTCAGCCGCCGCGACGGCCGTTTCATATCGGTCGATCAGATTCTCAACCGAAACATGCATGGCGTCCAGGAACGGTATCGGGTAGACGCCCATGAAAATCACGATCAGGACCAGCGGTGCGAAGACCGCCATTTCGCGCGGGCTGAGATCGGTGATGGTCTTCAGATCTTCCTTGGTGAGCTTGCCGAAGACCACCCGCCGGTAGAGGTAAAGCATGTAGGCCGCGCCCAGAATGACACCGGTCGCCGCCAGGGCCGCAACCCAGCTATTGGCCTTGAACGCGCCGACCAGCACCAGGAACTCGCCGACGAACCCGCTGGTTCCGGGCAGGCCGACGGAGGCCAGCATGAATATCATGAACACCAGTGCATAGACCGGCATTCGATTTACCAATCCGCCATAGGTGGCGATGTCGCGCGAGTGCATCCGGTCGTACACCACGCCGACCACGAGGAAGAGCGCGGCCGAGACCACGCCGTGGCTCAGCATCTGAATGACCGCGCCCTCGATACCCTGGATGGTGGCGGTAAACGTCCCCAAGGTGACGAAGCCCATATGGGCAACCGAGGAGTACGCAATCAGCTTTTTCATATCCTCCTGGGCCAGCGCCACGAGGGACGTATAAATGATCGCGATCACGCTTAGGCCATAGATGAACGGCGCGAAGTCGGCGGATGCGACCGGGAACATGGGCAACGAGAACCGCAGGAAGCCGTAGCCGCCGAATTTCAACAGCACGCCCGCCAAGATGACCGATCCCGCCGTCGGCGCCTCCACGTGGGCATCGGGCAGCCAAGTATGCACCGGCCACATGGGCACCTTGACCGCAAACGACGCGAAGAACGCCAGCCACAGCCAGGGCTGCAGCGAAATCGGGAAATCGTGGGTCAGCAGCTTGGTGATGTCGGTGGTGCCGGCCTGGAACGCCATGGTGAGGATGGCCAGCAGCATCAGCACCGAACCCGCCAGCGTATAGAGGAAGAACTTGAACGCCGCATAGTTCCGCCTCGGACCGCCCCAGACCCCGATAATGATGAACATCGGGATGAGGACGCCTTCAAAGAAAACATAGAACAGTATAAGATCGAGGGACGAGAACATCCCGATCATCAGGGTTTCGAGGATCAGGAAGGCGATCATGTACTCCTTCACCCGATCCTTCACCGATTCCCAGCTTGCCCCGACGCACAGGACCGTCAGCAGCGTCGACAGGATGACGAAGAACAGAGAGATGCCGTCGATGCCCAGGTGATAGGCGATGTCGAAGGCGGGCATCCAGACCACTTTCTCTTCGAACTGGAATCCGCTTGCCGTGGGATCAAAGTTGATCCACAGGCCGAGCGAGACCACGAAAGTGATCAGCGACGTCCATAGCGCCACACCCTTGGCGTTGCGCGCCACCACATCCGGCTCGCCCCGGATCAACAGGATAAACGCGACGCCCACCAGGGGCGCGAAGGTAACGACGGAAAGCCAGGGGAAGCCGGTCATGCCCTACCCTCCCGTCACCAGGAACCAGCTCACCAGGGCGGCGACGCCCAGCAACATGGCGAACGCATAGTGATACAGGAAGCCGCTCTGGAGAGCCCCGGCCCGTCGCGCGACGTTCAGTACTGCGGCCGCCACGCCGTCGGGGCCGACCCCATCGATCAGCTGACCGTCACCGGCCTTCCAGAAACCGCGGCCCAGCTTGAAGCAGGGCTTGACGAAAATCCGGTCGTAGAGTTCGTCGACGTACCACTTGTTGAGCAGGAACCGATGGGTCCGCTGGAATCCGGAGGCCAAGGCATGCGGCAGGCCGGGGGCGAACATATACATCAGGTAGGCCAGAGCGATCCCCAGGATACCGACGACGAGCGGCAGGAACTTGACCCACAGTGGTGAATGGTGCGCGTTTTCGAGCGCCTTGTGGCTTTCGAGAACGAAGATTGAGTTGTCCCAGAACTCCACGGTTTTTTCGCCAACGAACCAATCGAAGCCGAGCCAGCCGGCGAAGATGGCGCCGATCGCCAATACCGCCAGCGGGATCAGCATGACCTTGGGCGATTCGTGGACGTGCGCCATGGTGACTTCGTCCGCCCGGGGCTCGCCGTGGAAGGTCATCAGCAATAGCCGCCACGAATAGAAGGCCGTCAGGAAGGCCGCCAATATCCCGACCCAGAACGCGTACTGACCCACAAAAGTATTCGCCCCCCAGGCTGCCTCGAGGACGATATCCTTGGAGAAGAATCCGGCGAACGGCCATATGCCGGCGAGCGCCAAACTGCCGATCCACATCATCACGTAGGTGACCGGGATCAACTTGTAGAGCCCGCCCATTTTCCGCATGTCCTGTTCGTCCGACATGGCGTGGATAACCGAGCCGGAGCCGAGGAACAGCAACGCTTTGAAAAAAGCGTGCGTGATCAGGTGGAAAATGCCGGCTGAGTACGCCGACACACCGAGCGCAAAGAACATGTAGCCGAGCTGACTACAGGTGGAGTACGCGATCACCCGTTTTATGTCGTTCTGCACACAGCCGATGGTCGCCGCGAATATGGCGGTGGTTCCGCCGACAATCACTACGGCTGCCAGGGCAACGTCGGAATATTCGAACAGCGGCGACATACGGGCCACCATGAACACGCCGGCGGTCACCATGGTCGCCGCATGGATCAATGCCGAGACCGGCGTCGGACCCTCCATGGCGTCCGGCAGCCAGGTGTGCAGACCGATCTGAGCCGACTTGCCCATGGCGCCGACGAACAGCAGCAGGCAAATGACGGTGAGTGCATGGAACTCACCGGAGAAGACGTTGAGCGTCGCGTCCTTTTTCTGTTCGGCAAGCCCGAAAATGGTGTCGAAATTGATGGAGTCGAAGAGCAGGAAGGTGGCGAAGATGCCGAGGGCAAATCCGAAGTCGCCAACCCGGTTCACCACGAAGGCCTTGATCGCGGCGGCGTTGGCCGACGGCCGGTCGAACCAGAACCCGATCAATAGATAGGACATCAAGCCGACGCCCTCCCAGCCGAAGAACAGCTGGACGAGGTTGTTGGAGGTCACCAGCATCAGCATGAAGAAGCTGAACAGGCTGAGGTAGCTCTGGAAGCGCGGGATCGAGCCGTCGTGGGACATATAGCCAATGGAGTAAATGTGGATCATCGACGACACCACGGTGACCATCAGCACCATCACCATCGACAGGGTGTCGGCGCGAAGTTCCCAGGAGAGTTCCAGCGACCCGGAGTCGATCCAGGTGAAAATCTCCACGTTGTCCGTATTGCCGCCGCCCACGACCCCGATAAAGGTGATCAGTGCGGCGACGGCGGCCAACAGCATGCCGGCGACCGTTACCAACTGAGCAGCCCGGTCGATCCGGTGCTTGCGGTCCTTGTCGCCCCCGACAGGCACGAACGACAACAGACCGGCAATGATGCCGCCGAGAAGGGGAAGGAATACGGCTGCGAGATACATGCCGGGCTAACCCTTCATCATCCGGATGTCTTCGACCTCGATGGAGCCGCGGTTGCGGAAATAGACCACCAGGATCGCGAGGCCGATTGCCGCTTCGGCCGCCGCGACCGTAAGGACAAAGAGGGCGAAGACCTGTCCTACCAGGTCACCCAGATGTGACGAGAACGCGACGAGGTTAATGTTTACCGCCAGCAGGATCAGCTCGATGGACATCAAAATGATGATCACGTTCTTCCGGTTGAGGAAGATGCCGAAAATTCCCAGCGTGAACAGGATGGCCGCGAGGGTCAGATAGTGGGAGAGGCCGATCTCGAACATCAGATCCCTCCCCCCGACGGCATGTCGCGCATCTCAATCGAGTCTTCCCGCGCCACCTGCTCGCTGATCTTCTGTTTGCGGACACCCGGGCGCGTCCGATGGGTCAGCACAATGGCGCCAATCATCGCCACCAGCAGCACCATGCCGGCCGCCTGGAAGAAGTAGATGTAGTTGGTGTAGATGAGCTGGCCGAGTGCTTCGGTATTGTTGACGCTGTCGATGGCGGGCGTGGGCGCGGCTGCCCGCTCGGCGGCACCCGGCGCGATAATCCAGCCCCCCAGGATGACCGCGAGTTCCAGCAGCAACACCAGACCGATCAACCCGCCGAGAGGCAGATATTGCAAAAAGCCTTCGCGCAACGCCGTAAAGTTGATGTCCAGCATCATCACCACGAACATGAACAACACCGCCACCGCGCCCACGTAGACAACCACCAGGATCATCGCCAGGAACTCGGCGCCCAGCAGCACAAACAGGCCGGCCGAGTTGAAGAAGGCGAGGATCAGGAACAGCACCGAATGCACCGGGTTCCTGGCCGAGATGACCATGACCGCGGACGTGACCGTGACGATTGAGAACAGATAGAAGGCGAGGCCTTGGATGATCACGTCCGGTTCGCCTTATCTGTAGGGGGCGTTGGCTTCAAGACGGGCTGCAAGCTCCGTCTCCCACCGATCCCCGTTGGCGAGAAGCTTGTCCTTGTCATAAAGCAGCTCCTCGCGGGTTTCCGCGGCAAATTCGAAATTGGGGCCTTCAACGATGGCATCCACCGGACAGGCTTCCTCGCAGAAGCCGCAATAGATGCACTTGACCATATCGATGTCGTAGCGGGTCGTCCGGCGGCTGCCGTCGTCCCGTGGCTCTGCCTCGATGGTGATCGCCTGGGCCGGGCAAATCGCTTCGCACAGCTTGCAGGCGATGCAGCGCTCTTCGCCGTTCGGATAGCGGCGCAGCGCATGTTCGCCCCGGAAGCGCGGGCTCAGCGGGCCCTTTTCGTACGGATAGTTGAGGGTCACCTTGGGCTTGAAGAAATACTTCAAGGTCAGCGCCATGCCCGAAACCAGCTCGGCCCAGAAGATGGTGCGGGCGCTACGGTCAAGAAATCCCATTTTCCGTCTCCTCCCCTACTTCACCAGCGACTGAATATCGAAGGCGAGAACCACGCCGCCGACAATTACTACGGCGGCCAGGGAAATGGGCAGAAACACCTTCCAGCCCAGGCGCATCAGTTGGTCGTACCGGTACCGCGGGAACGTCGCCCGGACCCAGAGGAAAATGAACAGGCAAAACGCGATTTTCGCCGCAAACCAGATTGGTCCCGGGATCCAGGTGAACGGCGCCACGTTGAACGGCGGCAGCCAGCCCCCAAGGAACAGGATTGTGGTCATCGCCGACATCAGGATCATGTTGGCGTATTCGCCGAGAAAGAAGAGCGCGAACGCCATAGACGAATATTCGACGTTGTAGCCGGACACCAGTTCCGCTTCCGCCTCCGGCAAATCGAACGGATGCCGGTTGGTTTCGGCCAGGGTCGAGACGAAGAAAATCACCGCCATCGGGAACAGCGGGATCACGAACCACACGTGACGCTGGGCGTTGATAATGTCCGAGAGGTTTAGCGAACCCACGACCAAGAGCACACTGATGATGATGAAACCCATGGAGACTTCGTAGGACACCATCTGCGCCGCAGAGCGGAGCCCGCCGAGGAACGCATATTTGGAGTTACTCGCCCACCCGGCCATCAGGATGCCGTAGACGCCGAGGGACGAAATGGCGAACAGGTAGAGGATGCCCACGTTGATGTCGGCAATCACCAAGCCATCACCAACCGGGATCACCGCCCACGCAACCAGCGCGAGGGTGAATGTCAGCATCGGCGCAATGATGAAGACGCCCCGGTTGGCGCCGGTCGGAATGATCGTCTCCTTAAAGAACAGCTTCATCCCGTCGGCGATGGGCTGCAATAATCCGTAGGGGCCCACCACATTGGGGCCGCGGCGCAGGTGAATGGCCGCGAGCACTTTGCGTTCGGCATAGACGAGATAGGCGACGCCGAGAAGCAGCGGGATGATGATCGCCACCACTTGTAGACCGATCCAGATGGCCGGCCAGGCGTAACCTGTCCAGAACTCAGCCATCGGTACCGGTCTTTTCCGGATTGTCGCCGCGGGCCGCGGCCGTGCACTCGGCCATGGTTTCAGACGCCCGGCTGATCACATCCGTCAGATAGAAGTCGGTGATCGGGTTCTCGAACGGGGCGCTCTCGATTTTGCCCTCGATCCCGAACGCCTCCCATTCCGCCGGCGTCACCTCGCCGATATTGGCGAAAACGGGGTGAACGTCGGCGAGACGCCTACGGACCTGCTCCAGGGAGTCGTAGGGCAGCTTCTTCCCCGCGGACTCCGAGAGAGCCCGGATGATCGCCCAGTCTTCCTTGGCTTCCCCAGGCGGGAAAATCGCCAGCTTGGTTTGCTGGGCGCGGCCCTCGACGTTAACGTAGGTCGCCTCTTTCTCGGTGTAGGCGGCACCCGGCAAAATGGCGTCCGCCCGGTGCGCGCCGGCATCGCCGTGATGCCCCTGGTAAATGACAAACGCATTTCCGAGCGCAGATGTATCGATTTCATCGGCGCCCAGCAGATATACGACCTCGATGTCTCCGCTCGCCGCGCCGGCGATGATCTGTTTGGTCCGCCGACCGCCATCACCGGGACGGAAACCGATGTCCAAGCCAGCAATCCGGGACGCGGCGCGCTGCAATACGTTGAACCCGTTCCAATCACCGGACACCGCACCCACCGTCTCGGCAAGTTTGCGTGACTGGGCGAGGATTGCGGGGCCATCGGGCCGCGCCAACGCGCCGGTACCGACGACAATCATGGGCCGCTCGGCGCCCTTCATCACGCCGGCGAATTGGATTGAGCCGTCGATCAGTGCCTGCAGGGTATCGGGACCTGCGCCGAGGTGCTCGACCTTGTAGGTCGGATCGACGTTTTCGCCGATCAGGCCAACGGGAAATCCGCCCATCAGATAGCGCTTGCGAATTCGCGTGTTGAGGACCGGCGCTTCCAGCCGCGGGTTGGACCCGACAATCAGCAGCGCGTCCGCATCCGCTATGCCGTCAATGGTCGAATTGAACAGATAAGCGACGCGGGGGCCTTCCCCGATCTGGGTACCGTCTTGCCGGCAATCGATGTTGGGTGAAGCGAGCGAGTCCATCAGCTCCTTGAGGGTCAGCATCGCCTCCGCATCGGCGAGATCGCCGGCGATCGCCGCAATCTTGTCACCGGAAGTGCCGGCGAGCTTTTGGCCGACGACCGACAGGGCCTCCGGCCAATCGACGGGTTGGAGTTTGCCGTCCTTGCGGAGATAGGGTTTGTCCAGGCGCTGACGGCGGAGGCCATCGCAAGCAAAGCGCGCCTTATCGGAAATCCATTCCTCGTTCACGCCGTCGTTGTTGCGGGGCAGGATCCGCATCACCTCCGGGCCGCGGGTATCGACCCGGATATTGCTGCCGACCGCATCCAGAACGTCGATGCTCTCGGTCTTCTTCAACTCCCATGACCGCGCGGTGAAAGCGTAGGGCTTGGACGTCAGCGCACCGACCGGACACAGATCGATCATATTGCCCGATAGCTCGGACGACAGTGCCTTCTCGACGTAGGTGCCGACCTCCATATTTTCCCCGCGCCCCGTGGCGCCAAGTTCCGGCACACCGGCAACTTCAGTCGCAAATCGGATACAGCGGGTGCAGTGGATGCACCGGGTCATGATGGTCTTGATTAACGGCCCAAGGTCTTTGTCCTCGACGGCTCGTTTGTTCTCCAAGAAGCGCGATCCGTCGTTACCGTAGGCCATGGCCTGGTCCTGGAGATCGCACTCGCCGCCCTGATCACAGATCGGGCAGTCCAGCGGATGGTTGATCAGCAGGAATTCCATCACGCCCTGACGCGCTTTCCGGACCATGTCGCTATCGGTTTTGACTTCCATCCCGTCGGCCACCGGCAACGCGCAGGACGCGGCCGGCTTCGGCGGTCCGGGCGAAACCTCCACCAGGCACATACGGCAATTCCCCGCCACCGATAGCCGCTCGTGATAGCAGAAGCGCGGAATCTCCTTGCCGGCGAGCTCGCAAGCCTGAAGCACCGTCAGGCCGGCTTCGACCGCAATCTCTTCGCCGTCGATGGTCAGTGTCGGCATGCCCTACTCCGCCGCCTGCGCGGCGCCGCCGCGCTTCTGAATACGGTCTTCGATCTCGTCCCGGAAATGGCGGATCAGGCCCTGGATCGGCCAGGCCGCCGCGTCTCCGAGTGCGCAGATGGTGTGCCCTTCGACCTGCCGTGTCACTTCCTCAAGGATATCGATCTCACCGAGGGAAGCGTCACCGGTCACCATCCGGTTCATCACCCGCATCATCCAGCCCGTACCTTCCCGGCAGGGTGTGCATTGTCCGCAGCTCTCATGCTTGTAGAAGGCCGAGAGACGCGCGATGGCCTGGATGATGTCCGTGGATTTATCCATCACCATCACTGCCGCGGTCCCAAGACCGGACTGGACCTCGCGGAGCGCATCGAAATCCATCAGCACGTTGTCGCAGATGGACTTGGGGAGAACCGGGACCGATGCGCCACCCGGGATGACGGCCAACAAATTGTCCCACCCGCCGCGCACGCCGCCGGCGTGTTTTTCGATCAGCGTCTTCAGCGGGATGCTCATTTCCTCCTCGACGGTGCACGGGTGCTCCACGTGCCCGGAGATATTGAAGAGCTTGGTGCCGGTATTGTTTTGGCGTCCAAAACCGGCAAACCAATCCGCGCCACGGCGGAGAATCTCCGGCACGACCGCGATGGACTCAACGTTGTTTACCGTCGTCGGGCAGCCATATAAGCCGGCATTGGCGGGAAACGGCGGCTTCAGCCGGGGCTGGCCCTTTTTGCCTTCGAGGCTCTCGATAAGCGCGGTTTCCTCTCCGCAAATGTAGGCTCCCGCTCCCCGGTGGACATAGACCTCCATCTTCCACCCCGAGCCGCAAGCGTCATCGCCCAACAGGCCGGCGTCATAGGCCTCATCGACGGCCCGCTGCAGGGCTTCGGTCTCCCGGTAGAACTCGCCACGCACATAGATGTAAGCGGCGTGGGCGCCCATGGCAAAGCCGGCGGTCAAGCATCCCTCGATCAGCTTGTGCGGATCATGGCGCATGATTTCCCGGTCCTTGCAGGTGCCGGGCTCGCCTTCGTCCGCGTTGACCACCAGGTAGTGGGGCCGCCCGTCACTTTCCTTGGGCATGAACGACCATTTGAGGCCCGTACCGAACCCGGCGCCGCCCCGGCCGCGAAGACCCGAATTCTTGATCTCTTCGACAATCCATTCACGGCCCTTGGCGAGGATATCCCTGGTCCCGTCCCAATCGCCCCGGGAACGGGCGCCGCCGAGGAACGGGTCGTTGAACCCGTAGATATTGGTGAAGATGCGATCCCGATCCCGCAGCATCAGTCGCCGGCCTCCTTGTCTCCGATGAGGGACGTCAGCCCCCCGATCGGTTCGCAACTGCGGCGTCCGATCCACGAACCGGTCTCGGGCGTCTCGCCCAATTTCAGCTCGGTCAGAATGGTTTCGGTGCTGGAAGCGTCGAGGTCTTCGTAATAGTCGTCGTTGATCTGAACCATGGGCGCATTGACGCAGGCCCCCAGGCACTCGACTTCGGTCAGAGTGAATTTGCCGTCTTCGGTGGTCTCGCCCATGCCGATCCCCAGTACCCGCTCGCAGGCCTCGACGACCCGGCTCGATCCCCGGAGCCAGCACGGCAGGTTGGTACAAACCTGTACGTGGTTCTCACCGACCGGCGACAAGTTGTACATGGTGTAGAAGGTCGCCACCTCGTAGACCCGGATGGGGGCCATATCGAGCATCTCGGCGACATAATTCATCGCCGTCTGGGGCAGCCAACCGTCATGTTGACGTTGCGCAAGGTCCAGTAACGGCATGACCGCGCTCGCCTCGCGCCCTTCGGGATACTTGGCGATGATGGCCTTAGCGGCCTCCAGCACCTCGGGATTAAACGAGAAGCTTTCGGGTTGAGGAATATCGGGCGGGGTGCCGCGTGGCGCGCTCATCGATCGATCTCCCCAAATACGATATCCAGCGACCCTATATTCGCCACCACATCGGCCAGCATGTGTCCCTTGCTCATCACGTCCATGGCCTGAAGGTGGGCAAATCCCGGCGCCCTGATCTTGCATCGGTAGGGGCGGTTGGTGCCATCCGAAACCAAATAGACCGCAAACTCACCCTTTGGGGCTTCGACCGCAGCGTATGTTTCGCCTTCCGGCACGCGGTAGCCCTCGGTGTAGAGCTTGAAATGATGGATCAGCGCCTCCATGGAGCGCTTCATTTCCTCGCGGGGCGGCGGGGCAAATTTGCCGTCGGTCACCTTTACCGGCCCCGCCGGCATCCGCTCGATGCACTGCTTCATGATTTTGACCGATTCCCGCATCTCGTACATGCGGATCAGATACCGGTCATAGCAGTCACCGTGCTTGCCAACGGGAATTTCAAAATCCAACTCGTCGTATACGTCATAAGGTTGTGACCGGCGGAGATCCCACGGCACGCCCGACGCCCGGAGATTGGGTCCGGTGAAGCCCCAGTCGCAACATTGCTCCGCCGTCATCACGCCGATGTCGACCGTCCGCTGCTTGAAAATTCGGTTTTCCGTCAGCAACGATTCCAGGTCATCGATCATCGCCGGGTAGGTTTCGCACCAGGCGGCGATATCGTCCACCAGACTATCCGGAATGTCGGCCGCAACGCCACCGGGGCGGAAATACGCCATATGGAGCCGAGCGCCGCTCGCGCGCTCGCAGTACTCCATCAGCTTTTCCCGTTCCTCGAACGCCCACAGCATGGGCGTCATCGCGCCCACATCCATCGCGTAAGCGGTAATGTTGAGGATGTGGTTGAGGATGCGGCCGATCTCAGCGTAGAGCACGCGAACATATTGTCCCCGCGGCGGGACCTCGATACCGGCCAGCCTCTCCACGGCGAGCGCAAAGGCATGCTCCTGGTTCTGGGGCGCGACGTAGTCGAGGCGGTCGAAGTACGGCACCGCTTGAAGATAGCTCTTGTACTCGATCAGTTTCTCCGTCCCCCGATGGAGGAGACCGATGTGCGGATCGGCCCGGTCAATGATCTCACCGTCCATCTCGAGAACCAGCCGCAGCACGCCGTGGGCCGCAGGATGCTGTGGTCCGAAATTTATGGTGAGGTTTTTGATATTCGTATCCGGCATCAGCCTTCCTCACCCGCCTCTTCCGTCTCCTCGTCGACGGTCGCTTTCTCATCACCGGGCAGTTGTTGCTGCATGCCTTCCCAGGGGCTCAGGAAATCGAAGTTGCGGAACTCCTGGGTCAAATTGACGGGTTCGTAGACGACCCGCTTTTGCGCCTCGTCATACCGGACCTCGACGTAGCCGGTGAGCGGGAAGTCCTTACGGAGCGGGTGCCCCTCGAAACCGTAGTCGGTCAATATACGGCGCAAGTCGGGATGCTCGGCAAAGAAGATGCCGTATAGATCCCACGCCTCCCGCTCCCACCAGTTGGCGGCATTGAAGACCGACGTTACGGACGGCACCGGGGTGTCTTCGTCGGTGGTCACCTTGACCCGAATGCGTGCATTCTGGGTCAGGCTCAATAAATGATAGACGACGTCAAATCGCTCTGTCCGCTCGGGATAATCGACCCCACAGACGTCCAGCAAAATTTTGAACTGACAAAGGACGTCATCCCTCAGGAAGGTAAGCACCCGGACGATATCATCGCGGTTCGCGTGGACGGTGAGTTCGCCGCCCGCAACCTCACTGGAGGTGATCGCGCCCTCCAGAGCGCCGGAAACATATTCACCGATGTCTTGAACGGGTTGGAGATCCGCCATGCGGGCTTGAACTCTTGTTGTGATCCGTCCGGCTAGCGCATCAGCGTGCCGGTTCGGCGAATCTTTCTTTGGAGTTGAAGAATACCGTAGACCAGGGCCTCGGCCGTGGGCGGACAGCCGGGGACGTAAACATCCACCGGTACGACCCGGTCGCAACCGCGCACCACCGAATAGGAATAGTGGTAATACCCGCCCCCGTTGGCGCAGGAACCCATGGAGATCACGTAACGGGGCTCGGCCATTTGGTCGTATACCTTGCGGAACGCGGGCGCCATCTTGTTGGTCAGCGTCCCGGCGACAATGATCACGTCGGATTGTCGGGGACTCGGACGCGGCACGACGCCAAACCGGTCAAGATCATACCGGCTGACATAGGCGTGCATCATCTCGACGGCGCAGCAGGCCAGTCCGAAGGTCATCGGCCACAGTGAACCGGTGCGCGCCCAGTTGACCAACTTGTCCAGATTGGCGACCACAAATCCCTTGTCGACCAGGGACTCCGTCACGTTACGCAGAATCACATCCTGCTGTGCGCCGGGCGGAACTGGAGACGGGGTTGTGTCTACTCCCATTCGAGAGCTCCCTTTCTCCATTCATAGACAAATCCGACGGTTAGAATTCCCAAGAACACAACCATCGACCAGAAACCAAAAACGCCGATTTCGCCCAACGATACCGCCCACGGGAACAGGAAGGCGACCTCGAGGTCGAAGATAATAAACAGAATGGCGACCAAATAGAATCGGACATCAAACTTGGTCCGCGCATCTTCAAAAGCTTCGAAACCGCATTCGTAGGCTGAGAGCTTTTCGGGATCCGGCCGCTGGGGCACAATGATCAGCGAGGCGATGATGATGACCGTCGCCAGACCGCCCGCGATGCCGAGGAATATGAGGATAGGAAGATACTGGAGGAGCAATTCGTTCATCGCACGGCCTTCACTGTATTTCCATCACCGCTTTGGCCTACTCCGCGCCGTTCAGGTCATGACCAGAGCCGAACTTGGAGCCGATCACGGACCGGAAGTGGCGGGAGTGACGGGACTCGAACCCGCGGCCTCCGGCGTGACAGGCCGGCGCTCTAACCAACTGAGCTACACCCCCAAACGAAGGGTTGCCCGCGAGGGCTTTGGTAATCCACGGCCTGACAGGTGTCAAGCGATCTTCCCGGGCACAAACCAAGGGATTCCGGGGCTTGCGCCCCGATACTCTCCCAGGTTTCGAATTCGATCCTGGGCCGCTGATTTCAAGCAACCCATCGAGCGGAAACAGGGTACGGAAAATCGAAAATGGTGGGCGGTGACGGGCTCGAACCGCCGACCCCCTCGGTGTAAACGAGGTGCTCTCCCAGCTGAGCTAACCGCCCTTGACGGCAACCTATGCCGAGCCCCCTTCAAATTCAATCGAAGATACGGACAGGAAACACCCGGCCACATGGAAACGCTGCATATTGACCACGAAAAGCAAATGCCGGTTGCGAAACCGCAACCGGCATTCGAAAATCTTCCGATCCGGTCGGACTAGTTAACGGCGTCCTTCAGACCCTTACCGGCCTTAAACTTCGGTTGACGGGAAGCAGGAATTTGGATGGTCTCGCCGGTCCGCGGATTACGACCCGTGGTCGCCTTCCGATTCGCGACGGAGAAAGTACCAAAGCCGACGACACGGACCTCTCCGCCGCCCTTAAGGGCACCGGTGATCGAACCGAACACGCCGTCCACTGCTTTCGTTGCATCCGCCTTCGACAAACCTGCCTGAGTCGCAACCGCTGAAACGAGATCGTTCTTGTTCACCTTGAAGGCCCCCTTTGCTGAGTGAGTGAATATGAAAAATTTGAACCTGAGCGCCGCCCGTATGGAAAGCGCGGGCAGTTTAGGACGGGTTTTTCAACGGCGTCAATTGGCGACAATGTATTTTTCTGTCAACGCTCAACGCCGCGCCCGGCCTGCCCTTCGGGCCAAATCCCGCCGGTCGGCAAAATCCGAAGCTCGGGCATGAAAAAGGCGCCGGCCCGCACTGGACCGGCGCACCTTAACTCATTGAAATATCAGTGTTTTACAAGGCCGCCGTGATCCTCGTCGTCCTCCGCCGATTGTGACGGAACTTCGGCCGTTTCCTCATCTTCTTGCCATTCGATGGGAATCAGAGGGCTTGCAAGTGCTTCCTCCAGCACTTCGTCTAAGGTCGCGACAGGGATGATTTTCAGCGATTTTTTGACATTTTCGGGAATCTCCGCGAGATCCTTCTCGTTCTCCTTGGGAACCAGAACCGTTTTGATTCCCCCGCGAAGTGCCGCCAAGAGCTTCTCTTTTAGACCGCCGATCGGCAATACCCGCCCCCGAAGGGTGATCTCGCCCGTCATCGCCACATCACGCCGGACGTCGACGCCGGCGAGCACGGAGACGATAGACGTCACCATAGCCACGCCCGCGGACGGGCCATCCTTCGGCGTTGCGCCTTCGGGCACGTGAACGTGGATGTCTTTCTTGTCGAAGACCGTCGGCTTAAGTCCGAATGCGGTGGCACGGGAATGTACATAGGACCGCGCCGCCTGGATCGATTCGGTCATCACATCGCCGAGCTTGCCGGTAATGGTCATCTTGCCTTTCCCCGGCACAATGACCGATTCGATCGTAAGGATTTCGCCGCCCACTTCCGTCCAAGCCAAACCGTTGGTGACGCCGACCTTGTCTTCGTCTTCAACTTCACCGAACCGGAAACGGCGAACGCCGGCGAATTTCTCCAAGTTGCGGCGGGTGACCTGAACCGAATTGAGATCGTTCATGACGATCTCCTTGGTCGCCTTCCGGATCAGATTGGCCAATTCACGCTCGAGGTTACGGACGCCGGCTTCGCGGGTGTAGTACCGGATCAAGTCCCGAAGCGCGCTGTCGGAGATGGACCACTCCTCGGCCTTGAGCGCATGCGCTTCCAGCTGCTTGTCGAGCAAATGGCGGCGGGCGATCTCGACCTTCTCGTCCTCCGTGTAACCGGCGATGCGGATCACCTCCATCCGGTCGAGCAACGGCTGCGGGATGCGCAGCGTGTTGCCCGTGGTGATGAACATCACGTCGGAGAGGTCGTAATCCACCTCAAGGTAATGATCCTGGAAGGTGTCGTTCTGTTCGGGGTCCAAAACCTCGAGCAGCGCAGACGCCGGATCACCCCGCCAGTCCGCGCCCATCTTGTCGACTTCATCCAGGAGGAAAAGCGGATTGGAGGTCTTCGCCTTCTTCATGCCCTGAATAACCTTACCGGGCATCGACCCGATATAGGTCCGCCGGTGACCACGAATTTCGGCTTCGTCCCGGACACCGCCCAAAGACATGCGGACGAAATTCCGGCCGGTCGCCTTGCCGATGGATTTACCGAGAGAGGTCTTGCCGACACCGGGCGGTCCGACGAGGCACAGGATCGGCCCCTTGTTCTTCTTGGTCCGCTGCTGGACCGCGAGATACTCAAGGATGCGCTCCTTGACCTTCTCCAGACCATAGTGATCCGCCTCTAGAATCTCTTCGGCAGCCTTGATGTCCTTCTTGATCCTGGAACGCTTCTTCCACGGGATCGACAGCATCCAATCCAGATAATTCCGGACCACCGTGGCTTCCGCGGACATGGGGCTCATGGACCGCAGCTTCTTGAGTTCGGCCAGCGCCTTCTCGCGCGCTTCCTTGGAGAGCTTGGTCTTTTCGATTTTCTCCTCAAGCTCCGCGGATTCGTCCTTGCCCTCTTCGCTATTGCCCAGTTCCTTCTGAATCGCCTTGAGTTGTTCGTTGAGGTAGTACTCGCGCTGGGTCTTCTCCATCTGGCGTTTGACCCGCGAGCGGATTTTCTTTTCGACCTGGAGAACCCCGATTTCGCCTTCCATGATGGAGATCACCCGCTCCATCCGCTGGGCGACGGATTCGACCTCGAGCAATTCCTGCTTTTCGGCAATCTTCAGGGCCAGGTGGGAAGCAACCGTGTCCACCAGCTTGCCGAATTCATCAATCTGATTGACCGAGACCAACGCCTCGGGCGGAATCTTTTTGTTCAGCTTGATGTATTGCTCAAACTGGCTGACCACCGAACGCGAAAGCGCTTCGAGCTCTTTTTCGTCGCCCTCGTCCTCGGGAAGGAACTCGGCCGCCGCCTCGAAGAACTCTTCGTTTTCGACGAAGCCGGTGATCCTTGCCCGTTGTCCGCCCTCGACCAGCACTTTCACCGTACCGTCGGGCAGCTTGAGCAACTGCAGTACGGTCGAAACCGTACCCACGTCATAGATTTCATCGGCCGACGGATCGTCATCGGCGGCATTCTTTTGCGCGACCAGCAAAATCTGCTTGTCGTCCTTCATTACGTCTTCGAGGGCCCGCACCGATTTCTCGCGGCCGACGAACAGCGGCACGATCATGTGCGGAAAAACGACAATGTCCCGAAGCGGAAGGACCGGAAACACTTCACCCGTGGAAGTCACCAAAGCTTGCTCTCCTTTATACCGGCCTCTTTACGCCGAACCGGTCTTTTTGGTCTTGCGCCGCCCCCCGCTCCGACAGAGCCCGGCGCCGCGTACTTAATCCACCGACTCAACTTGTCCGAAACAGGGACCTAATTCAAGGGTCTCGCGGGTTTACGCGCTGTTGTCCAGGTCGTCGCGGCGGTCCGCATAAATATAGAGCGGCCGGGCGCTCTCCTGAGCAACTTCGTTATTAATCACCACCTCTTCGACGCCATCCAGCCCGGGGAGATCAAACATCGTTTCGAGAAGAATATCTTCCATGATCGACCGCAGCCCGCGTGCGCCGGTCTTGCGCTCCACGGCCTTTTCGGCGATCGAGGCGAGCGCGCTGTCGGAGAATGTCAAACGGACGTCCTCCATCTCGAACAGGCGCTGGTACTGCTTGACCAGCGCGTTCTTCGGCTCGACCAAAATTTGGATCAAGGCCTCTTCGTCCAGATCATCCAAGGTCGCGATCACCGGCAAACGGCCGACGAATTCCGGGATCAACCCGAACTTCAAAAGATCCTCCGGCTCCACGTCTCTCAGGATGTCGCCGGTGGGACGCTCATCGGGGCCGCGAACATCGGCCCCGAAGCCGATTGCCGAGCCGGCGCCACGGGAAGAAATAATCTTCTGCAAGCCCGAGAACGCACCGCCGCAAACAAACAGGATGTTCGTGGTATCGACCTGCAGGAACTCCTGCTGGGGATGCTTGCGGCCGCCCTGCGGCGGAACGCTGGCCACGGTACCTTCCATGATCTTCAGCAGTGCCTGCTGGACGCCCTCACCCGAGACATCCCGCGTGATCGACGGGTTGTCGGATTTGCGGGAAATCTTGTCCACCTCGTCGATATAGACAATGCCCCGCTGGGCACGCTCGACGTTGTAGTCCGCCGACTGCAGCAGCTTGAGAATGATGTTCTCCACGTCTTCGCCGACATAGCCCGCCTCGGTGAGCGTTGTGGCATCGGCCATGGTGAACGGCACGTCGAGAATGCGCGCCAGCGTCTGTGCGAGCAGTGTCTTGCCGCAGCCGGTCGGGCCAATCAGCAAGATATTCGACTTGGCCAACTCGACATCGTTGTTTTTGCTGCCGTGGCTGAGGCGCTTGTAGTGGTTGTGTACCGCCACCGAGAGAACCCGCTTGGCGTAACCCTGCCCGACAACGTAGTCATCAAGGACCTGGCAAATCTCTTTCGGCGTCGGGACGCCATCACCGGATTTGACGACATGGGTTTTGTGCTCCTCGCGGATAATATCCATGCACAGTTCGACGCATTCATCGCAGATGAATACGGTCGGGCCGGCTATCAGCTTGCGGACCTCGTGCTGGCTTTTGCCGCAGAACGAGCAGTAAAGCGTATTTTTTGAGTCGCCGCCGGCGGACTTACTCATTGGCTCTCCGAAACCGTAGCCGTGCACATTTGCACGTATGTTAGGCAGACGTTCTCAACAGAGACAATCACAAAAAGACGTCGCCCAACAGGGCAATCTCTAGCCGTCGTCAGTCTCGGTATCGTTGTCCGCGCCTTCATCGCCGTCGTCATCGAGTTTGGGCCGGTTCTCAACGACTTCGTCAATTAGGCCAAATTCCTTGGCTTCCTCGGGCGTCAGGAACTTATCCCGGTCCATCGCTTCCTCGATGAATTCGAGATCCTGGCCCGTGTGCCTCACATAGATATCGTTAAGCCGGGCGCGAAGGGCAAGTATCTCCTTGGCCTGAATTTCAATGTCTGTCGCCTGGCCCTGAACGCCGCCTGAAGGCTGATGGACCATGATACGGGAGTTCGGAAGCGCGAATCGCTTGCCGGGAACGCCCGCCGCCAGCAATAGCGAGCCCATGGACGCGGCTTGGCCGACCACCACCGTCGAGACGTCGGGACGGATGTATTGCATGGTATCGTAGATGGCCAAGCCCGACGTAACCACGCCCCCCGGCGAGTTGATGTAGAAGGCGATATCCTTGTTCGGGTTGTCGGCCTCAAGGAACAGCAATTGAGCACACACAAGGCTCGAAACGGTGTCCTCGATGCCGCCGGTCACAAAGATAATCCGTTCCTTCAGCAGTCGGGAGTAGATGTCATAGGCCCGTTCCCCCCGGTTCGTCGTCTCGACGACCATCGGCACGAGCATGCTGTTGTAGGCTTCGATTGGATCACGCATGGCGGACTTTCTTACAGCTGATTATCGGCTTCCAGGGTTACCAAGTACTTAATCTATCTAACGCTTCGCGGCGTTTGTGCAATGACCGAAGGTCCGCGCGTGACCGAGCTTAGCCGTCCGCGTCGTCCTTTTTTGCCGCAGCCTTGGACTTTGAGGCGGTCTTTTTCTTTGGCTTTTCCGCGGTTTTTTTCTTCTCCTCGGCCTCGTCGCCGGGAGAAGCGGTCAACTCCTCCATGGTCGCTTCGCGATCACTCACGTCGGCCATTTCGAGAACGAAATCGACGACCTTCTCCTCCATAATCGGCGATTGCAGGGCCTGCACTGCCTGGGGATTGGTTTTGTAAAACTCCAGCACCTCTTTCTCCTGGCCTTGATGACGCTGAGCCTCGGAGACGATGGCGCGGTTCAATTCCTCGGACGTGACCTCGATATTGTTGAGGCGGCCGATTTCCGACAGCAACAGACCCAGGCGCACCCGGCGGACGGCGATGTCGCGGTAGCCCTCCTTCAGTTCGTCGTCGGACTTGCCCTTGTCGTCCTCGTCGATCTGGTCCGGGTTGTGCTCGCGTTGATGTTCGAACTGATTCCAGATTCCCTCGAATTCGGCATCGATCATGGTTTCGGGCAATTCGAATTCGTGCTGTTTGTCGAGAATGTCGAGCAGGTCGCGCTTGAGCCGCATGCGGGCAAGATTCTTGTTTTCGGATTCCTGGTTTTCCTTGAGCTTGCCCTTCAGATCATCAATGTTCTCGGCGCCGAGCCGCTTGGCCAGATCGTCATTTATTTCAGCCGGGGACGGCTCCCGGAGTTCCTTCACTTCGACCGCGAATTTGGCGTCCTTACCGGCCAACTCCTCGGCGTAGTCCGCCGGGAAGGTCACGGCGATTTCCAACTGGTCGCCGACCGAAGCCCCCACCAACTGGTCTTCAAACCCGGGAATGAAAGCGCCGGAGCCGAGCTCCAGGCTGTAGCCATCGGCTTTACCGCCGGAAAACTCCTCACCGTCGATAGTACCGGTAAAATCGATCACCGTGATATCGCCGGCTCCCGCCTTACGCTTGGTCTCTACGGGCTTCGATTCCTTAAAGTTCTGCGCTAGCTGGTCGAGAGCTTCGTCGATCCGCGCATCATCGGCCGGGACGGTCAGCCGCTCCAGCTTCACCGAGGTCAGATCCATGATCTCGATTTCCGGAAACCGTTCGAAGGCGACGGTGTATTCGAGATCGGACCCCTCCTCGATGGCGTCGACCTCGCCCACCAAGTCGACCTGCGGCTGGGTAGCCGCCCGGAGTCCGCGCTCGGTCATTGCCGCTTCGGTCGATTCGCTGACCGTCTGTTCCAGCACCTCACCCAATATTGCCTTGCCATAGGTCTTGCGGACCAGTTTGGGCGGCACCTTTCCGGGCCGGAAGCCCGGCATCCTGACGGTTTGAGCTATCTCCGTCAGCCTGGAGCTCATCTTGGCTTCGATGTCGGCCGCCGGGACGACGATCTTGAACTCCCGCTTGAGGCCTTCGTTGGTGGTTTCCGTCACTTCCATTTGGTCTGCTCACTTCGAATAGAATGCATGGTGCGGCTGGAGGGACTTGAACCCCCACGGCCTAGGGCCACCGGCACCTAAAGCCGGCGCGTCTACCAATTCCGCCACAGCCGCTAAACGTTGCCGGAACGCCCCCGGATACATCCTGCGTCGCCGGAAGCGCGCCACAATATGAAAATACCGCCCCGTGTCAATGTAGCGCTGCCGAAAAATGGCCGGCAATACGCAGAATTGACCGCCTGCCAACCGGATTGTCAGTCTTTCAGCAATCCGCGTACCGCGGACGACGCCGTAATCTCTCCACCGCCCCGATATGCTTCGTGATTCTTCTCGATGTCACCGAGGCGATAGCGGTAATTGATCATCAGCCCCGCCGATTGCTCGATCCCGTTGCGGGACGTATCGGCGAGCCAGTTCAGGCGATGCATTCTGGCGCCGTTGGAAAGATGGAAATGAGCGACCGAATCAAGCGTCGTGCCGCCGGGGCGCCGTTCCTCCAACAGGTAATGTGCACAAAGGCGCATCAAAGGCTGTTTGACTGCTTCCACCAGTATCTCGTTGTCCCGCCATCCGCGATCGGATAGCACTCTGGACAGTCCGGACAGTCCCGAGTCACCCAGCGCATCCGCGAGTGACCGGGTTTCCGCGGCAGTCAGAAGGCTGCCTTCAGCCTTCTCTGTTTCGGTCAGCCACTTCCTGAATCCGGGGATCGGAGACAGGGTGGCAAAGTTCTTCAAAGTAGGAAGCTCCATGCACAGGCTGTCGACCACCCTCTTGATCAGGAAGTCGCCAAAATTGATGCCCCTGAGGCCGGTCTGTGCATTGGAGATGGAGTAAAAGATCGCACTATCGGCCGCCTCGGCGTCGACCAGATGCGCCTTTGCATCGAGAAGCTCCTGGATGTTCCCGGCAATGCCATCGACCAGCGCCACCCAAACGAAGATCAGTGGCTCGTCGGGCATCCTTGGGTGGAAAAAGGCAAAACAGCGCCGGTCCGGCGCCAGACGATGCTTCAAGTCTTCCCAGCCGGTAATCGCGTGAACCGCTTCGTAGGCCGCGAGCTTCTCCAGCAGTGCGGCAGGCGCCTGCCAGGTGATCTGACGAAGCTCAAGAAACCCGACGTCAAACCAAGACGCCAGCAGTGACTTCAGGTCCTGCTCAAGCTCCTTTAGCGCCGTCGATTCGTGGGCGAATGCCAACAATTCAGCCCGCATGTCGACGAGGAACTTCACGCCCTCCGGCAGCGCATTGAATTGGGTCAAAAGCCGGACCCGAGGCGCAACCAGCGCGGCTTTCAATTCCTTTTCCGCGAGCTGTCGCGCCTCATCATCGGCGGCCCCACGAAGGGCCTCGACCGCGGCGTCAACCGTGCCGCGTTCAGGTCCGAATTCATCGGCCATGGTTTCCATGAACCGCCGCCGGCCCTGATCGTTGAGCGCGAGATAGGCATGACCCAATGCAGCCGCCCGGCCACGCGCCGACACCTCGCCGCCCCGGCCCTCCAAACAGGCCTGCATTTGTTCGACCAGTTTGACCCGATCCGCATCGCTGAGCTCGGGGCTTAGGGATGAGGGCAGAAGTTCGCTGTCGCTCCGGGCGATCTTGTCCCAGGCACCGCGCAAATTGCGTACGGCGCGGTCCCAGAGACCTGAATGTCGGTGTTCGTTCATGGCCTAAGTCCTATCATGATCGGCTTAACAATCCGATGACGATGTCCTTCAATCACTTAGTTCGCTCAGAATGAGGGGCAAATGGTCGGCCAGATCCTCGGCGATGAGCCCCGGCCCGACCCGGGCTGCGGCGGCGCCATGAATCCATGCGCCCGCGCAGGCAGCGTCAAAGCACTCCATACCGGCTGCCGCCAGACCCCCGATGATCCCCGCCAAGACATCGCCCGATCCGGCGGTGGCCAGTTCAGGCGGCGCATTTTCATTGATCGCCGCCCGGCCATCGGGATGGGCGATCACCGTATCGGGGCCTTTCAGGAGGACGACGGCGCCGGATTTCACGGCCGCCGCCCGCGCCTTGTTCAGCCTGTCGCCGTCCATGCCGAACAACCGATCGAACTCGCCTGAATGAGGCGTCAACACCACCGGCCCCTTGATCCATGAAAACAGATGCTGGGGATCATCTTTGAAAACCGTCAGCGCATCCGCGTCCAGTACGCACGGATGACCGGAGCGAAGCGCCGCAATGGTATTGGCGCGGGTCTGGTCGGTAACGCCATTCCCGGGTCCCGCAAGTACGGCATTTCGCCGGCGACGGCCAAGAAGATCCGAGAGTGCCGGCGCATCTTCGAAAGAAAGGACAAGGTTCCCGGGATCACCCTGGAGATAGACGGACCGGGCCTCCGGAGGACATAGCAACGAAACGATTCCGGCACCCGCTCGCCGTGCACCGCGCGCCGCCAACCGCGCCGCGCCAGTCATTTCTTCGCCGCCGACGATCGCCAGGTGGCCGCGGGAATATTTGTGACCGTCGACCATGGCCCGGGGCAATGAGCGCGCCCAAAGCATCGGATCGTTGGCGAACGTCAGCGGCGCGATTTGATCCAATACCTCGGTCGGCGTCCCGATATCGATCACCGTCACCAAACCGCAGAGACCGCGACCCGGCAACAACAGGTGTGCCGGTTTGCGGCGGAAGAACGTCACCGTGTGATCGGCGCGCGGCGCGATTCCGAGGGGCATACCGGTGTTGCCGTCCAATCCGCTTGGCACATCCACGGAAACGCAGTCCGGACGTCGTTGTTCGATGACTTCGACGAGCGCTAACGCGGCGCCATCCAAAGGCCGCGTTAGGCCGGCACCAAACAGGGCATCGATGACGATGACGTCCCCATCGATTGCCGAAGGGTCGGGCGCCGATACCCCCCCTTCCCACCGGTCCGCGTTGGCCAAGGCATCCCCTTTGAGTTTGGAATGCTCGCCCAGCAGCATGAGCGCTACGGGCCAGCCCCACGATTTCAGATACCGCGCCGCAACGAATCCGTCGCCGCCGTTATTGCCGGGACCGCAGAGGACGAACACCGGCTTCCGCCGATAGTTGCGCCGGACGACCTCGGCGATGCCGCGTCCCGCCCGTTCCATAAGATCAAGGCTCGGAACGCCCGCCTCGACGGCGAGTTGGTCCGACCGGCCCATCTCCGCGACGGTCAGGAGCACATTTTCATATGCGTTGTGGCTCACGACATCTCTCCCGGGGAGGCAAAGCATAAACGCCGAGAGGGCTGGCAGGAAGTCATTGCGATGACTATAAAAGGCCCATTCCAGCCTGGGCAGGATGTTACCCGTGCATGTACTCGTCATGGGCGCCGGTGTTGTCGGCGTCTCAACCGCCTATTTTCTGCTGAAAGCCGGTCATCAGGTGACGGTGCTGGACCGGCAGCCTGTGGCCGGAAACGAGACCAGTTTTGCCAACGGCGGACAGGTTTCGGTCAGCCATAGCGGTCCTTGGGCGGGGCCCGGCGTGCCGTGGCAACTGCTCAAATGGGTGGGCCGGCAGGACGCACCCCTATTGCTACATCCCCGGTTCGACCCGGCGCTGTTCAGTTGGGGGCTCAAGTTTCTCGCCAATTGTTCCAAGACGGCATTCGAACGAAATCAGCGGAAGAACCTGCGTCTCGGACAGATCAGCCGGTTTCTGCTCTCCGTGATTCGGGACGAGACCGGTATTCAATATCACCAGCGTAGCGGGGGCATCCTTCAGATCTTCAGGAACAACGACGAGTTGCTTGCGGCTTCGAGAGCGTCGCGACAGATCATCGACCTCGGATGCGAGATGCGCACCCTCGATGTGGACGCTTGTCTCGAGATCGAGCCCGCTCTCGAGGCCCGGCGCGATGAACTCGCCGGGGGCATTTTCTCGCCTGGCGATGAAAGCGGTGATGCTCACCTGTTTTGCACCGAGCTTGCCGATTACTGCGAGGCCCAAGGCGCTGACTTCCGCTACGGCGTCGAGATCGAACAACTCGGCGTCGAGCCCGGGCAGGTGACCGGCGTGGTCACCAACCAAGGGGTCGTTTCCGCCGATGCCTATGTGCTCTCCCTGGCCGCCTATGGGGCGCGTTTGGTCAAGCCCTTTGGAATCAAACTGCCCATCTATCCCACCAAAGGCTATTCGGTCACGGTACCGACCGGCGGTTATAACGGCGCGCCGTCGGTGAGTGTCACCGATGAGGATAACAAATTGGTCTTCAGCCGGCTGGGCGAGCGGATGCGGGTCGCGGGCACGGCGGAGTTTGCCGGGTTCGACACCAACCTCAATGAAAGGCGGGCCCGTTCAATCCTGGAGAAGGCCCGCTATCAGTTCCCGTCGGCCGGCAATTTCGATGAGGCCACCTTCTGGACAGGGCTTCGGCCCATGACGCCGGACGGCCTGCCGCTCATCGGAACCACCGCGCTCCGGAATTTGTATCTCAATACGGGGCATGGGACATTGGGCTGGACCCTTGGTGCGGGTTCCGGCAAAGCCGTTGCCGACGTGATTTCCGGCTTACCCACGGATCTCGATCTCCGGGATTTCTCTCTCCAGCGTTTTCAGTAGCCGGTCCAGCTGGTGAAATTGGGCGGTTGACTTAGGCCTTGTTCTAAAATAGAACAAAAAGAGAACATTTAGATGAGAACAGGCAAAATCCATGCAATCCCAGGCGCTACGGGTACACCGGGAAGCCTCCCGACAAGCCCCGAATTCTGCGGTTCTTGACGACCTCAAAACGCAAATTCGCACCATTGAGCGAGGCCGCGCCGCGGTTGCGGCGGAACACGTCCTCTCCCTCGGCGACGAGACGCTCGACCGGGCGCTGCCTTGGAACGGTCTCCCCGGCTATGGCCTTCACGAAATCTCCGGCGATGCAGCGGCCATCGGCTTCGCCGCGGGCCTGATGGCGGGTTTCGGCAGGATTCGCGCGAACGGCACGGTTCTTTGGTGTCAGCGCGAACGGGCCCTCTATCCCCAGGGCCTCACGGCTTTCGGCTTCGATCCCGACCGCATGATCCTGGCCCACGGCGCCAACGATACGGAAATTCTATGGGCCCTGGAGGAAGGTTTGCGCACGCCGGGTCTGATCGGCGTGGTCGGCCGGATCAACAAAATCCCTCCCATTTCCGCCCGGCGGCTGCAGCTGGCCGCCGAAGAGAGCGGCGTGATGTGCCTGTTGCTGCGGCCCGGCACGCCCCATGCGCCCGCCAGCGCGGCGCTCACCCGCTGGCGGGTAACGGCAATGCCCGGCGCACCAATCGACGGGCCCGGCTTTAGCCCGCCGAGTTGGAGCCTCGAACTGCAAAGATGCCGGCTCGGCGAGGCCGGAAACGACAACCGGAGCGCGGCTTCCACCGCGCCCGGAAAGCCCCGCGCCTGGCCAAGAAACTGGGAAGTGGAGTGGTGTGATGAAACGGGTGGTCTCGCTCTGGCTGCCGGTCTTCGCGACCGACCGGTTGAGCCGCGTCCTCTCTCGGACAGGATCCACTAGAACCGCGGATGCCAAACCCGCCGGGACACCCCTCGCGACGGTGACCCAGGTTCACGGCGGGACCCGCATTGCGGCAGCCAATCCGGCAGCCGAAGCGGCGGGCATTGTTCCGGGTCAGCCGTTGGCCGATGCCCGTGCCCTTTATCCTGGGCTCGCCGTCCACCCCGCCGCGCCGGCCGAAGATCTCAAGGCCCTCGACCTTCTGGCCGAGGCCTGCACCCGTTTCACCCCCTGGACCGCCGTCGACCCCGTCTGGGGCGGTGGCGCAATGGGGAGCATGGGGGGCAGCCTCGGTGCCGGCTTATGGCTGGACGTCACTGGCTGTGCGCATCTGTTCGGCGGTGAGGCTGCCCTCCTGGAACGATTGATCGGTTGGCTCGGCAGACAAAACATCAGTGCCCGCGCAGGCCTTGCCGGTACGCCGGGGGCGGCCTGGGCGCTGGCGCGTCACGCGACGAATGATTCCGCATCCTTCACCATTGCGGAATCGGGCACGCTGCGACAGTACCTGGCGGGGTTGCCGGTGGCGGCTTTACGCCTGGAAGGCGCGGTAATCGAGGGTCTCGACCGGTTGGGATTGCGGCGTATAGGCGATCTTCTGGAGATGCCCCGGGGACCGCTGGCCAAGCGGTTCGGCGGGGTCGTGCTCAAGCGCTTGGATCAGGCGTTGGGACAAGCGGACGAGCCTATCTCTCCCCGCCGCCCGCCGCCGCGCCATGTGGCTCGCCTGGCCTTTGCCGAGCCCATCGGCCGGGCGGAGGATATCGCGGCCGGGCTCGACCGCCTGCTCGATCAGCTCTGTCAGGGTCTGGAAGCCGCCGGTGAGGGTGCGCGGCAGCTCGATTTCATCCTCTATCGGGCCGACAGCACTACCGAGCGGCGAACCATCGGCACCAGCCGCCCTTCCCGCGATCCCCAACCCCTGGCACGCTTGTTCCGGGACAAACTGGACGGCGTCGACCCTGGCTTCGGGATCGAGATCATGGTGCTCGCCGCCACCCGCACCAATAATTTGGACGAAAAACAGACCGGGCTCACCGGCTGGACCCTCGAGCCAGCCAAAGACGTCAACAAGGCCGATACCGCCCGGCTGGTGGACCGCTTGTCGGGCAAGCTGGGGACCCGCAACGTCACCCGGGTACGGCCGGTGGAAAGCCATCTCCCGGAACGGGCCGGCCGGGCGCAATCGGCAATCAGTACGTCAAATACTACCAGTGACTGGAAAGGACCCGAGCGCCGCCCGCCCCGGCCTGTGGAACTGCTGCCCCAGCCGCTGCCCATCGATGTGATGGCGCCGGTGCCCGACGGCCCGCCGGTAATGTTCCGCTGGCGCCGCCGCCAATACAAGGTTGCCCGGGCCGAGGGGCCGGAGCGCATCGCGCCGGAGTGGTGGCGGACCGAGGGCACCCCCCGCTCCCGCGATGTCCGGGATTATTACCGGCTCGAGGATGAAGGCGGAAAACGCTACTGGGTCTACCGGGAAGGCCTCTACCGGCCGGACCGCCCGCCCGCCTGGTACCTGCACGGCTTTTTTGCGTGATTGGCATGGTCGAGTACGCGGAACTCCAGGTTACCTCCAATTACTCGTTCCTCCGGGGTGCATCGCACCCGGGCGAGCTTGTATTGCAGGCCGCCGCGCTCGGTCATTCGGCGATCGCCATCACCGACCGCAACAGCCT
>LXNI01000699.1_pt1 | contig 36516 bp, 30 predicted proteins | sample 809091 | NCBI WGS metagenome assembly LXNI01 (sample SAMN04870527, study PRJNA318959) | sponge metagenome | biome: 01000161; feature: marine sponge reef; material: water | host: Sarcotragus foetidus | place: Greece: Milos, Mediterranean Sea | collected 2013-05-29 | depth 5-7 m
CACCGCCACAGCCACGACCTCGACTTCATGACCCTGGCCCCCTTCGACTCGCGAGCAGTCGCCGCCAAGCTGCTGTCAGCGGCCGCCCGCGCCGCCTACAAAGACGACGACCGCGAACACATCGCCAAAGTCGCCTTCGACGGCGTACCCGTCACCGTCATGAGAGACCTCCGCGGCTTCGTCAAGGGCCACGCCACCCAACTCGCCGCGCCCAGCGTCATCGACGGCATCGCCGTCGGGTCGGTCCCGGACCTCATGGCCACCAAACTCGACGTGATCCAGCACCGCCGCCAGGGCCGCGACTACATCGACATCGCCGCCATGGACCGCACCGGCGCCTGCACCATCGAAGACGGCCTGCGCTACCACAAACAGCGCTACGCCCCCACCGTCACCTACGAAGAAACCCTCCACATCGCACAACTCGCCACCAGCGCACCGCCCACAGACCCCGACCCCGCCTTCAACCGCCACCTCACAGAAGCCGCCAGCCACCTCGCCGCACGCCGGCGCGACGTCCTCGACTGGGCGCTCCAATCCGGGCAGCGGCCACGATCGCCGCAGCCCGAACCCCCCGCCCACGAATTCTGACCCGCCACCACGGACACGCTAAAGGCGGATTCTCCGGCCAGAAATAGCCTCTGACCTCGGCTTTATCGGCAGGCAGTGGCTCCGGGGGTGGGGCTCGAACCCACGACAAACGGCTTAACAGGCCGGCGCTCTGCCAACTGAGCTACCCCGGATCGGAACTCCACGATACCAGCGAGACAACTCAGGATTCTCGCATGAGTTCCCGGAGCTCCTCCCCCAGACCGCTGCGGCGCAGCCGCGAAAGCGTGCGCGCCTCGATCAGGCGGAGGCGCTCCTTCGTGACGCCGAACTGGCTGCTCAGTTCGGCCAGCGTTCTGATGCGGCCGTCGACGAGCCCGAACCGCAGGCGCAAGAGCCGCCGCACACGTTCATCCTCCACCGCGGCGAGCGCCTCCTCGGCCGCCTCGCGCACCGCGGCACTGTGCAGCCGCTCGATGACCACGTCGGCGGGACCGGAGTCCGGGCCGTCGCTGAGCAGTTCCGCCAGCGACGTGTCCTCGCCGACCGGCGAGGACAGCGAGACGGGCGAGGCGCGCAACTCGCGCACCTGTGCCACCTGCTCCTCGGAGATGTCGCAGAGGCGCGCCAGCTCGGCCTGCGTGGGCGCCCGATGATTCTCCTGCTCGAACGCCTGCTCCGCGCGGTAGACCTGCGTCGCCGCGGCCGCCAGGTGGGACGGCATGCGCACCGCCGCCGCCTGGTTCTTGACGGCGCTGAGCATGGCGTTGCGAATCCAGGATCCCGCGTAGGTCGAGAATCGCCAGCCCTTGTCGGGGCGGAATCTGGCGGCCGCCGCCATGAGCCCCACGTTGCCCTCCTGGACCAGGTCGGCGAACGGGACTCCTCGCCCCTGGTAGCTCCTAGCCAGGTAGACGACGAGGCGCAGGTTCGCCTCGGTCAGCCGGCGCCGTGCCGCCTCGCCTTCCCGCACCCGCCGCTGGAGATCCTTGCGGCGCGCCGCCTCCGGCTCATCGCCCCCGTCGCCGTCCAGGGTCGCCTGCGCCGCCAGCCCCGCCTGCACCTTGCGGCCCAGGGCGCACTCCTCCTCGGCGCTCAGCTGCGCCATCCGGCCGATGCCGCTGAGGTAGGTGGTGAAGCCCTCGGTCATCCCTGTCGATCCTCGCCGGCGGGCGGCTCCTCGGCGAGCAGCAGGACCAGCCGCTCGGCGACTTCGAGGGGCCAGTTCCGGGTTCGCATCTCGGCGCAGGTGAGCTGCACCTCCGCCAAGCGGCGCCCGAGGCCCGCGTCGCCGGTCGTCCGGGCTGTCCGTGTGACCTCGGTGATCCAGCGTGCGGCGGCGTTGAAGACGAAACGGCCGATCACCTGCTCGGCGTGCTCGGGCGCTTCTCGCACCGAGAGCCGCGCCAGCGCCGTGGCGGCCTCGCCCTCGGCGACCTCGGTCAGCTGCACCAGCGGCGTGCCGTCGGCCAGCAGGCCGAAGATCCGGCCGTGGAGCCCCGAGGCGAAGAGTCCGGCGGTGATCCACGCCGGCAACTGTTCGGGGGCGTGCATGCGCAGCAGCAGGGTCTGCTCCTCGATGCTCGGCTCGGCGGGGCGCGACGAACCCGCCGCCGGCGCCACCGGCCCGCCGTCGGGGCCGGGGCGCCGCCGCACCCGCGCCACCTCCTCGCGGAGGCCGTCCGGGGGCAGGCGGCAGCGGTCGGCCACCGCCATGAGGTACTGGTCCCGAACGATGGTGCTGGGGTGCTCGTCGATCACCGCCAGCGCCGCGTCGGCAGCGCGCACTCTGCCCTCGGTGGTGTTCATGTTGCCCCTCCCCAACGCCCGATCTATCCGGTACGCCAGGAAGGGGCGCGCCTCGGCCACCCGCTCCCGCAGATCCTCGGGGTCGCGGCGCGCCAGGTCGTCGGGATCGCAGCCCGCCGGCAGGTCGGCCACGTACACGTCGAGCTGATGCGCGCTCTCCCACAAGTAGATCCGCTCGGCCGCGGCGGAACCCGCCGCGTCGGCGTCGAAGGCCAGCACGATCCGGTCACAGAACCGGCGCATCGTCTTGACGTGATCCTCGGTGAGCGAGGTGCCGCAGGTGGCGACCGCCTGCGGCAGTTCGGCGGCGTGCAGCCCGATCACATCGGTGTATCCCTCGCAGACGATCACCTCGCCGGCACGCACCATGGCCTCCTTCGCCCAGTTGAGACCGTAGAGCAGACGGCTCTTGGCGTACAGCGGCGACTCCGGGCTGTTCTTGTACTTGGGCCCCGAGCGTTCACCGGCGTCCGGCAGGATCCGGCCGCCGAAACCAACCGGGTCGCCGCGCGCGTCGAAGACCGGGAACAGCACGCGGCCGCGGAAGTTGTCGATGAGACCGCCGCGGGAGCTCACCGCGGCCAGCCCCGTCGCGGTCAGATCCTCCGCAGAGGCCTTCGACCGCAGCGCGGCGCAGAGCGCGTCCCACTCCGTCGGCGCCCACCCCACCTTGAAGCTTCGCACCTCGTCGCCGGTCAGGCCGCGCGAACGCAGGTAGCCGCGCGCCGCCCCGGCATCGGGATGCTGCAGCAGCCGCTCGTGGTACCACTCCGCCGCCGTCGCCACCACCTCGGCCAGCTTCTTGCGCCGCCCGCTCTGCGCCGCCTCCCCCTTGTTGTCGTAGCGCAGCGTGACGCCGGCCCGGGCGGCCAGCGTCTCCACGCCGGCGGCGAAGTCGAGCCCTTCGGTCTGGCGCACGAAGGTGATGGCGTCGCCCGAGGCACGGCAGCCGAAGCAGTAGTAGAGCCCCTCCTCGGCGTTCACCGAGAACGACGGCGTCTTCTCGGAGTGGAAGGGGCAGAGGCCCTGCCAGCGCCGCCCCGCCTTGCGCAGCGCCACCGTGTTGCTGATGAGGGCGACGATGTCGGTGGCCTCGCGCACACGGGCCACGTCCTCGGCCAGGATTCCCACCTTCAGCCTCCCACGCCGCCCGGACCTGCGGCAACGGTGGCCTGCGGCAGGCGGGAGAGGGTCATGGCAGCAAGTTACCAGCCGTCATTTTCCCCGGCGCAGGGTCGCCTGCGCGCCGCTGCCGGCGGCGCCCCGGACTCAGCGGGCAAGCCGTTCCTGCAGGTATCCCACCAGGTCGTCGATCGCCAGACGGTCCTGGGCCATCGAGTCCCGCTCGCGCACGGTCACCGCGCCGTCCTCCAAGGTCTCGAAGTCCACCGTCACGCAATACGGGGTACCCAGTTCGTCCTGGCGGCGGTAGCGGCGGCCGATGGACTGCGTCACGTCGAAGTCCACCATCCAGTGCGGCGCCAGCCTGCCCAGCACCTCACGGGCCCGCTCGGTGAGGTGCTCCTTGCGCGACAGCGGCAGCACCGCCACCTGGTAGGGGGCGAGGCGATGGTGCAGGCGCAGCACGGTCCGGGTCTCGCCGCGCACCTCCTCGGTGTGGTAGGCGGCCAGCAGGAAGGCCATCATGGCCCTCGTCGCCCCGGCCGCCGGTTCGATCACATGCGGCACGTAGCGCTCGTCGGCGGCGGGGTCGAAATACTCCAGCTTCTCCCCGGAGTGCTCGGCGTGGCGCCGGAGGTCGTAGTCGGTGCGGTTCGCCACGCCCTCCAGTTCGCCCCAGCCCCAGGGATAGCGGAACTCCACGTCGGAGGTGGCGTCGGAGTAGTGGCTGCGCTCGTCGGGGCCGTGGGGGCGCAGCCGCAGCAGGTCCTCGGGGATGCCCAGATCCACGTACCAACCCAGCCGCTCGGCGCACCAGTACTCGAACCAACCGGAGGCCTCTGCGGGAGGCACGAAGAACTCCAGCTCCATCTGCTCGAACTCCCGCGTGCGGAAGATGAAGTTGCCGGGGGTTATCTCGTTGCGGAAGGACTTGCCGATCTGCGCGATGCCGAACGGGGGCCGCAGACGGCACGCCCGCTGCACGTTGGCGAAGTTGACGAACATACCTTGGGCGGTCTCGGGCCGCAGGTAGACCTCGGCGCCGGTCTCTACCACCGGTCCGGCGTGGGTGCGGAACATGAGGTTGAACTGGCGGGGCTCGCTGAGGGCCCCCCGCGAGCCGCAGTCGGGGCAGCGCTGAGGGTCCTCGAGCTGGTCCTCCCGGTGGCGGCGCCCGCATTCGCGGCACTCCACCAGCGGATCGGTGAAGCTCTCCAGGTGGCCCGACGCCTCCCAGACCGCCGGCGGCGAGAGGATGGCGGCGTCGATCCCCACCACGTCCGGGCGCAGCTGCACCATGGCGCGCCACCAGGCCTCCTTCACGTTGCGCAGCATGAGGACGCCGACCGGCCCGTAGTCGTAGGTGGACCGGAAGCCTCCGTAGATCTCCGCCGACTGGAAAACGAAGCCGCGCCGCTTGCACAGGTTCACGACGGCGTCGAGGCGCCGGCCGTCCTGCTCGGCGGCGAGGTCGCCCGCCGGGGCGTCCCCGGTGGACTCCGAAGGGGCTGTCTCGGCCACGCCCGCAGGCTACCGGTGGGGGCGACGCCCCCTCGCCTCGGCGCTGCTGCCCCCCGCGGCGCCGACAGGTCCGAGCAGGGGCGGCACGCGCAGCCGCCGCTCGGTGTGCTGCTCCAGCACCGCCACGCCGAGTCGCTCCACGGCGTCGGCGGCCGCCCCCGCCGGCCGCGCCAGCGCTGCCGCGAGGCGCCCCCCGAGGATCTCCTGGAGAACCGCGACGGTCTCGGCCCCAACGGCCGGCGCCGCCGGTGGCCGGCACTCCCGGCAGGTCAGGCCGCCGTGGACGATGTCGAGGGCGACGAGCCCGGCGACCGCGCCGCAGTGAACGCAGCCTTCGACCTCCGGCGCCACTCCTTCGACTTGCGCCACACGCCACAGGAATGCGCCGACGCTGAGCGGCGACGGGTGGGTCACCAGCGACTGCAGCCCGCGCCGCAGCCTGTCGTAGAGGTCGGGTGCCGGCGTCCGCTCGAGGGTCAGACGGTCGACGGCCTCCAGCATCGCCATCGCCCGGCCGAGGAGCGCCAGGTCCTCCCGCAGGGCGGTGAGCTGCTCCATGTCCCCCGCGCTGTCCGCGCCGGTGATGGTGTCGAGCTCTCCCCGTCCCCGCCACAGCGAGACGTCGACGAGGCTCGCCGGCTCCAGACGCGCCCCGAATCGGCTGCGGGTGCGGCGAACCCCCTTCGCCACCCCGCGGATCTTTCCGTGGTCCCGCCCCAGCAGGACGATGATGCGGTCCGCCTCAGCGAGACGGTAGGTACGCAGCACCACCGCCCGGTCCCGGTAGGGCCCCGTCCAGTCGGGCGCGCTCACGGGGACGCCTTCGGAGGCCGGCCCCGGCGGCCGCTCACCCGTCCAGCCCCCCGAAGCGGCGCTCGCGTCGCTGGTACTCGGCGACCGCCTCGAACAGGTGGGTCCGGCCGAAGTCGGGCCACAGCACCTCCAGGAACACCATCTCGCTGTAGGCCACCTGCCAGAGCAGGAAGTTGGAGAGCCGATGCTCGCCGGAGGTCCGGATCACCACGTCCGGGTCGGGCATGTCGGAGGTGGCCAGATTGGCGCCGATGGTCTGCTCGGTGATCTCGTCGGGCCGCGTCCCGGAAGCGACGATCCGGCGCACCGCCTCGGTCAGCTCCGCCCGAGCCCCGTAGTTGAACGCCAGCGTCAAGGTGAGTCGCTCGTTGGCGGCGGTGAGGGCGGAGGCCGCGTCCATCTCGGCCAGCAGGCTCCGGGCGAGGCGGCGGTCGCGCCCGCCGATGAACCGAAGCCGCACGCCGCGCTCGTGCATCTCGTCGCGCCGCGCCGCCAGGATCGACCGGTTGAAGTCCAGCAGGAAGCGCACCTCGTCGCGCGGGCGGGTCCAGTTCTCCGTCGAGAAGGCGTAGACGGTCAACCACTGCACACCGATCTCCAGCGCCCCGTCGACGGTGTCGAACAGGGCGTCCAGCCCGGCCTCGTGGCCGGCAGTGCGCGGCAGCCCGCGCCGCGCCGCCCAGCGTCCGTTGCCGTCCATGACGCACGCCACGTGCGCCGGGACAGCGGAGAGATCAACAGCCGAAACGCTCATGTGACACCTGTCGGGCAAGTCGGCGAAGCGCCGTTCTTCAACGTCATTTGTAGCAGTGCCCGCACCGGATGCGTGACCTGCCGCGCCCAAGGGTCGCGGCCCGGCGCCGCTCGCGGCCACCGCAGGAGGATTGCTACTCTGCGGGAGTGAGCCTCGCCGAGCGGAGCCTGGCGCTGCTGGCGGCGGCCACCGAGGCGCTCGGAGAGGCGGGCGAGCACCGCCCGGGCCAGGAGCAGATGACCGGGGCCGTGGCGCGGGCCTTCGAGAGCGCCCGGCACCTCGCCGTCGCGGCGGGCACCGGCACCGGCAAGTCCCTGGCTTATCTCATCCCCGCCGCCCTCAGCGGCCAGCGGGTGGTCGTGGCCACGGCCACGAAGGCGCTGCAGGACCAGCTCGCGACCAAGGAGTTGCCCTTCCTGGCAGCACTGCCGGAGTCCCGGCAGCTCCGTCCCGGCGGCCGGCCGTTCCGCTGGGCCGTGCTGAAGGGGCGCTCCAACTACATCTGCCGGCAGCTCGTGGCCGAGGCGACCCGCACCGGCCTCCAACTCGGACTCGACGCTCCGGGCGCGGCCAACGATGCATCCGGCACCGGCGACCGACGAGCCGGCGCCGATGAGGAGTTCGCGCGATTGCTCGCCTGGTCCGACCTGTCCGGCACCGGCGACCGGGCCGAGGTCGGCTGGGAACTGCCGCCGGGGATGTGGGAGCGCCTGAGCGTCAACGCCGCGCAATGCCCCGGCCGCAGGCGCTGCCCGCAGGGCGGCGCCTGCTTCGCCGAGGCCGCCCGTGAGCGCGCCGAGCGCGCCGACATCGTCGTCGTCAACACCCACCTACTGGTGCTGCACCTGCTGGGAACCCCCCTGCTGCCGGCCCACGACCTAGTAGTAGTCGACGAGGCGCACCAGTTCGAGGACACCGTCACGGCCATCGCCGGGGTGAGCCTCGGGGAGCGCAGCCTGCGCAACGCCGGCGGGGAGGTCAACGCGGTGATCTCCCGGGCGGGGGCGCCGCTGGCGAGCGCCGGCCGCCGCATCGCCGAGATCCTTCCGGCGCACCACGGCAGGCGCCTAGCGGACGACGGCCCGCCCGAACTCACCGAAGCCCTCGTCCTGGCGGGAAACCGGCTGGCGGCGGCGGCCGCCGAGTTGCGCGCCGCCCAGCCCGGCGACGACGACGCCGAGGCGCAGCGGCTGAGAGCGCTCGGCGAGGTGTCGGCGCTGAACGAGGACATCGCCGCGTTGCTGCAACGACCGGAGGGCACGGTGGCCTTCGTGGCGGGATCGGTCGCCGCGCCCGAACTTCGCCTCGCCCATCTGGAGGTCGGCGAGATCCTGGCCGAGCCCCTGTTCGCAGAACGGACCGTGGTCATGACATCGGCGACCCTCGGCGCCGCCACACCGACAGCACTCGGGCTTGAGCGCGACGACTACCGGCATCTGGACGTGGGCAGCCCGTTCGACTACCGGTCGGCCGGGCTGCTCTACTGCGCCGCGGACCTCCCGCCGCGCAACTCCCCGGCGTTCAGCGAGGCGGCGATCACCGAACTCGAGCTGCTCGTCAACGCCGCTAGGGGGCGCACCCTGGCCCTGTTCACCAGCCACCGCATGCTCAGCGAGGCCGCCGGCGCGCTCCGACCGCGGCTTCGCTGGCCGCTGCTGGCGCAGGGAGACCTTCCGCCGCCGCAACTCCTGGAACGCTTCGCCGCCGACGAGGCCTCCTGCCTGTTCGCCACCATCGGCTTCTGGCAGGGAGTGGACGTGCCCGGGCCGGCGCTGACGCTTGTGACCCTGGACCGCCTCCCGTTTCCCCGCCCCGACGATCCGCTCCTCAGCGCCCGGCGGGAACGCATCGGAAGCGACGCGTTCCGCCTCGTCGATCTCCGGCGGGCCTCCATGCTGCTGGCGCAGGGTGCCGGTCGCCTGATTCGAACGGACGCAGACCGGGGTGTCGTGGCCGTCCTGGATCCCCGCTTGGCCACCGCTCGTTACCGGGAGGACCTGCTGGAGGCGGTTCCGCCCCTGCGCCGCACGGTGAACCGGGCTGAAGTCCTGGAGTTCCTGGCCTCGCTCTGACCGCCTGACCACCTGGGCGCGCCCGGGCGGTCAGCTGCAGTAGCGCTCCACGGCGCCCGGGCGGTTCTGCCAGTTCGGATCCACCGCGACGTGCAGCTCGAGGTAAGCCCCCGGCGGCAGCTGCCGGCGCACCTCGGTTCCCACGCGCTTCAACACGTCGCCGCGGTGCCCGATGACGATGCGGCGCTGTGAAGCCCGCTCGACGAGGATCTCGCAGCGGATGCGCGGCCAGTCCCACTCCGTGACCTGTGTGGCGATGGCGTAAGGCAGCTCGTCGCGCACCACCGCGAGGAGCTGTTCCCGCACCAACTCCGCCACCGCCACCTCGTCGGGTATCGCACTCACCACGCCCTCGGGGTAGTAGGGCGGGCCCGGGGGCAGCCGCGCCAGCAGATGCTCCACAAACGCCTCGACCCCCTCCCCGGTGCGCGCCGAGAGCGGGAAGTACGCCTCCGCGGGCACCTCGGAGACCCGCGCCAGCTGCTTGAGGAGCCGGGCCGATGAGACGGCGTCGATCTTGTTCACCACGACTATCCCGGCGGCGGGAAGCTTGCCCGCCACGAACCGGTCGCCGGGACCGAACGGGGCGGTGGCGTCGACCACCAGGCAGGGCACGTCCACGTCGTCCAGCGCCGCGCCGGCGGTGGCGTTCAGGCGAGACCCCAGGGCCGTGCGCGGCTTGCCGATGCCGGGCGTGTCCACGAAGACGGCCTGGACGCCGGCGCGGTGCAGCACCCCGTGGACGGCGCGCCGGGTGGTCTGCGGCTTGTCGCTGACGATCGAGACCTTCGCGCCGCACAGCCGGTTCAGCAGAGTCGACTTGCCGACATTCGGCCGCCCGACCAGTGTCACGAACCCGGACCGGAGATCTCCCTCAGAGCTCACGAGGGGGGCCGCGCGTCGAGTTCGGTGACTAGGACGCGGGCGATCCGGCGGCGCTGCACCCGCTCGACGAGCAGGCGATGACCGTTGACGTCGAGGCTCTCACCCTCCTGCGGAACCCGCCCCAGCAGGGTGAAGATGAGGCCTCCCACCGTGCTCCAGCGCCCCGAGGGCAGTTCCGCCTCGAGCGCTTCGGACAGCTCGCTGAGCGGCACCCGGCCGCTCACCCGGAACCTGCCCTCCTCCAGCTTCTCCACCAGCGCGTGCTCCACATCGAACTCGTCGGTGATCTCCCCCACCATTTCCTCGAGCAGGTCCTCGAGGGTGACGAGGCCGGCGGTCCCGCCGAATTCGTCGATGACGATCACCAGATGGGAACGCCCGCCCTGCATCTCGGCCAGCAGCTCGGCGGTCCGCTTGGTGTCGGGGACGAATCCGATCTCGCGCATCACCTCGCCGACGGGCCTGTCGTCACCCTCGTCGCGCACCGCCGCGATGAGGTCTCGCACGTGCGCGAAACCCACGATGTCGTCGATTCCCTCGCCGTAGACGGGGAGGCGGGTGAGGCCGTTGAACAGGGCCACCTCGAGCGCCTCGGAGACGCTGAAGGTGCCGGCGATCGCCACCATGTCCGGGCGCGGCACCATGACCTCCCTGGCGATGGTGTCGCCGAAGGAGATCACCGACTCGATGAGGCGGTGCTCCTGGGCTTCGATGCTCTCATCCGCGGCCGCCAGCTCCGCGACGGCCAGCAGCTCCTCCTCCGAGACCGCTTCGGGCTCGTCCCGCTCGCTCTGACCGAATCCCCCCGCCCGCTGCGGCAGCCCCACGAGCCAGCGCAGCGGCGTGAAGAGCACCAGGATCCGCAGGAACGGGGCAACGAGGCGCGCCGCTCGCTCGGGACGGCGCATGGCCAGGGACTTCGCCCCGACACCGATGGCGAGGTAGAGCACGACCAGCTCGACGGCGAATGCGACACCCAGCGCCCCGGCCCCCCAGCGCCGCTGCACCAGGAAGGCGACGAGCGTGGCGAGACCCAGGTGGCTGGCCAGGACCAGCCCCAGCACCAGGGGGAGAACCTGCCGGCGGCGTTCCAGCAGCCAGCCCAGCGGGCTGGTCCCGGTGGGCTCCTCCTCGATCAGCACCCTGGCTTGGCTCTGGCGCAGCCGGGTGAGGCTCGTCTCGGCGGCCGACACCACGACCGCGCACAGGCTCAGCACCGCGACGGCCGCGATCACCAGCGCTTCGGTCACCGCTCAGCCCGCCCGCCGGCCCTAGCCGGCCGCCGCAGAGGCGCCGGGCGAACCGGGCCGGTAGAGCCGGGCCAGCAGGGTCCGGGTCCGCCGCTTCATCCTGAGGGATTCCAGCGGGCCGGCGTGGTCGTGTCCCAGCAGGTGCAGCACGCCGTGCACGATGAGCAGCGCCAACTCGTCAGCCAGCGCGTGGGGGGCCTCGCCCGCCCCGCGGGCCGCGACCCGCGGGCAGACGACGACATCGCCGATGAGCAGCGGGGGGTCGCCGGCGGGCGCGGCGCGAAGGGCGCGCCGCGCGGGCGCCTCCACCGGGAACGCCAGGACGTCGGTGGGATGGTCGCTCTGCAGCCAGTCGGCCGCCAGCTCGGTGATCTCAGCCTCGTCCACGAACGCCAGACCCAACTCGGCAGGGCGCCGGACCCCTTCGCCACAGGCGGCCGACGCCGCCAACAGACCCCACCGGTCCAGGTTCAAATCCTCCCGCTCCGGACCGGAGTGGGGGCCGCGCCGGTCCACCACTTCGGCGGCCACGGGTCCGTGCACGACCCGCCGGCGGCGCGGCGGGTCCCCCTCTTGGCGCCCGGCCGGCCACCGCCCGCCAGCCGAGGGGCGCCCCCGGTCACCCGGAGAGTCCGCAGGCCCGTCCTCGGTCACCCCGACCGGCCCCGCACGGGCCCACGGCCCGCCTCGCTGCCGGCCTTGTCGTAGGCGTTCACAATGTCGGTCACGATGGGGTGCCGGACGACGTCCCGGCTGCTCAGATGGACGAAACGAACACCCTCGACGTCGGCCAGCAGCGTCTCCAGATTGTCGAGGCCGCTGCGGCCCCCGGCAACGTCCACCTGGGTCACATCACCGGTGACCACGGCCCGCGAGCCGAACCCGATGCGGGTGAGGAACATCTTCATCTGTTCGGGCGTGGTGTTCTGGGCCTCGTCGAGAATGATGAAACTCCTGTTCAGCGTGCGCCCGCGCATGAACGCCAGCGGCGCCACCTCCACGAGCTCCTGCTCGAGGAGCCGCTGCACCCCCTGCAGGTCCAGCATGTCGTGCAGCGCGTCGTAGAGCGGTCGCAGGTACGGATCCACCTTGGCGGCGACGTCCCCGGGCAAGAACCCGAGCCGCTCGCCGGCCTCGACCGCGGGCCGCGTGAGGATGATCCGCTCCACCTCGCGCGCCTGCAGCGCGGCGATCCCGGCGGCGACGGCCAGCCAGCTCTTGCCCGTCCCGGCGGGGCCGATGGCGAAGGTCACCGTGGCGGAGCGGATGGCGTCGACGTACATCTTCTGACCCCGCGAGCGCGGCCGCACGGCCGACCCGCGGGCATGGCGGAGCACCTCGTCGCTCAGCACCTCGCTGGGGCTCTCGTCGGCGACCACCAAGTCGATCACGTGCACCACCGACCGGGAGTCGACCGGCTGCCCCTGGCGCACGAGGGTGATCAACTCTTCGAGGACCCGCGCCACGCTCGGCGCCTCCGGACCGCTGACGGTCACCTCGTTGCCGCGCACATGGATGTCGGTCTGTGGGAACGCCGCCTCGAGCAGCCGGAGATGGCGATCAGCGGGGCCGAGCAGGGCGGGCAGCAAGTGATTGCCGGGGATCGTGACCCGGCAGCGGCTCACGGGCTGCTCAGTTGTGGAGGACAAGGCGACTCGGGTGGGGGGACCGGCGCCCCGCTTGCAGTTCGGAGCGGGGGCCAGCCAGCGCGCCGCCCGTGAGGAGGTCCGGCAAAGCGACTAGCTCTCCGGTGACGACTCTTCCTCGCCTGCGCTCGAGGCCTGCGCCGGAACCGGATCCGGATACAGATGCTTCAGGGTGCCGGGTTCGACGCGCGACTGCTCGATGAATGCATCGACATCGCTCGCCTTGAACCGGAAGACCCGCCCGAAGCGATACGCCGGAAGCTGGCCGATGTCCACGAACCTGTAGATCGTCCGGGTCGTCAGACCAAGACGCCTTGCCGTGTCCTCAGTGCTGAGCCAATCGATGTCCGACTCTACCATGTTCGTGATCCTCGCAACTTCGTATCGTTCCCATCCCTCTAATGCATTGGTGCTGCACTAGGGAGCCAACGTTCGTAGCACCTTGTGCCAAGTTGCCCGCCGCCCTGGAAACAGAAACCAACACGCATGATGCTAGTGGATTTCCCCGAACCGCGGGCGGCAGACCGATTCAGCCGGCTCAGAGGGCACCGTCGACCTCTTCCGGCGTCACAACGTCGAGCAGGATTTTACCGAAATTCGCGTTGGATTGCATGTAGGTGTGCGCGTCGGCGACCTCGTCGAGGCCATAGCGCCGGTCGATCACAGCCCGGAGCCGTCCGGACTCGAACAGCGGGAGGACTTCGGTGGCGAAACGCCTGCTGAGAGCGATCTTCTCCTCCAGCGGGCGCGCCCGCAGCACGGTACCCACGAGACGGGCCCGCTTGGCCATGAGGCGTCGAAGCGGGACGGTCGCCTCCCCGGCGCCGAGCAGCCCCACCTGCACGATCGAGCCGCGCACCGCCAACGCTGACAGGTTGCGAGCCAGGTTGTCACCGCCGACGATGTCGACCACCACATCGGCGCCGCGCCCGCCTGTGTGGTCGCGGACCGCCTCCACGAAGTCCTCGTTGCGGTAGTCCACCGCCAGGTCGGCGCCGAGCGCGCGGCAGCCCGCCAACTTGGCAGCCGAGGCGGTGGTCACCACGGCGGCGCCCAGCGCCTTGGCGAGTTGGATTGCGGCGGTCCCCACGCCGGAGCCGCCGCCGTGCACCAGCGCGACGCGACCCGACGTGAGCCCGCCCTGGCAGACGAGTGCGTCCCAGGCGGTGATCCAGACCTCGGGAATCGCCGCCGCGTCGGCCGGCGCCAGGCCGGCGGGCGGCCGCAGGGCCATGCGCTCGTGGGTGACGAGCTGCTCGGCGTAGGCGCCGCCGTTGACGAGTCCCATGACGGGGTCCCCGGCGGCGAGGCTCTGTACGCGCGCGCCGACCGCGGCGACCCGGCCCGCGAACTCGAGCCCCAGGATCTCGACGTCGCTCGCCGGCGCCGGGTAGCGGCCCATGCGCTGCAGCAGGTCGGCCCGGTTCAGCGCGGTGGCCGCGACGTCCACGAGCACTTCATCGGGCGCCGGCGCCGGTGGGGCGACCTCGTCGATCCGGAGGACCTCGGGACCCCCGTAGCCGGAGAGAACGACTGCACGCACCTCCGCAACGCTACCCGAGCGCAGTTCCGCCGCCGGGACCTGGCTCGGATTCGGGTCGGACCAGGCGGCTCAGCATGCGGGTTGCTATCAGCAGCAGGAAGCCTGCGAAGAGCCCGGTCGACACCTCGGGCGAGATGACGCCGGCCAGCAGGCCACCGCCGAACGCGGAGGCCACGCCGCCCGCGCCGGTGAGCAGGGCGCCGCGCAGATCGACGTTCCCGTGGCGCATGTTGCGCAGGGTCCCGACGATCGCGGTCGGCAGGACGACGAGGAGTGACGTCCCCTTGGCGGTCACGTCGGCCACCTCGAACAGCAGCACGAGGGCGGGGACCACAATCACACCGCCGCCGATGCCCAGCAGACCCGCCAGCAGGCCGACGAGCAGCCCGATACCGGCGAGGCCGAGACCGATCGCCGGTGTCAGGGCGATCTCGCCGGTCCCTCCGGGCGGTCCGGCCAGCAGCCGGCCTGCCGTGACGCCCAGCAGCACCACGAACGCCGCCTGAAGGGTCCGGATCCGGATGCGGTTCAGCAGATCGGCGCCCACCAGCACGCCCAGCCACGAGCCGGCGAAGATCAGCATGGCCGTCGGGACGTCGACCGAGCCACCGAGGGCGTAGGCCGCGACCCCGGCGACGGCCAGCAGGGCCGACGTGGCGAGCGAGGTGCCGTGGGCGACCCGCTGGGGCAGACCCCCGAGCAGCATCAGCCCGGGCGCGATGAGGATGCCCCCACCGACCCCGAACAGCCCCGCGATGAACCCGGCGAGGAGCCCGACGCCGGCGAGGACCCATCCCGAGCGAGCAGCCTCGCCCGCGGTCCCCGTCACGCCGGTGCGTCCGCGTCCTGAATGGCCTCTGGATCCTGCGGCCCTCGCTGCCGCCCGGGGCGCGCCCCGCCCGCGTACTCGAAGCCGAAGCGACCCTTGATGCAGAGGTGCCCGGAGGTGACCTCGTGATCGTCCGGCGAGGTGACCCGGAAGATCTCGTCGTCCTGGGTGTGCAACTCCAGGTTGCAGCCGACGCCGCAGTAGGGGCAGACCGTCGTGGTCACCGCCTGAGCCTCCGGGTCGAATCCACCCGATTCGCGGAGGTCGAACTCCCGGGTGAAGATGAGCGCTCCCGTGGGGCACACCCCGATGCAGTTGCCGCAGTAGACACAGGCTGACTCGGGCAACTCGACGTCGTACTCGGTGGCTATGCGGGCATCGAATCCCCGGCCCGCCACGGCGATCGCGAACGTGTACTGGGCCTCGGTGCCGCAGGCGTCCACGCACTTGTAGCAGAGCACGCAACGGTCGTAGTCCCGGACGTACAGCTCGTCGTGGCGCCGCACCGGCTCGCTCACCCGCGCCCGGTCCGGCCCGTGGCGTTCGGGGTCGGCGCCGTACTCCTCGAGCCAGCGCAGGATGTCCGCCTCGGCGCGGGAGAGATCCACCGAGGAGGCGAGCAACTCCAAGACCATGCGGCGCGAGGCCCGCACCCGTTCGCCGCCGGTGCGGACCTCCATGCCCTCGGTCACCCGGCGCGAGCAGGCCGGGACCAGGGTGCGCGAGCCCTCCAACTCCACGACGCAGACCCGGCAGGCGTTGACGGGCGTGATCGTCGGGGCCCAGCAGATCGTCGGCACCTCCACCCCGGCGCCGCGGCAGACGTCCAGGATCGTGCTGCCCTCGGCGGCGGTCCGCTCGGCGCCGTCGATGCGTACCGTGACCTTGCGCCGGGGGATCGGCACCGGAGTGCTCATCGCCCCGCTCCGGCGCCGTTCAGAAGTCCCAGGCGCCGGGCGGAGCCCACCGCCGAGGCCGCCGTGTGTCCCAGCCCGCAGATCGAGGCGTCGCTCATCACCGTGGCCAGGTCGTTCAGCAGGTCGGCGTCACCCGGTTGCGCCGAGCCAGCGCGCAGGCGCACGATCGCCTCGTTCTGGCGGACGGTGCCCACCCGGCACGGCACGCACTGCCCGCAGGACTCGTCGCCGAAGAAGGCGGTGATCCGCTCCACGATGTCGCCGATGTCCGCGGCGCCGTCGAAGACGGTGACCGCGCCGGAGCCCAGCGTGAGGTCGGCCGCTCGAACGTCCTCGAAGGTCAAGGGCACGTCGCCCGCCCCGGGCGCCACGAAGACTCCCGCGGCCCCGCCCAGCAGCACGGCGCCGGGTGAGGCCGGGGCGCCGGCGAGTGCCAGCAGCTCGCCGAGCGTCGTGCCGAACGGCACCTCGTAGACACCCGGACCGCTGACGTGGCCGGCCACCGAGAACAGTTTCGTGCCGGGGCTCTCGGCGGTGCCCACGGCGCGGAACCCCGCCGCGCCGGAGCTGAGGATCACCGGCACATTGTGGAGCGTCTCGACGTTGTTGACCACGGTGGGCCGGCCGAACAGACCAACCTCGGTGGGGAACGGCGGCTTCGACCGGGGCTCGCCCCGGTAGCCCTCCAGCGAGTTGAACAGCGCCGTCTCCTCGCCGCAGATGTAGGCGCCGGCGCCGCGGCGGACCTCGAGGTCGAAGCTCAGGCCGCTGCCGGCCACGTCGGACCCCAGCAGGCCGCGCCGGCGCGCCTCGTGGATCGCGGCGACGATCCGCTCCTCGGCGGCGGGGTACTCGCCCCTGATGTAGACGTAGCCCTGCTCGGCGCCGACGGTCACCCCGGCGATCGTCATGGATTCCACTAAGGCGAAGGGGTCGCCCTCCAGCAGCACCCGATCTTTGAAGGTGCCCGGCTCGGACTCGTCCGCATTGGCGACCACGTAGCGTTCCCGCTGCGCCGAGGCCGCTGCGGCCCGCCACTTCACGCCGGTCGGGAAAGCGGCCCCTCCCCTGCCCCGCAGCCCCGAGTCGGCGATCTCGCGCAGCACCGCCTCCGGGCCCATGGCCAGAGCGGTCCGCAGCGCCCGGTACCCGCCGTGCGCCCGGTACTCCTCCAGGCTGGTCGGGTCCACGACGCCGATGCGGCCCGTCAACCAGGCGGGCCCGGCGGCGACCACCCGAGGTGGGGCCTCTGCCGCACCCTCGGCTGCCAGAGCATCGGCCACTGATCCCGTGGCCGTCCAGCGGGCCGCGTCGTCCCCAGCGCGCTGCACGAACAGGGCGGGGGCCCGGTCGCACTGGCCGAGGCACGGGCTGGGGTGCACGCCGGCCGGCGCCTCGGTGCCGTGACCGGTGTCCGCCGCGGGACCGCGGTAATCGGGGTGGACGCGGCAGGCGATGTCGTCGCAGACGTGGACGACTGTTCGCGGACCCGCCTCGGTGCGCAGCAGTGCGTAGAACGTGGCGACTCCGAAAGCCTCGGCGCGGGGCACCTCGAGTCGCTCGCAGAGTTCGGCCAGTGCTTCCGGGCTGATCCAGCCGACGGCGTCCTGCAGGGCGTGCAGCGACGGCAGCAACAGGTGCCGACGATCCGGCCCTCGCCGGATCACCCGGCCGGCTACCGGGTCGCAGCGACCCCCGACGGCCCCGTCCAGGACACGCACCTCCGCCGGCGTCGGGGCGCCGGCGGAGGGCCTCGATTCCATCGGTCCAGCCTAGAAGTGCGGCTCAGCGTCACCGAGTCGGCCCCGCCGCGGCGCGGCGCCGCTCAGGCTGCCGAACGCCCCCTGAGCAGGGCACGCAGGCGCGGCGGGCTCAGGTTGGACTGCGTGATAGCCACACCGAGGGGCGCCAGGGCGTCGTGCACCGCGGCAGCGAGCGCCGCCGGCGTCACGATGATCGCCCCCTCGCCCGCCCCCCGGAAGCCGCCGATCAACCCCGACGGCGTCTCGCGGTGAATGATCCGCGCCCGCACCGCGTCGCCGAACGTGGGGATCATGTAGTCCAGCAGGGTCGAGGTCAGCGGTTGCCCGTTCTCGTCGTAGTGGATCTCCTCGAAGAACGTCTGCCCCACAGCCTGCGCCACCGCTCCGTGGATCTGCCCGTCGAGCAGCACGCCGTCGATCACGGTCCCGCAGTCGTGGACGATCGTCAGGTCCTGCACCGTCACGACCCCGGTGGCGGCTTCGACCTCCACGACCGCCGCCGCCGCCGCCGTGGAGTACGTGGCGGCCACGTTCATCTTCCCCCGCTCGTCGGGGAACGGGCTGGTGTTGCCCGGGTCGTACCCCACCACGACCGCCAACCCCGGATCCATGCCGGGCGGCAGCAGGAACGTGTGCAGATACGCCGCTGCGGCGATCTGGGCGAACGGGATCGCCGCCTCCCCCAGCCGGAAGAAGCCGTCGGAGGCCTCGATCTGCTCGGCGGGCGCTTCCAGCATTCCCGCGGCGATGGCCGCCATCTTGTCTCGCACCTGCTGTGCGGCCTTGATGACCGCGCCGCCGCCCATGACCGCCGAACGGCTCCCCCAGGTGCCGATGCCGTAGGGCAGCGCGGCGGTGTCGCCGTCGCGGACCTCCACGTCGTCGGGGCTGATGCCGAGGGTCTCCGCGGCCACCTTGGCGTAGATGGTCTCGTGTCCCTGTCCCTGGGATTTGGTGCCGACGGCCACGTTCACCTTGCCGTCGGGCTGAACGGTCAGCATCGCCATCTCATAGCCGCCGAAGCGGCCGGCTAGGCCGTGGATGTTGGGCGCCGTGGGCTCCACCATCTGGGCGATCCCCACACCCACGAGGCGACCCTCCGTCCTCGCCTCGTCGCGGGCGCCGCAGGCGGCGTCGTAGTCCGCGGCCTCGAGGAGCTCGGTGAGCTGATCGCCGAAGCTGCCGGTGTCGAGGACCGAGCCTGTGGCCGTCACGTAGGGCCGCGGCTCGTCGGGGATCATGTTCGCCCGTCGCACCGTCACCGGGTCGATGCCGAGCCGCTCCCCCACTAGGTCCAGAACCCGCTCCATCAGGAAGATGCCCTGAGGCTGGCCGTAACCGCGGTAGCCGCCCATCGGGGCTTTGTTGGTCGCCACGCAGCGCAACTCGAAGGCGTAGTCCTGGAGGTCGTAGCAGTTCGGAACCACGCTCGTGGTCACGATCGCCGGCGCACAGCCCAGGATGTACAGCTCCGGAGAGCCGACGTCCACGACGAAGTCGGCGCGCAGTCCGAGGATCTTGCCGTCGTCGCGGTAGGCCACCTCCACTTCGTGGACCTGCTGGCGGGAGTGCAGCCCGGCGAGCAGGTTCTCGGTGCGGTCCTGCTGCCAGACGACCGGGTGGCGCACCCGCATCGCCAGCACCGCCACCAGCACCTCCTCGCGCATGAAGTGCGCCTTGTTGCCGAAGCCGCCCCCCATGTCGGGCGCCACGACCCTGATCTTGGCTTCGCTCAGCCCGGAAATGTCCGAGATCACGGTGCGCAAGGTGTGCGGGACCTGCGTGGACACGTGCATGTCGAGGCGCCCGGTGGCCGGGTCGAACTCGCCGAGCGCGCCGTGGCCCTCCATCGGCAGGCCGGCGATGCGGTGATGGGTGAAGCGCTCCGCCAGGACCCCGTCGGCGCCGGCGAAGGCCGCCTCGATGTCGCCGTGGCTGGCCGGCATGTACAGGAAGAGGTTGTCGCCCCAGTCCTCGTACAGCAGCGGCGCCTCGGGATCCAGGCCGGCCTCCGCGTCGCTGACCGCGGGCAGTTCCTCGTAGTCCACCTCGATGAGCTCGAGGGCGTCCTCGGCGATGTACCGGCTGTCGGCGACCACCGCGGCGACCGGCTCGCCCACGAACCGCACCTTGCCGGTGGCGAGCACCGACCAGGCAATCTGCCTCAGGGTCGGGATCATGGGCAGGTGATGGCTGAACTCGCCGGTTTCGGCCGCCAGTTCGTCCCCCGTGAACACCCCGATGACCCCGGGCAGGGTCAGCGCGCCGGAACCGTCGATGGAGCGGATCCGGGCGTGCGCCACAGGGCTGCGCAGGATGGCGATGTGCTTCAGGTCGGGCCGGTGGACGTCGCCTAGGTACTCGCCCTGGCCGCACAGCAGCCGGGTGTCCTCCTTGCGCCGGAGGGCGCCGCCCGTCTTCGCCGGCGCCTGCGGCGGCGCGGCGACGCTCACAGCTGCTCCTCAGCAGTGCCGGCTATGGCCTCGAGGGCCTCGACGATGTTGACGTATCCGGTGCAGCGGCAGAGGTTGCCCGACATCCACTCCTCGATCCGGTCCCGACTCGGGTGAGGATCGGCCTCGAAGAGCTCCAGCGCCGTCAGCACCATCCCCGGCGTGCAGAAGCCGCACTGAAGGCCGTGGTGGGCCGACAGCGCCTGCTGGATGGGGTGCAACGCCCCCGGAGATCCCACGCCCTCGATGGTGCGCACCTCCGAGCCGCCCACCTGCACGGTGAACATGAGACAGGAGCGCACACCGCGTCCGTCGAGGAGGACCGTGCAGGCGCCGCAGGCGCCCTGCTCGCAGCCCGCATGGGCCCCTGTCATGGCGAGGCGGTCGCGCAGCGTGTCCAGCAGCAGCTCGCGCGGCTCGACAGCCACCTCCGCGACCTCGCCGTTGAGCGAGAATCGGACGTTCGTCATGCCGGCTCACTCCTCATTCAGCTCCTCCTCCTCGTCTGTTTCGGTGTGCGTGTGCTCAGGCGCCGCCGGCCCGCCCGGCCCGCGCCCAGGCTCTCCGCACGGCGTCGGCGGCCAGGACGGCGGCCAGTTCACGCCGGTACTCCTTCGAGCCGTGCACGTCGCCGGGAGGATCCGCCGCCGCGGCGACCCGCCTCCCCAGTTCCTCCGCCGCGCCGTCGGTCAGGTTGGACTCGCCACTCAGGAAGTCCCCCGCGGCGCTGAGATCCAGCGGCGTCGGGCCGAGACCGCAACCGGCGACCCGCACCTGCTCGCAGGTCCCAGAACCGTCGCGGTGCAAGATGACGGCCACGCCCGCCGTGGCGAAGTCGCCGTGGCGGCGGACGAACTCGCTGAACGCGCCGCCGTCGCCGGTGCGGTGCGCGGGGACCTCGACGGCCGTCAGCAGCTCGTCGGGCCCGAGGCAGGTCGTGAAGGGACCGGCGAACAGCTCGGCGGCGGGAATGGCCCGCTCGCCCCCCGTGCCGGCGGCGATGACACGACCCTCCAGCGCCACGAGCAGCGCCGGCAGTTCGGCGACCGGATCGGCGTGGGCGAGGCTTCCGCCGAGTGTCCCCCGGTTGCGGATCCCGACGTGGCCGATGAGCCCCGCTGCTTCCGCGAAGATCGGGGCCTCCCGGCGCACTCGGGGGTCTGTCTCCAGGAAGCGATGGCGGCACATGGCGCCGAACCGCAGCGTGCCGTTGTGGGATTCGAAACCCGACAGCGCTCCCAGACGGTTCACGTCCACGAGCAGGCTCGGACGCGCCAGGCGCAGGTTCATCAGCGGCACCAGGCTCTGCCCGCCGGCCAGCACCCGGGCCTCCTCGGCGCCGGCGAGGGCCTCGACGGCCTCGCCAACCGATCCGGCGGCGACGTAGTCGAACCGCGGGGGTTTCATGCCGGCACCGCCGCTGCCGCTCGCCGGTCCTCGGCCCGGTAGCACCCCGCCAGCCAGGTGTTGAACTGGGCCAGGACCGACTCCTGCCACGAGTACCGTCCACGCGGCGCGAAGCGGGACCCCATGCCCCGCTGCACCGCCGTGTTGGCGGGCAGGTCCTGATTGTTGAACAGCTCCACGCCGTGGATGGCCGCGCCGAGCAACTCCCCGAACAGCGGCACCTGCAGCGTCGCCGGCGGGAAGATGTAGGCCATGGTCAGGGTGTGCGAAGACTCGCTCACGGGTTGAACCGTGAACCAGAACGCCGAATCGGGCTGGAATCCCATCAGCAGGCTCGGCGGCACGTAGGCGAACAGCATGCGCCACCGCTCGGTCTCGGTCAGCGTCGGGATGATCGGGAAGATGGCCTTCTGGGTCGGATTGAAGCCGCCGTCGGGAATCGTCGCCCCCATGGCGCCGTACATGGCGGCGTCACCCTCCTCGAAGGGCGCGTACCAGGCGTTCCGCGACGGCGCGAAGTCGTGGATGCCCTTGTGGAGACGGTCGGGGTGGTAGCCCTCCATGAAGTTCTCGACCATGATCTTCCAGTTGAACGGGAGATCCGGGACGGTCTCGGGCTCCACCGTGACCATCTCCTCCACGTGATAGTTCGCCAGCACCTCGTCGAGCTTGCCGAGCCGGGGGCTGAGCGCCGGGGCCTCGTCGTCGAAGTTGACGAAGACGAAGCCCTTCCAGAGTTCCGTGCGCAACCGGGGCAGGCTGATGTCCGAGCGGGAGAACCCGGTCGTCTCCCCCATCTCCGGCGCGCCCACGAGCCGGCCGTCGAGGTCGTAGGTCCACCAGTGGTAGGGGCAGCGGAAGGTCCGGCAGTTGCCCGACGTCTCCGGCGGCAACTCGAACCACTCCGAGGGCGGCCGCTGGGCGGGCGCCGTCACGCACATGCCGCGGTGCTGGCAGACCGAGGACATGACGTTGATCTCGCCATCGGTTCCGCGTGCGACGATCAGCGGCTCCCCCGCGACCGTGATCGTGTAGAAGTCCCCCACCTCGGGGATCTGATCGCCGCGCCCCACGCAGATCCACTCGTGGCCGAACACGGCCTCCCGCTCGAACGCGAAGAAGTCCGGATCGGCGTACACCGCGGGCGGGAGGCCCACGGCGGCGCTGAAGTCCCGCGCCGAGGCGTCGAGGCTCTCCAGCGGGATGGGGCAGCGCCGCTGTGCCATCACACTCACCTCCTGTTCCGTCCTGTTCCGGCCAGCCCTTGCCGCCAGCCCTTGCCGCCAGCCCTTGCCGCGCTGTGACCCGCTGGTCAGGTCACGACCGGGGCCGTACCACGCGGCAAGCTAAGCTCCCGGTCACGTTCGGGCGGCGACGTTAGCAGCCGTCCGAAAGCGCTGGGGAAGCTCGACGACGGAGGAATTCCGCACATGACCAGAGACCACCGTACGCGCCCTGCAAGCCGCAGACTGCTCGCGCTCGCACTCGTCGTGGGCCTTGTCGCCGTCGCCTGCTCAGGCGACGACTCCGACGCCGCACCGGCGGCGCCCGCACCCGCACCTGAGCCGGCGCCCGCACCGGCGCCTGAGCCCGCACCGGCGCCCGAGCCCGCACCGGAACCACCGCCTGAGCCCGCACCGGCCGCCTTTGCCGAGACCGTCGACGTGAACGGCGACGGCCAACTCACCATCGGGTACGTCGTGGCGGGCGACCGCAACGACGGTGGCTTCTACCAGGGTCAGGTGGAATCGGTGGAGGCCATCTCCGCCGAGAGGGGCTACGCCACGATCGTCGTGGACAAAGTGAACCCGGGCGCGGCCCGCGAGGCCTTCGAGAATCTGGCCCGCCAGGGCGTGGACCTCATCATCGCCGGCGGCTCGGAGCTGCGCGACGGGTTCATCCCCGTGTCGGAGGACCCGACCTTCTCGGACATCAACTTCTTCCTCGTGGCGGGCTTCCCGCCCACCAGCGGCGGCTACGCCACCGCCGCGGCCAACGAGAACCAGGCCCACTTCATGGGCGGCGTGTCCTTCGGGCTGCTGCTCGAGCGCACCGGCGGAACGGTCGGCTGCGTGGTGGCCGGCCCCGAGCTGGACTTCGTGAAGAACATGGCCGCCTCCATGGGCGCCGGGCTCACCTACCTCCAGGACGCCTACGGCCTGGCTACCGGGGCCGAGGTCCCGGTGACGTTCACGGGCAGCTTCGAGGACGCCGCCCTGGCGCAAGAGGCCGCCACGGCACTGTTCGAACAGGACTGCGAGGTGGTCTACCCCTACCTCGGCGGGGCTCTCATCGCGGTCGTCAACACCGCCCTGGAGTCCGGCGTCGGGGTCGTCTCCACGTCGGTCGACCTCTGCGACGCCGACCTGTTCCCCGTCGCCATGGCGATCACCTACAACCCGGCATTGTTCCTGCCCTCGGTCATCGGCTCGTTCGCAGCCGGCGAGTTGGAGGAAGGCCAGCAGCTCGCCGTCTACGGCGTGGACTCGGGCCTCGGCGTCGGCAGCCGGATCTGTGACGCCAGCGCCGACGAGCAAGCCATCCTCGACGAGGTGCGCGCCGCTCTCGCCGACGGCGGCATCGACGTGAACGCGATCATCGGCACAGACATCTCCGGGTGAGCGAGGCCCCGGCCTCGACGAGCGCAGCCCGGCGGGAGGTCGTCCTCGGGCTGCGCTCGGTCAGCAAGCGATTCGGGCGCGTCGTCGCCTGCGACGACGTCACCCTCGACATCGGCGCCGGGGAGGTCCGCGGCCTTCTGGGCCAGAACGGCGCCGGCAAGTCCACGCTCATGAAGATCGTGGCGGGCTTCGTGCGACCCGAGGCCGGCGAGATCCGGATCCGCGGCGAGACCCTCGGGTTCGGCGACCCGCAAATCGCCGCCGAGCGGGGAATCGCCATGGTGCACCAGCACTTCAGCCTGGTCGGCCCCATGCCGGTCTGGAAGAACGTCACGCTGTCGGACCGCGGGCACTCAAAGGTGGACCGCGCCGGCACATCACGCCAGATCCGCGAGATCGGTCAGCGCTACGGCCTCGACGTGGACCCCGATGCGATCGTCGACGACCTGTCGGTCGGCGAACGCCAGCGGGTCGAACTGATCAAGTGCCTGCGGCGCCGGCCCGACGTCTTGATCCTGGACGAGCCCACCTCGGTCCTGACCCGCGAGGAGTCCACGGCCCTGTTCGGCGTGCTCAGGCGGCTGGTCCGCGAGCGGGGACAATCCGTGGTGCTCATCAGCCACGAGCTGGATGAGATGCTCGAGGTGACCGACCGCGTGACGGTGCTGCGCGACGGCCGCGTCGTCTCCACCGTGGAGTCGGCCGAGGCGAGCCCCGATTCGCTGGCGCAAGAGATGCTGGGGCGCGACGTCACCGTTCCGGCCGAGGTCCTGGGCCTGAGCTTCGAGGTGTCCACCACAGCCGCCGGGGCGCCCGGACCGCTTCCGGCACAGCCCGGCGCGCCGTCCGGCCACAGGACCGCGGTGCTGGAACTCAGCGACATCACCGTCGCCTCGGCGGTCGGTCACAAGCTCCTGGACGGTGTGAGCCTGGATGTCGGCGAAGGTGAGATTCTGGGTGTGGCGGGCGTGGCCGGCAACGGCCAAGAGGAACTGACGGGCCTGCTCTCCAACCTCATCCGCCCCGACCGCGGTGAGGTCCGCGTCGCGGGCCGGACCGTCCAGACCGGGCGGGGCCGCCAACTCAACCGAGCCGGTGTCGGCGTGATCCCGGCCGATCGGCACGACAGCGGCTGTGTACTGGACATGAGCGTGGCAGAGAACATCGCGCTGGGGAGTCTGGACGGCATGGTCCGCTGGGGTGTCCTGCAGCGGCGGAAGCTGCATGAACTGACCCAGCGCCTCGTCCGCGATTTCCGGATCATCACCTCCAGCCTGGGCGCCCCGCTGCGTTCCCTCTCGGGAGGCAACCAGCAGCGCGTGGTCCTCGCCCGGGAGCTGGCGCGCCGGCCGTGCGTGCTAGTGGCGGCCGAGCCCACACAAGGACTGGACATCGGCGCCCGGGGCTACGTCTGGGGCCGTCTGCGCGAGGCCGCCGCCGGGGGGACGGGCATCCTGCTGCTCTCCAGCGATCTCGCCGAGATCATGGCTCTGTCGCATCGGGTGGCGGTGATCAACCGCGGGCGCATCGTCGGAACGATGGCCCGCGCCGACGTGGACCTCGCCGAACTGGGCCGGATGATGGGGGCCCGCACCCATGACCGCGGCTGAGACCGCTCCCGAGCAGTCCGGCGGCGCCGTCGCCGTGCGGCCGCCGCGGCTGCCGCTGTCGGACTACCTCCGGGTGGGCGCCCTGCTGATCGCCTCGACGGCCGCGGCCGTCGGCGGCGCGGCGCTGCTGCTGTCGGTCACCGGAAGCTCGCCGACCACCGTCTTCGAGGCCATGGTGTCCGGGAGCGTCGGCTCGCGCGTGGCCCTCACAGCAACCCTCAACCACGCGGCGCCCATCCTGTTGGTCGCACTCGGCGCGCAGGTGGCGACGCGCAGCGGGCTGCTCAACATCGGCCAGGAGGGCCAGATCGCCATCGGCGCGTTGTTCGGCGTCGCCGTCGGGCTCGCCGTGCAGGCGCCGCGCGGCATTAGCTTGCTCCTGATCCTCGCGGCGGCCGCGGCGACTGGGGCGATCTGGGCCTCGTTCGCCTCAGTCCTGCGTTTCACGCGCGGCGGCAGCGAGGTGATCACCACCCTGCTGCTCAACTTCGTGGGGTTCCAGGTGGTGTCTTTCGCCGTCAACAGGCCCTGGCTCCTGCAGGAAGACCTCCCTGAGGGCTCGGTCCTGTCTGCCAGTCCGCAGTCGAACCCGCTGCCGCCCGCCGGGCGCCTGCCCACGCTGGCGCAGGGCCCTGGGTTCCGGCTCAATGCGGGGATCGCCTTGGCCGTCGGCCTTGCTCTGGTGCTGGCGTTCCTGCTGGCGCGTACCCGCTGGGGCTTCGAGCTGCGCACCGTGGGCCTCAACCCGCGGGCTGCCCGGCGGTCCGGGGCCTCCCCGGCACGCGTGGGAAGCGGGGCTCTGGCGATCTCGGGCGCCCTCGCCGGGTTGGCGGGCGGCGTCCTGCTCACCGGCACCGCGTTCCGAGTCAATGACGGGTTCTCCAACAACTACGGCTGGGAGGGACTTCTGGCCGCACTGGTCGCCGGATCCGCGACCCTCGCCGTCATCCCCAGTTCGTTGCTATTCGGCGCGTTGCGCGCCGGAAGCGGCGTCCTGGCCGCGACCGGCGTCAGCCCGACGATCGTGGGCACCGTCCAGGCGCTCGTGGTGATCGCCGTCACTCTGCCACTGCTCTACCTGAACCGCCGGCGCCTGCGCGCCCTGCTGCAGCGCACCGGCGTGAGCCGAACGTGACCTTCGCGCTGCTCGCCGCCCGCGCCCCGTCGGCGCCGTCGCGCGGGACGCTCCGATGATCGACGACATCACGCTCATTCTGGACAGCAGCGTCCGCATCGCGGCCACCCTGCTCTTCGCCGCACTGGGCGAACTCGTGGCCGAACGCGCCGGCACGCTGAACATCTCCGTCGAGGGCGCCATGCTGTCGAGCGCGTTCGCGGCGGCCTACGGCAGTCACGCCACCGGATCCGCCTACTACGGGTTTCTCATCGGCGTGGCCGTGGGCATCGTCGTGTCCTTCGTGCAGGCGAACCTCTCGCACCGTGTCCGCATCAACCAGTTCGTGACCGGTCTCGTCCTCAACCTGCTGGCGATCGGCGTTACCAGCTTCCTGCTGGCCGAGGTGAAGATGGCGCCGGTGCAGTTCGGACTCGTCCGGATCCCCGGGCTGGCCTCGATACCGATCATCGGAGACGCACTCTTCGAGCAGAGAGCACCCTTCTTCCTGCTCTACGGGCTCGTCCCGCTCGTTTGGTGGGTGTTGAAGCGATCCCGCTGGGGCCTCGAGTTGAACGCCGTGGGAGAGAATCCCCAGGCCGCCGACGCCAACGGCATACCGGTGGACGTGCGGCGTCGCCAAGCCATCTACTTCGGCGGACTGCTGGCCGGCGTCTCCGGCGCCTACCTGTCGGTGGGCCTCATCGGCGCCTTCACGCCGAACATGACGGCGCTACGGGGATTCATCGCCATCGCCGCGGTGATCTTCGGTGGCTGGACCCTCTCGGGAACCGTGGCCGGCACCCTGCTGTTCGGTGGCGCGGAGGCTCTGCGCGTGTCGTTGCCCGCCCTGGGCGTGACGATCACCCCGCAGGTGCTGATCGCCCTCCCCTACCTAGCGGCGATCGCGGCGATCGCCGTGCTGAGCCGGCGGCGCCGTCAACCGGCAGCGCTGGGACAGACGTTCCGGCGAGGAGTCTCCTAACCACCGCGCCCGGCGGAGGCCCACAGGTGGGCCCGTTCGCCGGATCCGAGGATCTGCCCGATCAGGCGCCGTCGGGCCAGTGGCGTTCGTAGCGGGTCACGAGCCAGCGGTTGAACTGCGCCAGCGTCTCCTCCTGCCAGGAGTAGCGCCCGCGCGGTGCGAACACCGAGCCGAGACCGATCTGCACCATCTCATCCGCGTAGATGTCCTGCACGTTGAAGTTGTTCACGCCTTGCTCGGCCTGCTCGAAGAGGTACTCGAACATCGGATCGGCCAACGCCGACGGTTCGAAGCAATACCCGATGTGGATCGTGATCTCACCGGGACCGTCGGGGCTGATGATGAAGTAGGCGATCTCGTCGGGAACGATGGCCAGTGAGAGCGTCGGCGGGATGAGCACGAACCCGCCGCGCTTGCGTTGGTCGTCGGTGAGGTTGCTGAACACCGGCAGGAGGCATTTCTTGGTCGGATTGAACGAGCCGTCGATGTCGGTGAAGTGCTGGATGCGGCCGATTGCGCCATCGTCGGGATCCCAGGGCAGGTAATCGTTGAGGTGGCTGGGGGCGAACGTCTGCAGTGGGCCGTGCAACCGGCTCGCGTGGTACGGATCGTTGAAATTCTCCATCATGACCTTCCAGTTCCACTGGAGGCCGGGGAGGGTCTTCCCCTCACGCGTCACCGTCTCGGGAAGGTCGTAGTTCTCCAGCATGGCGTCGATCTTGGCGAGCGACGGCCCCAAGGGCTCGGCGTCGGGATCGAGGTTGCAGAACACGAAGCCCTGCCACAACTCCGTCCGCAGCCGCGGCAGGCCGTGGTCGTCCTTGTCGAATCCCACGGCCCGCTCCATGGCCGGTGCGCCCAGCAGGGTTCCGTCCAGACCGTAGGACCAGTGGTGGTAGGGGCAGGTGAACCGGCGGGTGTTGCCGGAGCCCTCGACCAGCACCATGCCCCGGTGCTGGCAGACGGCGGAGACGACACCCACGCCGCCGTCTGCGTCGCGCAGAAGGATCAACGGCTCACCGGCGATGGTGATGCAGCGGAAATCGCCCGGCTCTGGCACCTGGTCGGCCCGACCCACGCACAGCCACTCGTGGCGGAAGATGGACTGCCGCTCGAACTCGTAGAACTCCTGTGAGGTGTAGATGAGGGGCGGCAGCAGGCGCGCCTCGTTGACAGGGGCAACGGATTCGGCGAACGAATCGCGTAGTTCGGTCCTCAGCACGGTCATGCGCAACCCCCTCAGGTGTGCTCAACCCTCCGCCGCGGCGGGGCGCGGCTGCGCCACGCGCTCGAGGGTCACCGGCGACACGAACCTGGTCCGCGCCCAGCCCTCCTCGTAGGGGCAGATCACCCGATCCTCGAAACGGATGTGGGCGATCTTCCACTCGCCGCCGAGCCTTGTGAAGTCGTTCTCGTAGAGCGCGATGAGCCACACGGCGGTCTCCCTGTCGAACAGGGTGGCGGCCTCCAGGGCGTGCCAGCGCCCGCGGGCGGTGGCACCGTCGGAGGACACGTCGACGACGGGATTCGTGAGGAAATGGGCCGTGAACGGGAGCATCGACGGGTTTCCGCGGAACATCTCCGTGATCTCGTCGAGACCGTCCGCCCTGAACTCCGCCAGGTTCCCCTGACCCTCCCAGACCGCGTCCGGCGCGAAGAACCCCGCGGTGACGTCCGCATCCTTGATGACGTCGATCGCGTGGACGTAGCGATGCATGAGCTGCTCGACGGCAGCTTCGGCCTCGAGGCGCGCGAGGCGTCGCTCCATCCCGTCGAGCCGCTCTCGAAGATCATCCATGTGCGTGCTCCTCCGAGCCGGGCTGCCCGCCCGGACTCTCGCGGCGGCCCTCAGATGAGCGCTTCGCTCTCCGCATAGGCCCGGTACCTCAAGTACAACCAACGATTCAGCTGCGCCACGGTGGTCTCCTTCCAGGAGAACCGGCCTCGGGGCGCGAACCGCGAACGAAGCCCCTTCTGCACCGAGGTGTCCGCCGCCACATCCTGATCGTTGTACATCATGATCCCGTCGACAATCCAGTCGATGATCTTGCCGAAGTTCTTGACCTCGAGCGCCTCCGGCGGCACGCACAGGCCCACCCGAATGGTGATCCGGTTCGCCCCCCCGGGCAGCACGAGGAAGTAGAACATGTGGTCGGGAACTAGGCCCAGCGGCATCATCGGCGGGATCATGGCGAACATGACGCGGCTCCTCTGCTCCTCGCTGAGCGTCGGAATCGACGGGAGGAGCGCCTTGTGGAGAGGGTTGAAGGCACCGTCGGCACGGTCGAACCCCGTCGGGTGCATGATCACGTTCTCGTCCGGGCTGTGATCCACGAACCCGTGCCCGAGCGCGAAGTCGTGGATTCCCTTGTGGAGGTAGGCGTTGTGATACGGCTCCATGAAGTTCTCGAGCATGACCTTCCAGTTCCAGGGATAGTCCGGAATGTCCATAGTTGGCAGGCTCACCATCTCGGCGACGCGGTAGTTCTCCATCTCGTCGGCGAGTTGGGTGAGTGTCGGAGCGAGCGGGGGCGGATCGGGGTCGAAGTGGGCGAAGACGAACCCCTGCCAGAGTTCGACGGAGAGTTGCGGCAGGCAGATCTCGTCGCGGTTGAAGTTGTTGGTGCGGTTCATCTCCGGGGCGTGCCGCAGCCGGCCACGCAGGTCGAAGGACCAGAAGTGCAGGGGGCAGCGGAACAGCCCGGTCTCCTTGCGGCCCGCGTCCTCCGCCAGCAGGTGGCCGCGATGCTGGCAGACCGCCGACATGACCCGGATCCGCTCCTCGTCGTCCATCACGACGAGGAGCGGATCGTCGTTGATGCTGACCGTGAAGTAGTCGCCCGGCGCCTTCAGGAAATCGGCCCGGCCCACACAGAGCCAGGAGCGGGAGAAGACGGCCTCCTTCTCGAAGGCGAACCACTCCTCCGACGTGTAGAACTCGGGCGGGAAGTAACAGCCGTCGGCCACATCGCCGACGGAGGGCCGCATCGACTCGAAGCGCTCGGCATCGACGAGACGGCCGAACCGCTGCTGCGGGCTCGCGAACATGACGATTCCTCTCCAGAGCGCGGCGGCTCACCGATCTATCCTGTCTGCGGGGCGGCGACTCGACCGCCTGCCGCGGCATTATGGCCCCCGCCTGCGCGCCGCACAATCGACCCGGCAACCCAGCCGCCGCGGCGCTGACCGGCGGTCGGCGGGGGCGGTCCGGATTGCCGGGACCGCGGCGAACGGGACTATCGTTCTGCTGCGGAGAACGCGGGGCACTCCCATGGTCTCCCGGCGCGGGTAGATTGTCGGAGCGTAGATGTCGGAGCGCCCGTGACGAGCGCGGTGCAGTGGGGAACCACCAGACGGCAAGCCCACCAGACGGCAGGCAAGGAGCAAAGATGATGGAAGTGACTTCCGAGCGCCGGGGCTCGACGGTGATCGTCAACACCGCGGGCAGGGTCGACGGATCGAATGCGAGCGAGTTCCAGGACGCCTTGGAAGCCAACATCGGCGCGGAGGACAGCGCGGTCATCCTGAACCTCGCCGCGTTGGACTACATCAGCAGCGCCGGACTGCGCATCATCCTGCTCAGCGCCAAGAACCTCCGCCAGCGCGATGTGGGATTCTCCATCTGCTCGCTGTCCTCCTCGGTGCACGAACTCTTCATCATCAGCGGTTTCGACCAGATCATCGCCATCCACAGTTCTCCCGAGACCGCCCTCGCCGCGCAGGAGGGCTGACGGAGCAGCGCCGCAGCGACCCGGCGCGGGCCCACTGCGGAGCGACCCCCAACGAGCGCGCCGGAGGGACCGGAAGCGATGGCCGAAGCCCAGTACAAGATCCTCGTCGTGGACGACGAGGTGGATCTGCAGCCGCTCATGCTGCAACGCATGCGGCGCGACATCCGCGCCGGGCGCTACAGCTTCGTCTTCGCCCACAACGGCATCGAGGCGCTCGAGAAGCTGAACGAGGACGACACCATCGACATGGTGCTCTCGGACATCAACATGCCGCAGATGGACGGGCTCACGCTCCTCGAGCAGATCCCCACGGTCGACCCGAACATCAAGTCGGTGATCATCTCGGCCTACGGCGACATGAAGAACATCCGCACGGCCATGAACCGCGGCGCGTTCGACTTCGTCACCAAGCCCCTCGACTTCGCCGACCTGCGCATCACCATCGAACGCACCCTGGCCCACCTCACCGAATGGCGCGCCGCGCTGGCCTCGCGCGACCAGCTGGTGTCGCTGCAGAAGGAGCTCGACGTCGCCAACAAGATGCAGAAGTCGATCCTCCCGACGCGGTTCCCGCGCAAGGACGACTACGAGGTGTTCGCCCACATGGAACCGGCCCGCAATGTCGGGGGCGACTTCTACGACGTCATCAACCTCGAGAACGGCCGCATCGGGCTCTGCATCGCCGACGTCTCCGACAAGGGTGTGCCCGCGGCGCTGTTCATGATGTCCAGCCGCACCCTGTTGAAAGGCGCGTCCATCGGCTGCGACAACCCCGGCGACGTGCTGCGGGAGGTCAACGATCTCCTGCGAGAGACGAACGACACCGAGATGTTCGTCACGCTGCTCTACGGGATCTTCGACCCCGCCACCGGGGATTTCACCTACGCCAACGGCGGGCACAACGAGCCGCTCCTGATCCGACCGGATGGAAGCTCGTCGTTGCTCCCGCGCACGGGCGGGATCATCCTCGGGGTGATGCCTGGCATGGAGTTCGCCCACAACACCATCAACGTCGGGCCGGGTGACACCCTGTTCCTCTACACCGACGGTGTCAGCGAGGCCATGAACGTCGCGGCCGAGGAGTTCGGTATGCAGCGGTTGGCGGCGATCTTCGCCGAGACTCCGCCCAACGACGCCGAGGAGACGACGATGGCCGTCTTCGAGGCGGTCCACACTTTCGCCGGCGAGACGCCGCAGTCCGACGACATCACCTGTCTGACGATGCACCGAAGCGGGTCCGGAAGTTGAGCGCTCGGTTCCACCTCGAGGTCGGCAGCTCGCAGCACGAGTCCGTCGACGGCGCCCTCCGGCACATCGAGTCGTCACTCGAGGAGTTCGGGCGCCTCGAGCACTGCCCCGATGATCTGGCCTTCAAGCTGCATCTCATCATCGAGGAGTTGGCGCTGAACGCCATGACCTACGGCGGCGCCTCGAGCGTGCAGATCGACATCACCAGCGGGCCCGACACGGTCACCGTCGAGATCTCCGACGACGGCGCCGCGTTCGACCCGCTGAACGACGCCCCCCAACCCGACGTGAACGCGGCCCTCGAGGACCGAGCCATCGGCGGGCTGGGAATCCACCTGGTTCGCACGCTGACCGACGATCTGAGCTACCGCCGGGACGGGGAACGGAACCATCTGACCCTGGTCACGCGGCAGACGGAATGACCGAACCGCTGCGCCGCAGGTTCACCTCGGCGCTAGGGGTCCTCACCCTGGTGGCGCTGGTCACCACAGCCTGCTCCGCCGGCGACCCGGCGCCGCCTCCGCCCACCTCCACCACCGAGCCCGCTCCCTCCAGCGAGCCCCCGGGCACCCCGGAGCCCCCGGCAGCCGGCAACGGAATCTTCGACGACTCGGTCCTGTTCGGCCAATCGGCCGCCTTCAGCGGCCCCGCGCAGGAACTCGGCCGCAACATGCGCCTCGGCATCGCGGCCGCCTTCGCCGAGGCCAACCGCGACGGGGGCGTCCACGGCAGACGGTTGGATCTCGTGTCCCTCGACGACGCCTACGAACCGGAGGCGGCGGTCACCAACACGCAGCAACTCATCGAATCCGACGGGGTGTTCGCGCTGATCGGGGAGGTCGGGACTCCGACGTCGCGCTCGGCAACCCCGGTCGCCGCCTCCGAGCAGGTCCCCTTCGTCGCCCCGTTCACCGGCGCCGCCTTCCTGCGCGACCCCGACTGGACGAACATCATCAACCTGCGAGCCTCCTACTACCAGGAGACCGAGGAGATCGTGGCCCGCGTGATCGCCGACCGCGGGATCGAACGCATCGCCGTCATGTTCCAGGACGACTCCTTCGGCCGCGCCGGGTACCGCGGCGTGCTGCAGGCCCTCGACCGCCGGGAGATGGAACCGGTTGCCATCGGGATCTATCCCCGCAACACGACCGCAGTGCGGACGGCCCTGCTGGATCTGCGGCAGGGCGATCCCGAGGCGGTGGTCCTAGTGGGGGCCTACCAGCCGGTTGCCTCGCTGATCAAATGGGCCCGATACATCGGCGAGGACTGGACCTTCATCACGATCTCCTTCGTCGGCTCCAACGCCCTCGCCGAGGAGCTCGGTCCCGTCGGCGACGGCGTGCTCGTGACCCAGGTTGTGCCGTTCCCCACCGATGACTCCCTGCCGGTCGTGGCGTCGTACCTCGGCGCCCTGGAGGCTCACGACCCCGCTGCGGTGCCGGGATTCGTCTCACTGGAGGGCTACCTGGCCGGCCGCATGGCCATCGTCGGGCTCGAGCGCTGCGGGCGCAGCCTGACGCGGGCCTGCTTCCTCGGCGAGATCCTGCGGGGCGAACCCGTCGACATCGACGGATTCCGACTCAGTTTCACCGGCGGCAGCAACCAGGGCTCGGACGCGGTGTTCCTCACCGTGATCCGCGACGGTCGTTACGTCCCGGCCGACTCGATGTGACGGCGGCGGAGATGATCGGCCCCGAGCACCGGGGAGTCCCGCGGCCCGCGGAGGTCAGCGGACGGTGAAGGGTCTCCTGCAGAGGTTGGTGGGCTTCGCCCTCCGCATCTCGACGCAGATGTACGTCGCCATCGGCATCATCGTCTCGCTGACCATCGCCGCAATCGCCGTCAGCTGGTTGTCGTTCAACAGCATCGAGGGCGCCCAGGACCGCGTCAACGACGAGAGCCTGCCTCGGATCGTGACCGCTTTCCGGATCACCGAGTTGAGCAGCGACTTAGTAGCTGCGGCCCCGCGCCTGACCGTCGCGGCCACACCCGAGGAGCTCGCCGTGGTCTCAGCGGAGATCGTGGAGACCGAGGCGGAGTTCCGCCGTGAGCTGGACCTGCTGGAGCAGCAGGAGATAGATGCGGCGCTGTTCGTGACGATCCGCTCGCGCGCCCGCCAGCTCGAGTCCAACATCGCCCAGATCGAGGTCGAGATGCCGACGTCGTTCTCGCTCGTCGCGGAGAACGAGGCCCTGCGCGCGGAGTTGGCCGAGATCAGCCGGAAACTGGACAACATCCTGCTGCCGGCGCTGGACGAGCAGCTCTTCTACCAGATGACCGGCTACCGGCGGATCGACGAGCCCCCCGCGCCGCGCGACAGGCACTTCACCGAGGCGGAGATCATCCGCTACCGGCACCTGCTGGCCCTGCAGACCGACACCGCCATCGCCACCCAGCTGCTCTCCAGCGCCTTCAGCGTCTCCAACGCCGCTCTCATCGAACCCCTTCAGGAGAGCTTCGAGTCGGTGACCGACCGCATCGAGATCAGCGCGGGCGCCATCGGCCTCATCGCCCAGCGCGGTTTCCTGGTCTCGGTCCTGACCGATCTGTTCGCGTTGGGCATCGGCCCCGACAGCGGTTTCGCCCTCGTCACGCGGCAACTGGAGCTCGCCGAGCGCCAGCGCGAGCTACTGACCCAGAACCGGGTCCAGGCCATCGAGTTGGCGACCGAGGTACAGGCGTTGATCCGCACGGCCCAGGCCGACGCCGACGACGCCACGGCGGCCTCCAGCGACGCCATCGGCACCTCGCGCATCCTGCTGCTGGTGATCGCCGGCGTCAGCGTGGTCGTGGGCCTGTTGATCATCCTGGGATTCGTCGGCCGCGTGCTGCTGCGGCGGCTCAACCAGCTCTCGCACCGGATGCGCCGCATGGCCGACGGCGACTTAGAGGACGAGGTAGTCATCAGCGGCCGGGACGAAGTGTCGGAGATGGCCCACGCCTTGGAGGTCTTCCGGCGCCACGCGCTGGAGGTCCAGCGCCTCAACCTGGTCGAGAAGCTGGCGGAGGAACTCGGCGAGAAGAACAACGAGTTGGAGCACGTGCTCAGCGAGCTGCACAAGGCGCAGGACCAGATCGTCATGCGGGAGAAGCTGGCGGCGCTGGGCGAGGTGACCGCCGGCGTGGCGCACGAGATCCGCAACCCGCTCAACTTCGTGAAGAACTTCTCCGAAGTCTCCGCCGAACTCGTCGAGGAACTCCAGGAGGTGCTCGAGGAAGCCGAGGACACCTTGACCGACGAGCAGCGGGCACTCATCGGTGACATCGCCTCCGACCTCACCGAGAACCTCGAGCGCATCGGTTCGCACGGCGACCGCGCCAACCGCATCGTGCACGACATGTTGACGATGAGCCGCGAGACCGGCGAGTGGCGGCTCACCGACATCAACGGACTCCTCGAGGAGCACGCCAGGCTGGCCTTCCACAGCACCCGGGCCGTGGACCCGGACTTCCAGCTGAACCTGGAGTTCGAGCTGGATCCCGAGGTCGGCGAACTCGACGTTCTGCCCCAGGACCTAGGCAGGGTGTTCATCAACATGATCGGCAACAGTTGCCATGCCACCGATGAGAAGCGCAGGAGGCTGGCGAGCGCGGGCGGGGAACACTCCTACATGCCCACGGTCCGCACCACGAGCCTCAGTACCCCCGACAGGGTCGTGATCAAGATCCGCGACAACGGCGACGGGATCCCCCCCGACGTGGTGGACAAGATCTTCAACCCGTTCTTCACCACGAAGCCCACCGATCAGGGAACGGGACTGGGCTTGGCGATCACCAACGACATCGTCCGCGAGCACGGCGGCACCATCGGCGTGGACACTGCTCCGGGTGAGTTCACCGAGATGACCATCACGCTCCCCCGCCAGCGCGCCGA
>LXNI01000700.1_pt1 | contig 36504 bp, 28 predicted proteins | sample 809091 | NCBI WGS metagenome assembly LXNI01 (sample SAMN04870527, study PRJNA318959) | sponge metagenome | biome: 01000161; feature: marine sponge reef; material: water | host: Sarcotragus foetidus | place: Greece: Milos, Mediterranean Sea | collected 2013-05-29 | depth 5-7 m
CTTGGCCTATTTTGAATTGAAGTATTCGGTGGTTGGTTTTAGGGGATTCTTCCTCTCTCTAGCATCTTCGTACACCAATTAACCGTGCAATCCGTAGGTGAAGCGTCGACCAATTGAATTGATGGATTTGCCTTTTATTCTGTTCTTCTTACATCTGGCGAAACCGATTCCGAAAGGTTCGACTTACCGGCAATTCGTCAGCGCTGTCCGAGATTTGTATCGTAAGCGAGTCGTTGTTTGCACGACGAACGGATTCGATGAAGTTCACGTTAACGATGCAGTTTCGGTGAACTCGCCAGAACTCCTGGTCGTCTAATTGCTTTTCAAGGTCTCGAAGAGTGGTGTTGATCACATATTCGTTCGTAGCATCGTGCGCGATCGTGTACTTGGCTTCCGCCTTGAAGAATCTGACGTCCTTGACGGCAACTAGCTTCGTTTCGCCGTGATGGCGTACCGTTATGCGCGAAAGCGCGCTACTTTGCTTGATTTTCTCGATCTCATGACGAATTGAAGCGATCGCAACCGACGTATCAGATGTCGCGAGTCGGTTCTTGAGGCGCTTTACGGTTTCTTGAAGTCGGGCTTCGGATATGGGTTTAAGAAGATAGTCGCAAGCATTCTTCTCGAATGCGGCGACAGCGTATTCGTCGTATGCAGTCACGAACACGATCATGCTCGATTCAGAAGCGAATTCCTCTGCGAGTTCCAGGCCGTCTGGTGGTGGCATCCGGATGTCGAGAAACGCAATATCGGGTTGGTGTTCGCGTAAAGCAATCCTCGCTTCGGCGCCGTTTGACGCAGTGGCAACAATATGCGCTTCGGGCCAAACACGATTAATAAGCCGTTCGAGTTCAGCACGCAGTAGAGGCTCATCGTCTGCGATGAGAATAGTCGGGTTCATGCCTCAACGACTTCGAGAGGCAACTCGATGGTGACGATAAATCCGTCCGTTGTCGACCGGTTGATCCGTAGCTGTGCCGCGTCGCCATAGACTGCTTCCAAGCGCTCCTTCACGTTCGCTATACCGATACCGCTGCCGTCTGTGCTTTCGAGGTCGGCATTCCATGTATTCGAGACTTTGATCTGCAGTTCGCTGCTATTTCTCGCAACTCGTATCTCAACACTACCGGGATCCGCAGAAGGCTCGATTCCGTGTTTGATCGCGTTCTCGACCAGTGGTTGGATCAGGAACGGCGGTAGTTCAATGTCGTCAAGGCCGTCTTCGACACTAATTTGAAATGACAACCGCTCTCCCATTCTCACCTGCTGAACGGCAAGGTAGTTTGAAATCAATTCGAGTTCACCTTGAATCGATCCTGTGTTGGCGCGAGAGTAGTCCAGCGATATCCGAAATAAGTCGGTAAGCGATTCCAGTAACCCGCGAGCTTTCGAAGGGTCGCTTTCGATCAGCGCATGTACGTTGGCGAGTGTGTTAAAGAGGAAGTGCGGTTCGATCTGTGCCTGAAGCGTTCTTAATTGCGTTACGGCAAGTTCGCGTTCGTGCACGAGTTCTTGTTGGTGTGCAGCATCGCGTTCAGCTTCAAGGTCGCGGATGTAACCCATCAGAAGAATGACGAAACCTGCAACAATGCAGGCAACGCCACCTATGACAATCCCAATAAGACTGGTCCGGAAAAAATAAAACGGGTCAAACGCGCCGAGCGCACCACCAAGTAACAACCCTAATGCCAGGCTGACGATGCCCGTGACGACCGTGACCCACTCTCGACTCCATGATTCAGGACGGTGCTTATGTGCCCAAAGCTGAAGGGACATGCAAGTCACACCGATCGAGTAACTTGCGACGTAGTTCAACCAAACCTCTCCGTTCAAGAAGGTCAAAACCGTCGCGATTAGCGTACAGAAGATGACCGTGACTGCGACGATCCACGCTTCCGCATGTTCACGGGCGTATTGGAGAAAAGACTCGAACATCTATGCGGTACCCACGAATTGCCCATGGAGTCCGAGCGGCATGAGTCGTGGTAATGTAGCCCGAGCCACGCGCTCAAGTGCTGTTCCTCGTACCTCGAGTAAGTTCAAGTGCGTCTTTTCTTCGACGTAGTCAAGCGAAGTTCCGAGTATCCAACCATCGGATTCCTGGCTCTTGTTCCGATTTGGAATAAACAAGTGCTCTTCGGGAATCTCGTGGTGTGGGTATGTGTAAAGCGCTGAGTCACCGGAATCGGCGTGCACCCGCGCAACGCTATTAAAAAGCCCTAGTTCTTTCGATGATGACGGACCCGCATCATCAGCGAGCATGGTCAGCCACTCATGACGTTCAGTGGACCTACGTCGATCAATGGAAGGGAATTCGCAAGCGATTTGATCATCTAGTAGTGCTTCAACGCTTGCGTTGCGCTTTTTAGTGTCGACGCGGAATTGGACGAGTTGTGGGTCCGAAACGGAATTGGGCATTTCACCTCGCATGACGTTCCTGAAGGCGTCGTACATCAGGCTTGGGTCATCGTAACTGAAGCCTTCAAACCGAATCACACCGTCCTCCTCTTCCCATGCGTTGGAATAGTGAAAGATCCAAGCAGCGGGGAGCTCAATGACGAAATTTTGGGTGGGATCGTCTTTACTCATCACCAAGAGGTCAAGGCTTCTATCTGGATGCCACTCGTGCGCGTCTATGAAGCTATGCTCGACCGCTCTGTCTGGATCATAGTGCAATGGCGGTAGTGGTAACAGGAGGTGTTTTGAAGTTACCACGAAATCGTGTGGAATCGTCATCGGTGACCGCTGAATGATCCAAATTTTGGGTTCTCGAACGCAAGGATCCAGACACCAAATCACCAATGCTCCCATGTGGCTCACGTAGCCGAAATTCCACAGCGTTCCGTTGGGTTCGATGCGAGGATGTGCGGAGAACGGCAATCCCGAAGATTCCGTCGATAGTTCCAGTATTCCGGTTGTTGTCAATGTATCAGGATTCATCCGCCAAGCAGACCCGCCTTCCCACAACGCCAACAATTCGTCGTCTCTTGGAAGGACGCTGATGTTGCCGACGTTAAATGCGTCCGGTCCTGATGCACTCAATGGGTCATCGCTCACGGTTCCAAAACCCACGAGTGATAGCTCGTTTCTTGCTTCGTCATGAAGGAACTTATGAGTGTGCACCAACCTCGAGCGATGAGTTACCTCTCCTGTATGGCTAATCGACCATTTTTGAACGAGACCATCGCCGTCAAACCAATGTTGATATCGGCGTCCGCCGAGTTCCATGCGACCCGGTCCATTCCGATACAACGCCCCGACTAAATCTCGCGGCCAGTTCCCGTCAACGTGGCAGGAGTGAGTACCAGTGTCTTCTTGCTGGAGTCCAGCATAGAGGCGCAGCCAAGGCTGATGTGGTATGTTCTTGTGGAAGCTCTCATACGTCGAATCACTGGGTGCGCTGTGGACCGGTAATATCGAGGCGCTGAGTACGCCAGCGACGCCGACGACAAGCTCTCTTCGGTTAAGCACTAGTCTTTAGTCTTTCAAGCTGAATTCGACAGTGACAGGTTCCGAGCCGATGTCAAAGGTCATCTTTTCCCATTTCGGCGGTCCGAATCGAGCGGGCGCATCATTTGATACACCCCAAGGTTCCTTAGGCATGCGGAGAGCGTTGTAGTCCATCTGCTCGTTACCGTTGATGTCTTGATATACGCTTACTGCATATGTACCTTCTGGGAGTTCGATGCTTGCGGTAGTCACGTCTAATTCAGCCGGCGCAGTGAACGCATGAGATGGTTCGCCGTCTGGCCAGTTCTCTTTCTTCTCAAATACCGCAATATAGATCGTGCTTGAGTCGTGCTTGACATTCTTGATTTTGATGGTGAGTTCAGCGGCTAATGTGCTCGATGCCAAAAGGAGCGCGAGGGCGCAAGTGAGGTTTTTCACGATTTGTGTCTCCGTTTAGGTTTCTCGGCTGCGATTATGGATTTAAATCCGTGAGTTTCACTGCAAATCAGACGAAACAGCGCAAACACGGTACGAAATGCAGATGACGCTGACGACAAGCAGTACTTGACGGTGTTAATTCTGTGGTCGAGCTCCAACACGCGTGTGCGTCAGCGGTGCGAGAAGAGGAACCACGCACCAATTACAAAAGCAGGATTCAGAAATGGATCAACTCGATCGCTCTTCTGTATTTTGGTTCGTACCGCCTTCGGTTTGTGCTTTCGATGTCGGAGTTGGAAGAAGGGAAGGAATGTGTTTTGTCGGCGTGAACATACCCGATAGTTTTGGATTGCGGAGTGCTATGGTCTTCTAGTTGTGGACTCAGTTATCAACCTGTCTTCTACTAAGCGATTTGGTGACGTGCCCAAGTCAAATTCACGTTAATCTTGGGTGAGCGATCAATGCCCAATTTAAGTATTGCGGCGATCTAATCTGGGGATGATCCTTCGGTTGAGGATGCCAGCCTTCAAAGCTCCGTCTTCGATACGCCGCAACCGTTCCTCTAGCTCGAATGTCTCAATCCACTTACCCATGTAATCCCAATCCAATTTAGGGTACGTTGCCAGGATGGACTCAACGTCCGCATTGTCGCTATATCGATCAGCCACGAGTTTGAGGATCAACACGTCCTCGATTGCGAGGACGTTGAAAGTGTGTTCGTTGTCGAAATCAAAGGTAACTTGATTTGATCTTGAGATTGCGCCGACTTCGTAATCCGTTGTGCTCGCCAGTATGTCCAGTCGTCCAGCGCGGGGATGCTCGGCCCGCAATAGCCAATCAGCCACAACATCCGTCGAACTCCAACCGCGTTTTTGTAGCGCATCCCCCAAAGTGTCAATAGATGTGCCTGCTAAGGCAAGGAGTAGGTCAATGTCCGTCGTGGCGCGAACTTCGTCACGATATTGATTGGCAGCTACGGCTCCGGTAATCGCCCAGTCGATTCCCTCGGCGCCAAGTATCTCTGACAAATTGCATAGTACGATTTTGAAATCGTCATACGCCATGTTCGTCTCGCTGTTGCTTCGTCTTCCATGCTTCAAAGAATTCATACTGCGCTCGGTGGGAGGGTAGATCGCCACCTACCGGGTTTTTGCCTCCCATCATGCATCTTGGATCAATACTCAACATGCATTTGATAACGTCCTCGAACGAACGAGGAAAGGGCGGGTCGATCACACGAGCCGCCGTGATCGAGCGTCCGACCCGCTCGAACTGCGCGATGGCTTCTCTGTCTACTTTATTCATTTAGAGAACTATAGATTAGTGGGGCTTGGATTACCGTTCTGTTCGGACGACTACACGAGGGATGTTGTTGTCGTTCCTTCGACCCACACTCGTGAATATTCTCACTGGAACTATAAGGTTCGTAAACCTACGAGTAGCATGTTCGATGATTGGATACATTGTTTAGCTTGAGATGACGTTGGATGCGCCACTTCGGTTAATTTACTCCATGCGCAGTAGGATGTCGCCGCCGATTGTCGGCTCATGTTCGAGTTTTATCTCGGCTTGAACATTAACACGCTTGTGCGTCGGCGATACGTACCTTGAACTAAACATGAAGAGACTACGCATGTGGCCGTGCAAAGACATTGACGTCTCATGGATGGATGTCTTATTCGCACTGCGAGTGTGCGTGAAGAGGGACCTCACACCAATATCCGACGCCGGATTCCGAAGTGCGTCGAATCGATCGCTCTTCTGTATTTCGGTTCGTGCCGCCTTTGATTTGTATTTGAGATCACGAAGGTGGCGTAGAGGCGACGAGTGCATTTTTGTCGGCTTGAACGTGCCCGATATGTTTCGAATTGCAGAATCCTATGGCCTTCGGGTCATAGGCTGTGATATCGACCCGATTACTACCAGATTGGATATCTCGCAGCTGCGAGCGAGCATCAACGAGAACAGCCGCTTCATTGTCGTACCACACCTATTCGGACATCGACTTGACTTAAGTCCAGTCATAGAACTCGCCAAAAGTCTCAAGTTGGACGTCGTTGAGGATTGCGCACAAGCCTTCGCGGGATCCGACTGGTCTGGATCGGAAGGAGCAACTCTGTCTTTGTTCTCCTTCGGACCAATGAAAACGGCTACTGCTTTACAAGGCGCAGTCGCGATCGTGCGAGATTCGAGTCTGCGGGAAACGATGGCTTGCGAGCAGCAATCCTATCCCGTCCAGCCAACCTGGCGATACGCTGCACGCGTCGTTCGGTTTGCGATGATGACGAGCGCAACGCAACGCTTCGTCTACGGGTTGTTCGTTCGATTACTTCGGTCGCTTGGCATTGACCATGAAACTGTCATTCACGCTACGACTAAATCTGCGACCGGCGCATCGTTTGAGAGATCGTTGCACACACAGCCGTGTACTGCGCTTAAGCAAGTCATTCGTCGGCGAGTCGTCGGCTCTGAGACGTACTTTCAGTCGCGGATTGCGAAAGGATTAATACTCTATGATGCGATTGGCGAATCAGTACCTCTGGTCCTTCGCGATCAACAACCGAATGTGTTCTGGATGGTTCCTATCCTTGCTGAGGCTCCAGAGACTCTCAAAGATCTACTTCGTGACGAAGGTTTTGACGCGATGTCAGGTCGACTGACTACAGTACGGGAGCATAGCGTTGATGGTGCGAAAGCACTTGAGTGTGCTGTGATGCTCCCTTTCTCACGACGAATGTCAGATTTCGAGTTACGCCGACTAGCTTTTGTTGTTACCAACTGTACGTCGTGTCTCCTCCAGCTTGACTTCTAGTAAAAACTGATCAGAAACTGAACCGAAAAGGGATGCTAACTGAAAGTGGGGTAACGACTTCGTTGAAACACGATAGCATTTCGGATTTGGAACGAGGACGACGCGCTCACTGTCGACATACACGCAAACCACAACGGAAGATTCGTGAAGATTAGTCAATAGAAGATTTTTTTACTGCATGAACATACTTACATAGGTATTTCGCATCGCTTTTTTATTGGCGTTCTCATCAGAATAAGCGTCAGGTTGGAAAAAATATAGCTAACGGCTGTTAAATTGTGGCATGTCACCACTCATGTGAATCTGGGACATGGACTTATATAGTTGCACATGGTAGTCGGTATTTCCATCTTGAAAATGGCATCCAACTGAATAAAATTTAATTGGCATCTTCTACTCGTCGTTTCTGAAGCGAAGGGTGTCGATAAAGTCTGACATGAGGAATTTAGTTGTGCGTACCCGTACCAAAACCATCCTCCAGCGACTTCTAGTTTTTTTAGCATCAATATTAATAACACTTTTCCCGAGTCTCGTTGGTAAGGTCCCACCGTTTTTAGGAGGTCAAGAGATTCACGCAGGAGACGGCGATGGCGACGGCGATGGCGACGATGACGACGATGACGACGATGACGACGATGATGACGACGATAGCCTAAGCGGCGATGGTGATGGCGATGGTGACGGCGACGGCGACGGTGATGGCGACGGCGATGGTGATGGCGATGGCGATGGTGATGGCGACGGCGACGGCGACGGTGATGGCGATGGTGACGGCGATGGCGACGGCGATGGCGATGGCGATGGCGATGGCGACGGCGATGGCGATGGCGATGGAGACGGCGACGGAGATGGTGACGGCCTAAGCGGCGACGGCGATGGCGACGGCGATGCGGACCACGATGGGATGGCTCAAACTTTGTGGTCATTGCACCAGAGAGTGGCGCCATTTATGCCGTCTTCTGACGACCAATCATTGAAGGGGCTGATTCGCGTTATCAATCATTCTTCGGAATCGGGTACGGTGAACGTAACACCCACGGACGATTCAGGAGAGCGGTTTAGAGAAGTTAGTTTTGCAATAGATCCAGGTGCGGTAATTCATATCGATTCGACTGATTTGGAACAGGGTTATGTCGAGTCGAGAGTATCGGGAGCGATTGGTGGCGGTAGAGGCAACTGGTATGTTGAACTTAATTCGGAATTAGATATTGAGGTTTTGTCGTTCATTCAACACGAGGATGGTTTTTTATCCGTCATGCACGACATAGTTGAACCTAGTGGACAGAGCTACTCAGTGCCGACGTTTAATCCAGGAAGTGAGAACGAGAATCAGAGCTTGCTTCGGCTAATTAATCCCAATTCGGATTCGGTGGACATAACCATCACCGGGATGGACGACCAAGGAAACTCACCTGGAAGTGATGTTAACGTATCGATCTATGCGGGAGAGGTTTTAACAATTTCCGCTGCGGATCTTGAAGAAGGTAACGGCGGGATTGGATTTCTTGGAGACGGAGAAGGCAAATGGCGTCTAAATATTGAATCCAGTGGTCCAATCGGAGTACTAAATCTTCTTAGAAACCCCAATGGCTATCTAACCAATTTATCGACAGAGGCGGTTGAGGAGAGGGAAGGTAACTACATTGTTCCATTATTTCTGTCGGCGCGCGATATCGAGGATCGACAGGGTTATATTCGGATTATCAATAAAACTGACCAAAACGGCGTGATTCGAATAAATGCTTTGGACGACACGGAAACCGAGTACGAGACTGTTACCGTGAAGCTGAATGCCAATCATGCGGTACACATAAATTCGGATGATTTGGAACTTGGAAATAACACTGGTAAAGGATTAGTCGGGAAAACTGGTTCGGGTGTCGGGAACTGGTATCTTGAGATGAATAGCGACGTCGACATTGATGTGCTGGCTTACGTTCATCATTCTGACGGATTCCTCACGCCGATGAATGACCTTGCTCCTAAGGTCGGGTTTCGGTACGTTGTTTCGACTTTTAATGCTGCAAGCGACGAAGAGCAGCTCAGTCACTTGAGGTTGGTAAATCCAGGTTCGATCGCGACAAAAGTCAGGATCACGGGCGTCGACGATCTAGGCACTGTTTCTGAGAGTTCCGTAGTCACAGAGATTCCTCCGCAAGCTTCAACCACATTGACGGCTCATCAGATAGAAACTGGAAGCGGAATTGGAGTGTTCGGTGGACTGGGTGATCCTTCTGGAAGATGGCGATTGTCAGTAACGTCGACATATCCTGTTCTTGTTATGAGCTTGGTTGAGAACAGAATGAAGTACCTGACCAACGTCTCGACGTCAAATAGTGATGAGGATGGTGACGGTGAATAGACGGCGAGAGCTGGAAGCTACTCGAGTCGACGGTACTCACATCGCATTAGTCCAATCCAAAAGGAATCCTCACGCGAATTTCACCAAAGTTGGTGATGTTGTCACGCACTCCCTGTTACATGAGCTGGACGCTGCCAAGGAAATGTGGCGTGTAGACACGAGTCGTCAGCGAAAAATCCGTTGCCAGAGGAATACTGAGAACATTTTTTTGCGAGCTGCTAAGAAACCACTACCTGTCGGTGTGAAGAACGCCAATGATGTGCACGAGAGCCGAGAGATGAAAATGGCGGCGAGATTCCCAAAGGTGTTAAGGTTTTGCATGAGTTTCGCCCATTCAATTGATGGGCAACTAGGGAGAGTGACGTTGGTTGGCTTGCGACCACATGCAGCAGTTTATCCACACGTTGATTTGGGGGCTTACTATAGGATAAGAGATCGCTACCATCTAGTCTTAGCTAGTCCAGACGGAAGCGCATTGACCGCTGGCGATGAGACTGTGGTGATGCGGGAAGGTGAGCTGTGGGCTTTTAATAACAAAATCAGACATTCAGCTAAGAATTTATCTGATGTGCGTCGTGTGCACCTGATTTTCGACGTGTTGCCGAAGACGGATCAAGGTCATTTTGTTTTTTCACCATTGGAAACTGATACAACAGTACTCGCTAGTTAACTAGCGCAATTTCACCAAACGCACAATGGAACGTCTATGCGGTTGTGGCTCATGCCAGTGTATCTTCGATCCCCGTGGATTTACTGGCGATTTTTCGCGCTAATCAACTCGAACCAATGTGCGCTTCGTCTGAAGTACTAGATGCCAGGATTTTGACTGCAGCCAGCAGTGCATGTGCTGCCGAGTCAATGCGTACCGCATTGTCGTACACTTCAGTACGAAGTGCACCCATTACACGGTTCTTTTTCGAAATGTAGAACGCATCATTAGCGTTCCTATACTGTAGCTGTCGAAGAGAGCGCATTCCTCGATTCAACGCGCGTTCATAGGTAGATAACCTAGGACCGTCACTGACCGATCTAGCTAAAGAGCAGGCATCGGCAAGTCCTTCAAGATAGACACCAGTAGAAGCGGCATGTGGTGGACCAAAGTCCGGCCGTGCAGGATTGTAGAAGCGACCTCTTAGATCTGATTCAACATCGTCCCACTGTTGCATTTTTAGTAACCAGTCGTTTATCTCAAACACGAAATCCGCGAATTCTTGATCGCCGCTTTGGCCGAATAATGTGACACATGCCTGTGTGTGCCATGGAACGAATGCGGGATTTCGATTTCGTCGATGGTGATCTCTACAGAGTTTGAAGACCTTAGCGCATTGCGCCATGTTTGGAGCCGTGTTCGCTCTCAGCTGAATCGATTTAGCCCAAAATAACAACGCTTCACCGGTGTAAAAATTCCAGTTCTCCCCATCTCGCTCGCTTGGGAAGAAAAACGTACGGAAGCCAAATTTATCGTCCACGAGTGAAGCGACGGCGTTTGACAGCATCTCAAACTCCGCTTTGAACACTTCAGTTAATCGAGCTTCGAGTATTGCTAATCCAGCTAGCGCAGTAGCGCCAAGTTTCGCCCCTTGTGCTTCGACGATTACACCTCGGCGTTCGTCGATGGGCTGGAAATATCGTCGCAGGTTGTAACGAATATTTCGCTTGGCGATTCGCTTTAGACGTGAATCTTGATGCAGATTTGCGTACTTTGCGAGACTAATTGACGCTAGGAACCGTCGGATGGCATTGTCCGCAGACGATTCTGTACCGCGGCTTGGCCAATACTTGTAAGGCAAACTACCGTCATCAGACAGATTCTTCAGCATCCACTTCGAGATACCTTCGGCAAGCTTCGATACTCGTTCCAGATCCAACGACGTTGTAGGAGCGATCTCTTGAGAGCCTCGCACAAGTTTCGTAGTCGAGCCTTGCCTTCCTTGTATGAGGAATTGCTTGCAAGACAATGCATAGACCTTGCCATGCTCTGCGAACTCATTTTCATTGACGTCAAAGCGCTTTAGGAAGTCCTGGCGAGTTCGAGTGAACGATCGGTTTGTAGCTAACATCTGTGTCGGAGCGTATCGAAGTGATTTATCTCGGATCGAATACTCGATACCCAGAATACCTTGTTTTCGCGGACGGAAAACAGTCCGAAGAGAATTTGGCGTCACCTGCCACCTACGATTTACGATGCAAACTTCGACCCGTTCTTTATCGGTAACGCGAAGGTGACGTGCCAACGCCGACAGTGGTACCTCGTCAATCCAACCGTCGCGTACCGTACGTCCGTTCTGTCGAACACAGAACCACAACGGCGTACTAATAGATTGGGCTTCGATCGGTAGCGACATTCGTAATTCGTACTAGACGAAAGACAAAACGCTCGCGTCACTCATAGGGATTCTTGACTTCTAAATCCACGTCTTTCATATATCCAGGGACGTTTATCGCATCGGCACTGATTTCCAGTGCGTCTCCCTCGATGACTCCGTCGCCGAAACGGTAAATCGGTCTTGGGATTTCACGTAATGCCTCTTCGTCGTATGACCGCGCCTTGTCGACGATTGGATCACGTTTGGATTCGTAGCTTGTGAACGCTGCCTTCCCATGACGCTGCTTAATCAATTCCTTCGTCTTAGACGGCGATAGGATGACACCGGTCGCGTTGTTACCACCGAATCCCTTGGAGTTAACAAGCGCGACGTCCATGCTGTCTGGCCCGACTTCTAAATGCGCGGGATCAATCCTTAGATTGTCGCTATGTACGTCTTCTGCGATGTGGTCAATCGAATGGATTCCCGGAATCCAGCCTTCCAACCACGTACCGAGGACGGAAGTGATCTGATCCCCTGATGCAGGTGCAAGCGTGTGTCCCAAATAAGCCTTTATTGCTGCGACTGGCCACTTCTCAATCTTGAATGCCTTTGACAATTCGTTGAGGATATGAGATTCCGTCACGCGGTTTTGGGGCGTGCCTGTGCCGTGCGCATGAATGAATGAACGCGTTCTCACGGATTCTTCACCTAGGATCGAACGTGCGAGACCAAGCGCTTTGCCAACGGTGATGTAGTTCCCGATACCAGGCCCAGGAATCGACTTCTTGTATCCGTCAGCGTTGACGTATATGTCAGCTATTGAACCGTATATCTCGGCGCCACACTCAAGTGCGAGTTCTTCATCCATAAGAACTAGAAATATCCCGGCTTCCGACATAGTAAAGCCCGCATTTGACGAAAATGGCCGGCACGCCCGACGGTTATCAGGCTCGTTCGAGCCATCCAGAGCCATCAACGCTTCATCTTCTGCTAGCGCACCCATGGTTCTGAAAGCTTCAACCAGTTCGGGTGTAACGGGCGCTTCCGTACTCCCGACGACGGCAATGCGCTTGCCGCGATACCTTATCTCGTCGATGCCTTGTTTAGCGTTGTAGAGAAATGTGGCGCATGCTCCGATGGAACCGCCTGTACTTCCAAGCGAGCCCGTAACGTACGCATTCGTGAAGTCCGCCGCCATTTCAGCGAGACACAACGCTGCTTGCTTTGAGGTGGGGCGTTTTCCGAGAAATGGTGCTTGCAGCAAGCCACCTGCGCCGTGTGTATCGAGTTGACCCATAGCACAACCAGCATGCACGGCAAACTCGTCAGGTCGAACGAGGTTTTGCAGTTCGGTCCAATCAATGCCAATGGAGTTAACTGCATCCGAAGCCGCAATGATTGCCAGTTGTAGACCTCGCGGATGATTTCGAGATGCATACAGCGACGCGGGATCGAATCCCGTGGGTAGTTGACCTGCGGAGGTCACTCTTGACGATCGTGTGTCATTCAGCAGGACTTGTGCGGTGTCCTGAATCGCGACTTCAACGTCGCCGTTTTCAACGGGTTTGACTTGCCAGGAGTCCGGGATTGCAGTGGGCAACTGATTCTGCGCCATCCGAATCACAAGGGGTGCACCGTCTTTTGCTTTCAGTTTTGCACGACTATGCACGTCGATGTGATCAGGGTCCCAAAGTTCGATACGACGAATCAGCGTATGGTTTTCGATGTAGTCTTTGGTGGTTTCGGGCGCTTCTCGAAGTTTGTCCTGCAAACCCATTAATACTGCGAGCGACTGATAAGTAGTCGCTTGTTTTTCCGCGTCGAGCGCATCCAATACGGTGCGTCGATACGAGTGATGGAAAGAAACGCGTCCAGCGGGATTCACGCCGCCGAAACCAACAATGACAGGAAGAGGAACCATCACAGTAACCTGTGGTTAGGTAATCGCCTCGCAGCTAGACTCGTTCAATCGCGATCGCGGTCGCTTCACCACCGCCAATACAGAGGGCTGCAACGCCTTTTCGTTGATTAGTCGCTTGTAGTGCGTGAGCAAGCGTGACCAAAAGTCGGCTGCCCGTAGATCCGATAGGGTGACCTTGGGCACACGCGCCACCATAGATATTGACCTTGTCACGATCAAGACCGATCTCTGAAATTGCGAGCATCGTGACCATCGCAAATGCTTCATTGATTTCGAATAAGTCGACGTCGTCTTGATGCCATCGCGCTTTGTCGAGCACCTTTTCGATCGCACCTACCGGTGCAAGCGTGAATTTGGACGGGTGAATAGCGTTCGTGGCATGAGCTACGATGCGAGCCAGCGGTTCTCCGCTCGCATCGCGAACACCTTGTTCACTCGCAAGCACAAGTGCAGACGCACCGTCGCTGATAGACGAGGCGTTCGCGGCGGTGATCGTCCCATTTTTAGCAAATGCGGGTCGTAACGTCGGGATGCGATCGATTTTCGAACGTCGTGGTTGTTCGTCCTCAAACACATCGTTCAGTGGTTCGATTTCAGCCTTCAGATCACCACTGTCCATCGCACTAAGCGCACGTTTCACAGAACTGATCGCATACTCGTCCATGGCTTCACGACCGAGCTGATGTTGATCGGCTGTTTCTTGAGCGAAACTACCCATTGAATTACCGGTTTCGGCGTCTTCGAGTCCGTCGCAAAACATGGTATCTGAAAGTTCACTATGACCCATACGCAAGCCTTTGCGCGCACCTTGAACGATGAACGGTGCGTTTGTCATGCTTTCCATACCACCCGCGATGGCGTAGTTTGCATGGCCAAGATGGATCTGATCCGCTGCAAGCATGGTGGCTTTCATCCCCGAGCCGCAGACTTTATTGATGGTAGTTGCAGGAGTCGAATCGTCGATACCAGCTTTTCGCATCGCCTGTCGAGCTGGAGCCTGCCGCAAACCTGCGCTCACAACGCAACCCATTAGCACTTCATCGACCTGATCAGCAGCTACACCAGCATGGTGAAGACTCGCCTGGATTGCGTGCGCGCCTAGATCAGTCGCACTTACATCACTCAGAGCGCCTTGAAAGCTGCCAATCGGTGTACGTTTTGCACCCAGTAGGTAGGCGGTCATTAATGTTCCCCATTTTCTAATTTACGGTGAATCAACTCGGCGAAGTTACAAGGGCGGAAATTCGCGTCTAATTGATCGTGAAGGATTTTCTCCCACCCGGTACGGCACGCGCCATTAGAGCCGGGTAGGGCGAATAGCAAGGTATTGTTGGCTATACCCCCAACTGCACGGGATTGGATGGTCGAGCTACCGATTTCGTCATATGAAACCTGTCGGAAGAGCTCCCCAAACCCTTCGATGGTTGTATCAAAGAGTGGTGTCAATGCTTCGGGTGTCGTATCGCGTCCGCTAAAACCAGTGCCGCCGGTAGACACGACGACTTGAATAGCCGAATCGGCTATCCATTCACTAACGATCCGTCGTACCTGGTAGATATCGTCTTTAACAATTGTTCGTGCGGCGAGTTGGTGGCCATCCTCAGATAACAAGGCGACCAGCAGATCTCCAGACGTGTCGGTTTCAGGAGTTCGTGTATCAGATACGGTCAAGACGGCGATGGCCAAGTTTGACATTGTTTCTCGTCGCCGAATTGTTAGTGGGAATACCGATTTGCGCAGTCTTTGACTGCTCGGGTTACCAAGCTGTTTGCACGGTAGAATTTTACCGTTGGCGAGTTTGAGACTCCTGCAAATGGACAGTGCGATAAAGGAAGGCGATCGGCTTTATTTAATAGCTGAGCGACTCGCTAAAGAATTCGATCTCTTCCCTTCGGCCGATCCAGAAGCGGTCTTCAGCGTACAAGGTTTGCTGAGTGGGGATGAGATTGCGCGTGAATCCGCCGCGCTTGATCGTCTCGATATTGATTCCTATATTGAACGAGTCGTTAGTCCAGGTGAAAACACCCGTCGCGCTAGTGCCGCTGAGATCGTTCCACAACTTGGTGTGGTACGCGAGCTGAATGACGATGGTCCTTATCTCGACGCGATCATTGATGTAGAGTTTCCGAATGGTGTTCGACCGGTCGGCGTCGTAGCGCAGAATCGTCGCGTCCGAAACGGCGAGTGGATGCCGGAACATCATCGACAGGCAGCACAATTTGTTCGTCGGTGCAGTCAGCGGAATATCCCGATTGTGAGCCTTATGGACACACCGGGTGCTGCGGGCGATGAAATCGCCAACCGCAACAATCAAGCGCACCAAATCTCGTTGTTGATTGCCGAGATGTCTGCCGTCGATGTGCCTAATCTCGGGATCATTTTTGGTGTGGGGTATTCGGGTGGTGCGATTCCACTTGCCGCGAGCAACATGATCCTCTCGTTGCGCGACGGCGTTTTTAGCACGATTCAGCCGCAGGGATTGGCAAGCATCGCTCGCCGCTTAAACGTCTCGTGGCAAGAGTGTGCTAAACAGGTCGGACTTTCGCCGTTCGAATTGATGAACCAGGGCAACATCGATGGCATCATCGACTACGTTTCTGGCGAAGAGCACAAATTCAATAATCTCAAGAAAGCGATCGTAACGGGTATTGACTCGATCGAAAAAAGCGCGCGCGCATTCGTCGGTAGCAACCCTTACATCGTGGAGTACCACAGACAGGCGTTGGCGCGCTATTTAGAACCATCCTCTCGTGCAAAGAAGCGAGAGAGCATGGGGGATCTTGGTGGGTTCGGAACCCCGACGGAATTCAGTAACGTCTTCGGCGACGCGTTGCGTTATTTACGCTACTTACGGGTTCGACGTCGAATCAAAGCGGCAAGCAAGCAACAGTATGGTCGACTGACGACGCGACGCAAGACCGTGGGTGACCTCCAATCGCGCGTTGAACGGGAACGCAATCGAATCTACTTTCGGTGGTTTCTGGATCCAGATCGGCTGATGTATGACACGTCACTTAACTCGGCATGGAAGAACTACGTCAGCAGGAAGTCTGAAAAAGACGAAAATCGCGGGACGCTTTTGAGTTTGATTCGCGGCGAACCCAAAGCAAACTTTGAGGCTGCGGGTAAAGCGCTACTTGCGACGTATGTAAGTTACCTATACAACCATTGGAAAGTCGAATCGGCCGGCAATCTGGCGCTGTTGCACCAGAATCTGTCCAACGCGACCGACGCAGCGTTCTTCGTTACGCCCGCGGATATTCCTGATGTCAATCAGCTGATGACCGCGATGTCGCATGACAAGCAGCTGATGCCGACCTTAATGGAGCGTTTTTCCCACGACGGCAAGAAGATGTTCCTACGCTCAAGCGACTGGTTTCAAAGCTATTCGCAAGATCAGCTGCGCATGCAAATTTCAGTCGAACTAAACCTTGCGCTCGTTTCCGGACCGCTCAGAGATAGTGTCACAGAGGATGAGTCATCGCCGATTGAAGCCAATCGCCGTATCCTCAATGATCAGTTTGGTTCGCAGCTACGGCAACCGCGTGAGCACAGAGCGCTCGCTGACGCTGCGACCGACATCAGCATTCTGGATGTGTTGTTCAACGAAGAACTTCGTGCCGGCTTCGTAGACGAAATTCGCAACTTCCAGCTCTTTGATGTGATCTACGATGAACTATTGGGTAGGCTGGTGCAGATTGCGGATCAGGCTCAACGTACGCAATCACTCGACCGGCAGACAGTCTCGGACTTGATTGAAGAGACGTTCTCCGTAGCTCTTGATCGGATCGAACCCGACGAAGAACGAGACGACAGCACGATGCGTGTCCGTCGCGACGCGTTCTTGGATTGGTTCCGTCAGCTGTCGAAGACCCGCTTGAGTAAGACTTTCTTCGCAACGGTCGAGGAGTGGAAGAAACTTATTCACACGGACTTGTCCGATACTCTCTTCGTTGTTGTGAAAGAGTTCTTCGAAAGTTTGTTGATTAGTTTCGTCGACAGTGAGCGTAGCGCGGGGAAGTTCACCGGCAACATTCGCCCGAAAAATATAGGCCGCCGTCGGGATTTCTGGAATCGTCTTCAGATCGCATATCGCGACTTGCAGATTCAGGAAACGATCGGCGAATACAAGCGTTTGAGGCTTACGAGCCACAGAGCCTTCATCGATCGATTCTTTACCGAGTTTGAAGAGTATGGTCGCGACCTGTTGAGCAGCGATCCATGTGATTTTCCAGGTTTTCGCGAATCGATAGAAAAGGCGTTGGATAAGGACGAACCACCGGCGGGAGTTGTAACCGGTATTGGCAAGTTCAAACTCGCGAAACGCGAAGTTCGTGTGGGCGCCGTGATCTCGAATCCGGACTTCCAGGCTGGTGCGTTCGATATGGCGAGTGCAGAGAAGTTCTGCACACTATTGGTCCGCTGCGCAGAAGAGCAACTACCGGTGATCTGCTTCATCTCCTCCGGAGGAATGCAGACCAAAGAAGGTGCCGGTGCATTGTTCTCGATGGCTGCGATTAACGACCGGATTACGCGTTTCATTTGTGACTTTGACTTGCCTGTGATCGTCTTCGGTCATGGAGACTGTACGGGTGGTGCACAAGCGAGTTTCGTGACCCATCCCTTGGTCCATACGCACTACTTCTCGGGTACAAGCATGCCGTTTGCGGGGCAGATTGTGATCCCAAGCCATCTTCCAGCAGAGTCCATCCTCGCAAACTACCTCGCGAGCAATCCAGAGTCCATGCAGGGTTTGGTTAAGCATCCGTTCTACGATGCGCTTGACACTGATTTACGCGCGATTGATCCTGATATACCAACGCCAACGGCGACGGTTGAAGATGCAGTTGCTACGGTCCTAAGCGACGATTACACGTTTGGGACTGCACTACCACTATCAGCACCGCGACAAGGCGAAGAACAAGACCTTTATCGTCCGGTTCGTCGCGTATTAGTTCATGCGCGGGGATGTGCAGCTTCCAAGATCGTTCGAGTTGCGCAATCTCAGAATATCGAGACGGTTCTCGTTCAGTCCGATCCCGATGTTGAATCAGTAGCAGCGGACATGCTTGGTCCGAAGGACCAACTCGTTTCGATTGGCGGCAGCACACCTGACGAAAGTTATCTCAATGCGCACTCGGTTTTAGTAGTCGCCGAAAATGAACACGTGGACGCGTTGCACCCAGGTATCGGATTTTTATCTGAGAGCAGCCAGTTCGCGTCCCTGATCCGCTCACACGGTATCAACTTCGTCGGACCTCCGGTTAGCAGTATGGAGACGATGGGGAACAAGTCCAATGCGATCAAGAATGCTATGTCGTTTGGAGTCCCTGTCGTACCAGGAAGTCATGGGATCGTGACGGACGCCGATGCGGCGGCAGAGATGGCAGAGGAGATCGGCTACCCCGTGCTCATTAAAGCAGTTCACGGTGGCGGCGGTAAGGGAATACAGGTCGTTGAATCTGCGGCAGGTTTCTACGAAGCATTCCAACGCGTTACTGTCGAAGCGCGCGCCGCGTTTGGTAACGGCGATGTTTATCTCGAGAAATTCGTGACGAAGCTCCGCCACATCGAAGCACAAGTCTTGCGTGACAGTCAAGGTAACACGAAGGTTCTCGGTATCCGTGATTGCAGTGTTCAACGAGACAAGCAAAAAGTCATCGAAGAGTCTGGTTCGACGATGTTGCCGGACAATCTGCTGGACGACGTCTTAAAACACAGTGCGGCAATCGCTGGTGGCGTCGGTTACGTTGGCGCTGGCACGGTCGAATTTATCTATGACTTAGACTCAGATGCCGTGTATTTCATGGAGATGAATACACGACTTCAAGTCGAACATCCGGTAACTGAGCTCGTTTCAGGTACTGACATCGTCGCGGAGCAGTTTCGCATCGCGGGAGGCGAGAGCATTAAGGATCTGGAAGTTCGTTCTGATGGCTACGCAATTGAAGCGCGTATTAACGCAGAACGATTAGTTCGCGACAGCGACGGCGAATTGGTATTGCGTCCGAGTGCAGGTGAGATCGCGAAGTGGGATTTCCCGGCCGATGACGACATTGAGATCATCACTACTGCAGGTCAGGGCAAGTTCATTTCTCCGTATTACGATAGCATGATCATGCAAGTGATTGCACACGGTGTAGATCGCGATTCGACGGCAAAGAAATTAGTCGAATACTTGAGCCAAGTCACCCTTGAAGGTATCTATACGAATATACCCTTGCTACGAACTATTTTGACGGATAAGGGTTTCCTTGACGGCGTTTACGATACGAGCTACCTGCCAAAACTGCTGAAGACTATTGATGCAGATGCTTTGATCGAAGAAATTGACGATATGGCAGCCGTTGATGCACAAGCAGTTGGTTGGGACGCCATCCAGATCGAAAATAGCGCTGAGTTAAGGGTGTTAGCACCTTCGACCGGCATCTTCTATATCAAGCCGACGCCAGGGGACCCAGATTACGTGAACGTGAACGATGTAATCGGCATCGAAGACATTCTCTGCCAACTCGAAGCGTTCAAGGTCTTTTCTCCGATGCGACTGCGCGACATCAACACCGTTGAGCAAGTCTTTTTCTCTGAGAATACGCGCTACAAGCTCAATCGGATCAACGTATCGACCGGGCAACAGGTTAACGCGGGAGATCTGTTGTTCGTGGTAGAACCTGTTTCCAAGGCCCCTGAAACGGCAGATGCTTAGCAATGTAGGCGGGTATCGCCGTATCCGCGACCGATTGATTTAACTACGACTTCCTTCGTTACGATCGGTTCAATAGATCGATTACGCCTCCGATAGCTACTGCTGCGCCTAGTGCGAGGATGAGAATGTTGGTCCATCGGCGGAAGTGCATCTCGCTGATCCGCTCAAGTAATCCGGTACCGATTCGCGTACCGACGAGCGATGCGATAACAGCTAGTCCGATCACCCACCATGTCAGTAGCACATGCGCTTCTTGGATCGCACGCGTACTGATATAGAGGAAATAGACGACTTTGATCGCGTGTCCGGCAGCTTGTGTAAATGCCTTGGTAGCGACGATTTCAAATCTATTTAAGTCGGTACGCTGATAGAAAGCATCTAGGATCGGTCCCGACGCGCCAGCCACGAGCTGCACCGCGGTGACGACGATGCCACAAATAAACGCGACAAATGGGCGCGAAACGTCTAGTTTGAAACGCTCTGGTGTGAATTGACTAATCCAAGGTAGACCTCCCGCAGCAATGAGAACGACAGCTGGATCTGCCACGATCATCAAAATCCCAAATAACGTGCTTGTAAGAACGACCCCGACGAAATACCATGGAAGAATGCGCCACGCAGTGTGTTCGCGAAGAAACCAAAACCTAGAGCCATTCGCGACGCCTTGCACGATACCGTGCAAGATCATGGCACTCGGCACTGGCATGAGGACGACCAGTACCACGATGAGGATCAACCCGCCTGCCATTCCGACGATGCCTGACAGGAGGCTGGTCAGGAATATGAAAGGTAGCGCGACTAAGAGCGTGAGCAGCGTGTTCACGATGTGAACCGACTAAAACATAAATGACACATTCACGAAACTAGCACCTGCGAAAAACCCAATTTATCAGCGATTTTCCTTGAATTGACCGGAATTTCCAGGAGTAGAAAAGGCACCCCATCCCAAGAATATAAGGAGAAAGATAACTGAGAATCCTCAAACGGAAAGACGACTCGGATTAACTGTTGGCAAGATTCGGCTCGGTGAAGGGCGACATCCAAACTTTGTGCGCAGCCCGTGTTGAGCAGAGCGAGTACACCGGTCGCGCGTTACGGTCGGATCTGGAGATTTTCGGGAACTGGTGCTGTCAGGGAGCGTTGCACGGGGATTGCAGTTTTTGCCGGGTCGATCGGAAACCGTGGCCCGGTTTGTCGAATTCGGAATGCGCGAAAAAGTGCCCGCGACCGTTGCAATTTAACTATTGATGTTTAATGACGATCGTTATACTATTGCGATGTGATCAAGCACTTTGCCTGCAAGCACACAGAAGCCCTGTTCGGTGGGCAGTGTCCGACCCAGTTCCAAGCATTCCAAGCTCAGGCGGAGCGGAAACTGCAGATGCTTGATAGTGCCAAAAGCGTGGATGATTTGCGGTTTCCGCCCGGCAATCGATTGGAAAAGCTTGCGGGTGACCGGTCGGGACAATGGAGCATACGATTGAATCGACAATGGCGATTGTGCTTCGTTTTCAGCAAAGGCGAGGCAACCTGCGTGGAAATTGAGGATTATCACTAGGAGTAATACCATGATTGAAAACAAGATGAGGCCTATACATCCCGGTGAGATTCTGCGGGAAGAGTTTCTTGTACCCGCCGGTATGAGCGCGAACGCACTGGCAAAGGCATTGAGAGTCGATGCTCCCCGCGTCAACGATATAGTTCGCGAACGGCGTGGGATCACGACGGACACCGCTCTGAGGCTGGCGGCTTTTCTGCGAACTTCGGCTGAATTCTGGATGAGCCTGCAGTCGGCCTATGACTTAAAAGTTGCAGATGCCGAAAAAGGCAATCTCATACGCGCTGAAATCGTACCGCTTCCAAGTCCGGTAAGAGACAGCAGTAGTCAAAGAGGGAAAATGTAAAGCAAATTCCCATATTGCGTCAGACTCGAAGTAATAGGCTACGGTTATCCCCCCTCTCTGCCAAAAAAAGTGAGACTCTGGCACTCTCTGGAATTACTGTAGGGCGATAGAGGCGAAGATCGATGTCTGTAGAGAGACTCGATGACTCTGAATGAGTCTCTAGGCCGGTCCGACGCCCGACCCTGCATTGGTTGCCACGCCAAAGCGGTGCCAATTCACCTAAAAATAGCGGCTACCGCCCCTGAAAGTGGCCGATCACTGAACACAACCTGGCGAGGTATGCCGCCTGCTTCGCTCTGAAACGGCGTCTCTTCCTCGTCATGCTCATGCCTCCCATTGACATGGCGCATTACCTTGGCCAACCGTCTAGAAAAGTGGGACCACCTCACAGTTTATGCTAGAAAATCTCCAGTTGTTTTGCCTCCCAGGCACTAGCTCGAAATATTTCAAGAGACAATAGCGGGCGCGATCTAACATACGAGATGACAGCGTCAATTTTGGTGTAGTCTACGAGCTGGTGAAGTATGCCGCCCAAGAATCCATCAATTTGCGCCTCCACTCGAACAGGGCCGACCGGAAATACGCTCCTTCATCACCGCCCACCGTGTGCGCCAGTGCGGTTTCGACGAGTTCCCCGGGTGTGCCGGTGTCTGTGCACCATTCACGGCACGCGGCGCGGAATTCGCGCATGGTTGCCTCTCCGACCAGTCCCGTGGTGCGCAGAATGCGTGATTTCATGCGGAAATCGTTAATCTTCGAGGGCGAAATGACAGTAAAAAATCGGTCGAAACTCTGAAAATATCAGCATGAAAAGATCAACTACGGAGTTTTGCACGGACACTAAACTACGGAATCCGTGACGGCTAAAACGCAAGTGACACCCTTTCGTTCGGCACAATGCTTCATAGCGAACCGAGCAAATAGTCCGATAGGCGATTGATTTAGTTGATTAAGAATCTCGAAACTCTCGTGCAACTAGCCCAAACCGGCACGATGAAGGAAACAGCCACCCGTATCAACATCTCGCAAGGGGCGGTTAGCAAGCGAATCGCAGCGATAGAGAACTACTACGGCAAGAAGATTATCGAACGACACGGACGACGTGTCGTGCTTACGCAACATGGTCGGAAGCTTGTTGATCGGACGATGCCGCTGCTTCAGGAGGTGCGGAGTGTGTTTCTCGAAGACACGGCGCTCCAAAGCGGTCGAATCATCGTAGGCGTATCCGAGTCAATTCTCGGTAGTTGGGGTTCGCGTTTATTCGCCGCTGTACGTGCGGATATGCCGGAAGTCAACTTCGAATTTCATGCGCAGCGATCACCGGTCGTTCTTGATCGTCTGCGCTCAGGCGAGCTCATGGTCGGTATCTGTACGGGGTCGGCAGATGCGGAGTCAGATCTGCAATCAGATATCGTTTATCTTGAGTCTATGGTCATCGTTCCCACGGGGTTAAAAACGATGCAGTATCGTGTCGGAGACCGGCTGCAGGTGATGACCATCGAGTCACGCTCTGGCGCGTGGGCAGCGATGGAGGATGACATGGAGCGCTTAAATTTGACGCGCGCAACGTCCTTGGAGTCGTTCTTTTCTGTGGCGCAGATGGCACTTGCGGACTTTGGGCATGGCTTGATTCCGCTAGGTGTTGCTAATGCGCTCTCGATTGCAACAGCTCAGACGATAGATTTAGGCAGTGAAGGTTTGAATCGACCGGTTCGATTTGTCGCGCGAAAATCGATGTATTCGCGTACGTTGATTCAGTCGTTTTACGACTCGATTCGGCGTCACACGCTCGATGGGAGCCTGACGCAAGACGCTGGATTGACACCAGAGAAGGCGTAAGCAAAAGACAATAGCGTTGCTAGACTTCTCTGCTTTGCCTTGCTAGACGACGTAAAAAAGCACACCTCGACCGCATTCGCAGTCGAGGCGATTTTCTAGTTATTTAAATTTTGCTGCGTGGTGTGCGCAGTTAAATCGAAGAGTGGCTACTCTGCCGGCGCTTCTTCAGCAGCAGCTTCGGCGTCACCGCCGTCACCTTCGTCGGCTGCCGCTTCTTCAGCTGGTTCTAGCTCTGTCATGGCTTCTTCTTCGCCAGCCTCTTCGCCGCCTTCAGCAGCAGCGTCTTCGGCTGGTTCTAGCTCTGTCATAGCTTCTTCGCCAGCTTCTTCAGCTGCGTCTTCGCCGCCTTCAGCTGGAGCTAGCTCTGTAGCTGCTACAGCTTCTGATTCTTCAGCCGGCGCAGCAGCATCGCCGCCACCGCCACCAGTGTCAGCACATCCGATTGCGATAAACGCGCCTGCCAGTGCCACTAGTGTGACACGAAGCCAAGATTTCAATACATCCATTAAGGTCGACCCCTCATACTCGATTAACGAACTTAATGCGGGAATTTATAACACGCTTGCGTTGGGATATGGTGGATTACCCGATATCTAATCAGATTTCATGCAAATAAACGTGCTTTTCGCCGTTATTACGTGCCCAACTCACCACCAATCGCACCCAAGCATCAGATTCATTGAGACAAGGCACAACGTCCAGTCGTTCACCACCTGCATCGAGAAACACCTCGCGGATTTCGTGACCAATCTCATATAACGTCTCGACATTGTCTGAAATGAAAGACGGACATGCGATCGCCAGGTTGCGGACACCATTCTTAGCCAACCTTTGCACTTCGGCGATCGTGTACGGTTGAAGCCACTTCGCTGGGCCGAGCCGCGATTGAAAAGCGATTGACGTAGGGATCGAGACCCGATTTCTCAGTAATTTTGCCGTCCTCAGACACTGAAATCGGTAGCACGTTGCCTGCGTTGGATGCGCTTGCTCGCAGCAATCGCCACTTTGAAGGCAATGGCTTTTCGATTGGTCGGCTCGACGAATGTGCAATTCAGGTACGCCGTGGAAACTGAAGAGAAGATGGTTTACATCTGGGAGTACATGTTCATTCAGTAGCTCGACGTGCGCTGCGATAAACGCTGGGTTTTGAAAGTAAGGTGGAGTGATAAGCGTTCGCGTGCCTCGAAAGACATGCTTTAGACGTTCGACCGTGCTCTCGTAGGTACTTTCCGCGTAATGCGGATAGGCGGATATGACCAACACTTCGTCACAAACGTCATGCAGCAATTCACGCGCTTGTTCGAAACTCGGCTCGCCGTAACGCATGCCGATTTCAACAGGAAGCGACGTTGCTTCCCGCACGCATTGCGCAAGCAACTCCGCATGATCTCGTAGCGGACCTCCTGTCGGCGTCCAAATCTTTGCATAGGCGGCTGCCGAATCGACGCTTCGACGCTTTGCAATCGTTTTTACCAAGAGGTAACGTAGCGGTCTTGGCAAGGTGATGACATGCGGATCCATAAGGAACTCTGATAGATATTCCTTGACCGCACTAGGTGTAGGTGCCGTAGGCGTGCCTAGATTCGTTATTAAAATCCCGCGTCTTCGCAAAGCCACTAAAACCTTATACCAGTGGTTGGACTGCGTTCACTGATTCGTTGAGATCCTCGTCATGACTGTTATAGTCGATTACGATGCCGGTAATTTGCGCAGCGTGCAGCGAGCTTGCTCGGAAATCGGCGTGGACGCCGAGATTACCTCGGAACCTGAGCGTATTCGACAGGCCGAGCGCATTATTTTTCCTGGTGTCGGACACGCTGGTGCGGCTATGCGAAGTATTCAGAGTCGGGGCATCGACGAAGCACTATTAGGCGCATTCGCTGACGGTACGCCGATCTTAGGGATTTGCATTGGTTTACAGATATCGTTAGATCGTTCTGAAGAAGCCGATGTTGAAACGTTAGGTCTGATTCAGGGTCGAGTACGACGCTTCAAGATGCAGAGCGAGGAGCTAAAAGTGCCCCATATGGGGTGGAATGATGTGCAAGTCGTCAAACCGCATCCGATTCTGAAGCACGTAAAACAAGGCGACGAGTTTTATTTCGTCCATGCTTATTTTCCAGAACCAGAGCACGAGGATACGGTATTCGCGCGCGCTGATTACGAGTCCTCGTTCTGTTGTGCACTAGGGCTGCGAAACTTCTTCGGTACTCAGTTCCATCCTGAGAAGAGCGGTCGAGTCGGCTTAGAACTCATCCGTAATTTCATCTCATGGGACGGTCGCGATGCTTAGTAAGCGCGTTATTGCGTGCTTAGATGTACGAGATGGAAAACTCGCGAAGAGCGTCAAGTTTGTGAACACGAAAGACATCGGTGATCCGGTCGAGAAGGCACGTGAGTATTACCTCGATGGACTCGACGAACTCGTGTTTTATGACATCACCGCGTCGAGTGACCGTCGCAAGATCATGCTTGACGTTGTCGAGCAAGTTGCACAAGAAGTATTCATCCCGCTTTCAGTAGGTGGCGGCGTGCGGGATGTTCAAGATGCAACGGACCTTCGTTTAGCTGGTGCGGAGAAAATCAACGTGAACACCGCTGCGGTCGAGCGTCCTGCTTTGATTGGTGAGTGTGCAGATGCGATCGGAGCCCAAAATGTTGTGCTATCCATGGACATCCGACGTGTGGACGCAAATGACGATCAGCCATCCGGATACGAGATCGTGACACATGGCGGTCGAACGGATACCGGGTTAGATGCGTTAACATGGGCGTTGGATGGCGAAAAACGTGGTGCGGGTGAACTCGTCGTGAATTCGATCGATGCGGATGGTACGCTTGACGGATACGAACTCACCCTCACGCGCATGCTGAGTGAAGCGGTGCGTATTCCCGTCATAGCGTCGGGAGGCGCAGGTAAGCCGGAGCACTTACGCGATGTGCTGACGGAGGGTAAAGCGGACGCGGCATTAGTTGCTTCGATGGTACATTACGGCACGTATCGAGTCAGCGAGTTAAAGGATTACCTTCACAACGAAGGCATAAAGGTGCGACGTTCATGGTAATGCATGCCATTGCGGTTGTTGACGGAAAACTCGTCTGGCAACCGACCGAGAAACCATCACCAGGTTTCGGCGAGGTCCTGATCGAGGTGCATGCAACCGCGATCAATCGAGCGGATCTATCCCAAGTTGCAGGTGGCTATCCGCCACCCCCCGGTGCTTCAAACATATTGGGATTGGAATGTAGTGGAAAGGTCGTTGAGCTTGGCGATCAAGTTGGCTCGTTCAAGGTTGGCGATGAGGTCTGCGCATTGTTGTCGGGCGGCGGTTACGCAGAATATGTCAATGTACCTGCGGGTCAAGTGCTGCCAAAACCAGAACGTCTCAGCATGGTTGAAGCAGCTGCAATTCCTGAGGTATTCGCGACAGCCTACCTCAATATCTATATGGAAGCCGGCGCGACAGTCGGTGAAAGCGTTCTAATTCATTCGGGTGCAAGTGGCGTTGGTACCGCCTCGATCCAACTATGCAAAGCGTTCGGGAATCCTTCGTTTGTCACGGTGGGATTTGACGCGAAGGTGAGAGCGTGTCAGAAACTCGGTGCGACCGCGGGGTGTAATCGGCGCGTCGAGAATTTCGAGGATCGCGTACTTGAGTGGACGGGAGACATGGGTGTTGATGTCATCCTTGACCCAGTTGGCGGACGATATCTCGAGTCAAACTTGCGATGTCTCGCGGTGGACGGCCGCTTGGTCGTGATTGGACTGATGGGCGGCGCTGATGCCACACTCCCACTAGGGCGCATGATGGTGAAACGTCAGCGCGTGATTGGTTCGACACTTCGTGCGCGCTCGATTGAAGCGAAATCGAAAGTCATGGGGCAGTTACGAGAGCGTGTTTGGCCTCGCGTTGAGTCGGGCGACGTGAATGCGATTGTCGATCACACTTTGCCGATTGCAGATGCGCAATCCGCGCACGATTTGCTGCGGACGGACCAAACGATAGGCAAGGTTGTACTTACCGCGGATTAATCCCTCTTACCCAATGGCGATCGCGTTCAGTTGGTCTTCAAGGACTTGAAGTTGCGACTCATAAGTGGTTTTACGATCGCGTTCCTTGCTCACAACTTCCTCCGGCGCTCTTGAAACGAAGTTCTCGTTGTTGAGTTTCGACAGTGAGCGCTTGAGTTCAGAATTTAATCGCTCGACTTCCTTCTGAAGTCGTTTAGTTTCTTGCAAACGTTCCGCATCATCAGCGAATGGCAAGGTAATGCTCAGATTGCCGACGACCTGGGTCGATCCGATTGGGGTCATCTCGCCATCGACGAGCTCTAGATTACCAACTTTCGCGAGCCGAGAGAGCGGTACGCGGGTAACTGCCGCGGCTTCGCGATCCACATCGGTATGGCCAGTGATCTGCACCGTCACTTGGTCGCCGGGCGGGATTTGCCGTGCGCTCCGGAGGTTGCGAATGGCGGTCACGACACTTTGAAGCCAATCGATCGCTTGTTCGGCTTGTTCATCCGGCAAAAAGTCGCTTTCGATTGGATACTCCGAAAGCATGATCGTCTCGTGATTCTTGTTACAGAGCGGGGCGATCTGCTGCCAGATTGTCTCGGTGACGTATGGGATTAACGGGTGTAGCAGGCGTACCAGTGACTCGAGAACGGTAACGAGTGTTGACTGCGCGGCAACATACGCGTCTGATCCCTCTTCTTCATTAAAGAGAACAGGTTTTGTCAGCTCGAGATACCAGTCGCAGTATTCGTGCCACGCAAACTGATAGAGCTGTTGTGCATAGCGATCAAACCGATATTCGCTAAGTGCTTGTCGAGTTGTGCGAATCACGTGGCTAAGCTGCGATCGAATCCATCGATCTGCGAGACTTTCATTACCCGCGACGACTCGGAAATCCGTTCCAACATTCGAGAGGACGAATTTAGTTGCGTTCCAGAGTTTATTGCAGAAGAAGTGGTAACCCTCAACTTGCTGCAGGTCGAATGGATAGCTACTCTGACCTGGCGATGCGATGGCGCTGAAGGTAAAGCGAAGCGCGTCTGTTCCATACGCAGGAATGCCTTCAGGGTAATCCTTCTTGGTATCTTGTGTTATCTTCTCGGCTAGACGCGCTTGGGTGAGATTCGCGGTCCTTTTCGTAATCAGATCGTCGCGCGTGATACCGTCAATGACATCGATCGGGTCAAGCCCATTGCCCTTTGTCTTGGTCATCTTCTGACCATGCTTGTCACGTACGAGTCCGTGAACATAGACCTGTTTGAAAGGCACCTCACCAGTGAATCGAAGCGTCATCATGATCATCCGTGCAACCCAGAAGAAGATGATGTCGTGACCGGTCACGAGTACGTTGGTCGGATGGAATTTGCTCAATTCCACGGTTTCATCCGGCCAACCCATGGTGGCAAATGTCCACAGGGCGCTTGAGAACCACGTATCAAGGACGTCTGGATCGCGTGTGAGCGTGATCCGATCGTCAAGATTGTTCTTCGCGCGTGCTTCTTGCTCACTGCGAGCGACGTAGACGTTACCCTGCTCGTCATACCAAGCGGGTATTTGGTGACCCCACCAAAGTTGACGGCTAATCGCCCAGTCTTTGATTTCGCGCATCCAGCTGAAATAGACGTTTTCCCACCGCTTCGGTTCGAATTGGATGCGACCAGTTTCAACCGCTTCGATCGCAGGATCGGCAAGTTCCTTGATTGCGACGAACCATTGGTCCGTTAGCCAGGGTTCTAGTACTTCTCCGGAACGCTCAGCGCGAGGAATTTGAACCTTGTAGTCCTCGTCCTTCTCCAGCAAACCAAGAGATTCGAGACTCGATAGGACCTCTTTGCGAGCCGCGAAACGCTCCATGCCTCTAAATCGCTCAGGTACGTTGTCGTTCAGATGCGCCGTGCTGGTGAATATATTGATCAACTCAAGATCGTGTCGGGCACCGATTTCATTGTCGTTGAAGTCATGCGCAGGTGTAATCTTCAGACAACCAGTGCCGAACTCAGGATCTACGTACGCGTCGGCGATGATGGGTAGCTCCCGATCGACCAGCGGAAGCGTCACGGACTTGCCAATCAAATTTCGATATCGTTCGTCATCAGGGTGGACGGCGACTGCGGCGTCCCCGAGCATCGTCTCAGGTCGTGTCGTCGCAACTACGAGGTAGTCCTTGCCGTCCATCGTTCGTGCGTCATCCCTAAGCGGGTAGCGAAGGTGCCAGAGAGAACCGTCCTCCTCCTCGCTGATGACCTCCAGGTCCGACAGTGCTGTTTGCATGGACGGGTCCCAGTTCACGAGGCGCTTGCCTCGATATATGAGACCATCGTCGTATAAGCGCACGAAAACCTCAAGTACTGCACGGCTGAACCCTTCATCCATCGTGAAACGTTCGCGATCCCAGTCGACCGACGAACCGATTCGGCGCATCTGTTGCGTGATTGTTCCGCCGGCTTCGTCTCGCCACTTCCACACGCGGTTGGTGAACTCGTCGCGTCCTAAATTCGCAGGCGAAGTACCTGCTGCACGAAGTTGCTCCGTGACCACCATTTGAGTTGCGATTCCTGCATGGTCAGTGCCGGTTTGCCAGAGTGTTTCACGACCATCCATCCGATGAAATCGGATCAGCAAATCCATGATGGTGTGTTGAAAACCATGCCCAAGGTGGAGCGTACCTGTGACATTCGGCGGTGGAATGACGATGGAATACGGTTTTCCGTTACCTTGAGGCGCGAAAAAGCCGTTGGTTTCCCAACGTTGGTAGGTGTCTTGTTCGATGCGCCGTGGATCGTACTTCGGATCCAGCTGCGGCTGTTTGCTCATGTTTCGTGCAACCAGTCGTAGCCTACAAGAAAGCTCCTTTTGAGAGCTGATCGTGAGGCGTGAGTAGTAAAGACGTTGACTCGTACAGTCAACGAAGCGCTTGTATTCTATCTAGTGGATGACGAATCTAGCCGAGTTCGTAGATACTGCAAACGCGTTAGTAAAAGGCGAAACCTGTCCCCGAGCGTGAACCCGAGGACAGGTTTCTGAGTAGCTATGCCACGTCAAACCGATCAAGATTCATGACCTTCGCCCAAGCAGCAACGAAGTCGTTGACGAAGTGCTCACCCGCATCATCGCTGCCGTAGACTTCCGCAAGCGCTCGTAGTTGCGAATTTGAGCCAAAGATCAGATCCACCCGCGATGCCGTCCACTTGACTTCGCCCGTTGAACGATCACGACCTTCGTAGGACACTTGATCATCGGAGGTGGCGACCCATTCGGTGCTCATGTCAAGGAGATTTACGAAGAAATCATTCGACAGCGTGTCCGTACGACTGGTAAGTACGCCATCTGCAGATCCCTTGTAATTCGCGTTCAGCGCACGCATCCCACCAACCAGTACGGTCATTTCAGGTGCCGAAACGCCAAGAATCTGCGATTGGCCAATTAGTCGGTGTTCTGGCGACGAACCGTTCACTTGCCCAACGTAGTTTCTGAATCCGTCAGTTGCTGGTTCCAGGACTGCGAAGGACTCCTCGTCAGTCTGTTCGGCTGACGCGTCGTTACGTCCGGGCGTGAACGGGACGTTGACGCTGTAACCTGCGTTGCTCGCAGCCTTTTCAATCGCAGCGCATCCACCTAAGACGATCAAATCAGCGATCGAAACACGCTTGTTACCGCCCGCAGATTCATTGAAGGATTTTTGTACACCTTCAATGACGCCTAAAGTGCGTGCGAGACGTTCGGGTTCGTTGACCTCCCAGCCGTTCTGTGGTGCGAGTCGGATCCGTGCGCCGTTGGCGCCGCCGCGCAAGTCGGTACTTCGAAAAGTGCACGCAGAACCCCAGGCCGTTGAAACAAGGTCCGCAATCGACAAACCTGAATCGAGGAGATTCGCTTTGAGCGAGTCGATATCTTCTTGATTGACTAGCTCATGGTCGACTTGCGGGATTGGATCCTGCCAGATCATGTCCTCGGCCGGTACTTCAGAGCCGACATAACGGGATCGTGGACCCATATCACGGTGTGTTAGCTTGAACCATGCTCGTGCGAACGCATCCGCTAATTGATCTGGATTTTCGTGAAAGCGTCGCGAAATCGGTTCGTAGATTGGATCCATCCGCATCGCCATATCTGCAGTCGTCATGATCGGCGCGTGACGCGTGTTTGGATCGTGAGCATCAGGTACGGTATCTGCACCTGCGCCATCCTTCGGAGTCCATTGATGCGCGCCAGCAGGACTCTTTGACAATTCCCACTCGTAACCGAACAACGTATCGAAATAACCGTTGTCCCATTGCACTGGGTTCGGCGTCCAAGCCCCTTCGATTCCACTGGTGATAGAGTCGCTTCCATTACCGTTGCCGTGAGCGCTCGCCCATCCTAGTCCTTGCTGAGAAATGTCAGCGCCTTCGGGTTCTCTTCCGACTAACCCTTCATCTCCGGCGCCGTGGCACTTACCAAACGTGTGTCCGCCGGCAACGAGTGCAACGGTTTCTTCATCGTTCATGGCCATGCGACGAAATGTTTCACGAATATCTCTTCCAGATGCGACGGGATCAGGTGTTCCGTTCGGACCTTGTGGATTCACATAGATCAAACCCATCTGAACTGCCCCTAACGGCTTCTCAAGATCGCGCTCGCCACTGTAGCGCTCGTCACCAAGCCATTCGTTCTCAGATCCCCAATAGATGTCTTCTTCTGCTTCGTAAATGTCTTCTCGACCGCCACTAAAGCCGAAGGTCTTGCCACCCATCGACTCGATGGCGCAATTTCCAGCAAGAATCATCAGATCGGACCACGAGAGTTTTCGGCCGTATTTCTGCTTGACGGGCCAAAGCACTCTTCGTGCTTTATCGATATTGGCGTTGTCGGGCCAACTGTTTAATGGTGCGAAACGAAGCGTTCCAGTTCGAGCGCCGCCACGGCCGTCGCCAATTCGGTATGTGCCTGCACCGTGCCACGCCATTCGAATGAACAAAGGTCCGTAGTGGCCGTAATCTGCAGGCCACCACGGTTGCGAAGTGGTCATTGCATCGATTACATCCTGTTTCACCGTTGGTAAATCGAGGCTTTCAAACTCCTTCGCATAGTCAAAGGAGTCGTCCATTGGGTCGGCTTCCGCGGAGTGTTGGTGTAGTAGGTCCAGTCTTAACTGGTTGGGCCACCAATCCCGGTTTGAAACGTGCTGGCGGCCTGCCGATTGGCCGCCAAATGGGCACTGAGCCTCACTCATGATTACCTCTTAGGTTGTTGATTTCTAGTTTGACATGTTAAGCATAAGGTAAGAGTTCGTTCTATCTAATCGATTAATAGTTGTCATAATAATCGTAAAACACGAACAATAATAGGAGCTTCATTTGAAGCGATTACCGACGTTCAAGCAACTTCAGTACCTAGTTGCACTCGCTGAAACCCGCCATTTTGGAAAGGCCGCAGAACGTTGCTTCATCACGAAGTCGACACTCAGCGCAGGAATTCGTGATCTCGAGTCAGTCCTGGAGACGGCGGTCGCGGAACGAACCAATCGGCAAGTTATGTTGACCCGCGTAGGTGAACGGATCGCGGAACGAGCACGAGTGTTAATACGTGACGCCGAGGACGTGATGGATATCGCGAGAGCCAGTCGTGCGCCGATGACCGGAGAGATTCGAGTAGGGGTTATTCCAACGGTTGGTCCGTTTCTTCTGCCGACTGTGATGCCTTCCTTGCGCACGAAGTTTCGTGAGTTGAAACTCTACTTGCGTGAAGATCGTACCGTTCAGCTGCTCTCTCGACTCGCGGAAGGAGAACTGGATCTCGCTGTCATCGCGTTACCTTATGAAACTAGCGATTTTCGAGTCGAGGTCATCTTCGAAGACGAACTTCTCTTCGCCTGTGCACAGAACCATCCCTTGGCTGGTAGCGCGGTCGTTGATCTCGATACGCTCGACATCGACCAATTAATGTTGTTAGAGGAGGGGCATTGTTTGCGAGATCAGACACTTGAGTTTTGCCAGGATCGCAATGTAATAACCAACAGTCCATTTGAAGCGAGCAGTCTACATACCCTGATTCAAATGGTCGCCGCGGGGATTGGAGTGGCACTCATACCTAAGCTCGCCGTCGATGCAGCCATCACGAAAGGCGCCAACGTCTCCCTCTCGCGAACGACTACACCGGCTGTTCGACAAATTGGTGTCGCATGGCGTGCAACATCGTTGCGAACGCCTGATTTTCAGCTACTCACAAGGTTCTTTCGCGAGAAAATCGCTGCGCTGTCGCAAGGAGCGCAGCTATCGTCTCTTCGCTCACGTTGACGAAGATTGAGGGGTCAAAATTCTGCGGTTTTGAAGATTTTCGCTTCTTTGCGCGCGATTTCGAAGGCGGTCTTTCCGTTCCGATTCGTGATGGTTGGATCAGCACCATGCGCAAGTAACGCTTCGACGGCATCGACCTTACCCTCATAGGTTGCACGATGTAGCGGAGTACGACCTTTCTTGTCCTGCGTGTTGAGATCCGCGCCTGATTCGGCGAGCAAAGCCACCATGCCTGCGTGATTCATCTCTGCAGCGAGCTGAACTGGCGTCCTGTAGGAGCGATTCAACGCGTTGGGATCAGCTTCATGATCGAGCAACAACTGCGTTGTGTCAATCGCGCCACCTCGTGCAGACCAGTGGAGAGCCGTCATGTCGAACTCAAGCGCACGACACGCTAAGTTGCGATCTTGCGAAATCAACGATTCGACTCGATCCACATCGTTCAAAGCACTCGCGGAGCCTATGTCGTAGTACGCACCATCTTCGATTAACAATCGGGCGATAGCAATGTGGTCGTCTGGCTCTTTTCCGGATTTTGGCGGTGCGACGGCTTCCTGTAACGACGTTTCGCCGCGTTCGCCGTTGCTCTTAATTCTCAATTCGTGGTGTTTTCCAACGCCGTACTTGATGAGCAGTTCTGCCATCTGCACGTAGCCACGATGAGCGGCCCAATACATGAGCGAAATGTTGTCCGGCCACCCCACGTGTGGCTTCTTGACTGAGACACATGTCGCATCTACAACACCCGCTTCAAACAACGCTTGCAGTGAATCCACGGCATCGCACCATGCGGCTTCGTGCATAGGGTTATAGACGTCTTGTGCCATGTGAAAAGGAACACCATGATCAAGTAAGAACTTGATTGCCGGTCCACAACCTTTCATACCTACGATCGTGTTGAGTAAACGAGGACCCATGCTCGTTAGAACATCTGGATACTGACTGAGAATCTCACCCATGCGCTGTGGGTGCGGAAATCCTTGCCAGTGCTCTGGTTTTTCACCAAGTGCTGCGATAATCATGTCGCGCTCAGGCTCGCTCAGTTCGAGCTTAGGTTCATCTCTCGCAAAGAAATCAGATTGAATACGATTTACCGGGTCGACGATCCTCATCCGACTTTGATAGTGTGATTCTGAATCGTACAGTTTAGTTGCTCGTAGTGGCTCTGACGAGTTGCTGCGGAATCAGTTTCACTTGGCAGGACAATCTCAAAAACGCGTTCGAATTTTCCCGCAAGCGCGACCGGTTCTTGGGTGAGGTTAATCAACACGTAATGGTTGTCCTCAGGTATCTGATGGTGAATGCGTACAAGATTCTTGAATTGAGTTTTTTGCGCACTTTGCTCATGGGGTACGAATCGATTGAGAGGGAACTCCCACAAAAGATCGTCAACTCGCTTTGAGCCTTCTTCGTCTACTGTCCAAATAAAAACAGATTTTGATCTTTCGTACGCTTGCGTGGCGAGTCGGCAAGCTGTTTTCAGTTTTGCATCAACTTCGTCTTGATTTAGCTGGTAGAAGCTCACGTTCGCGAGCTCGATGTCGTTCTTCATACGGTTCGGTTTATAGGCATTGGTTTGTTATTGTTGGAAGCGAGTCTGCCGTTCTGACAACCGATTGATCGAGGCTGCAGACGCCAGAAGAAGCTGGTGCTACTCTTCACGTATCGCTTCGATCAGTTCGTCAAATTTGAGTGTTGCTCTCCCGCCTGTTGCCTCTACGTAGTTGTAAAAACGGTGACCTGAACTCGCAAAGTCAGGACTGTACCAAGGTCTGGTCAAATCTCCGGAACACGGACGCGTGTACGGCCATCGATCATAGGAATCTCTATATCTACACGACTCATATTCAAGCGAGTTAAGAGCACTGAAAATGCGAGCATGCTCACTCACGATAGCGATGTCGTCTGCGAATAAAGGTTGACTTTCGTCAACGAGCAGCACCACAGCAGCACGAAAATTCTTAGGCGATGTTTTAGTGTCCGGTACACGCTTGCCATGCGCGTTTACGATGTCCTCAATTGTGTAGATTTTCGTTGAATCAGCAACAAATAGTGATGTATCGGTTCGAGTCTGATTTTCAGACTGATCCGACCCTAGCCAGTGTCCTGTCGGTGCAACCCATATATCTGGTACCTGGTCTGCCTCGACAAGCCCAGCAAGGTAGAGTTCGATCGGGCTATATGGCAGGCTGTTCCCAAAATTTGCGCCCGGATTCCAAGAAACCCCAGCGTAGTACACATTGTTCTCGATAACCTTGAGATGCTTTCTGTCAAATCCGCCAAGCTGGCCATTAGCACTACTAAATCCCCAGTGCGATTTGTAGCTCGTGGGAATCACGTAATTCGCCCATGCGTGATTCAACTCATGGAGTAGCGGACCATGCATTAATGCGCGACTGAAATTTAGCGTAATGACGCCACGCAATTTACCGGCGGAGCCAAATTGAGTATCTAAGAAAAGTGGTCGCCCTAT
>LXNI01000701.1_pt1 | contig 36419 bp, 36 predicted proteins | sample 809091 | NCBI WGS metagenome assembly LXNI01 (sample SAMN04870527, study PRJNA318959) | sponge metagenome | biome: 01000161; feature: marine sponge reef; material: water | host: Sarcotragus foetidus | place: Greece: Milos, Mediterranean Sea | collected 2013-05-29 | depth 5-7 m
CAGCCGCGGCGGCGACTGACTCAAGGAGAACCTGAGAGCGAAGACTCGCGTACACTCGAACACGGCCGAGGTGGCTCACTTTCCAAACGTTGGGTGGCTCACTTTCCGAGCGTTGCCGACAAGAAGCGCACCGGTGCCTCCAGGGGCTCCCGCGGCCGCACCTCTCGCACATAGTCCCTCACGCGGCTGTAGCCACCGTCGTAGCCTGCCGCACGCACCTCGTCGAACAGCCGCTTCCCAGACAGCTTGGGGAACTCCTCGAGCCGGACCTCGATCAACTCCTTGTACGGGTCCAGCTTGTGCGCCACCCGTGGCCGCGACGAGTACCGAGACGCGCCCGACGACAGGTCCCGGTCCAACTGGCCCGACTCGATCCACGCATGGATCGTCCGCCGACTGACGCCGAATCGCCTGGACAACTCGGCCTTCGAGACGCCTCGCTCCAGGTAGTGCCTCAACTGCATCCTGATCTCCCATCCGTACATCCGTCCGTCGCTCCATTGCTGTTTGGCGAAGCCGACAGCATCGACCGACGGAGCGCCCACCGCAAACCGCAGACTGTGCAGTTTTCGGTTGCCACGAATGAGAGATTTACAGTCGCCCCCAACAATCCGACCATGCACGGTGCGAGGTCAACGCAGTTGATCGGGCGTAGCGGTGGGTTCGGCACTCGACGGAGACCTGGAAAGCGGTCCAGGGCGTAGAGAGGAACCCCAAACCTCCACTGCATCAAGCCGCGATCGCCAAGCCCACGGCGAATGTCCCGTAGCGTGTCGAGCACGTCTCCGTATGAACTGCGGGACAACCGCATCAGCGCGATGGGAACGCAAGGACTGAAACCGAGCCGCTTGCCATCGATCCTCCTTGCCAACGTGTGCCCTCCACTATTCAACGGGATGACCGCTGTGTCACGTACGTTGGCAGAGAGGGGAGCGTCCGAGCCAAGATGCGCCAAGGGTTGGGCGGATCCCATTTTAGCCCCCCGGAGCTTGACCCGGTTTCGTAGGACACCAGATCTCTCGTAGGAAGGGGTATCCGCGATGCCGAGATCAAGCCCCCCGGAGTCCAGCACAGTTCAGGGAACTGGGGGATCCCGCCCGTGATCTGCCCGCGCCTGGACACGGAGCGCATTGCCAAGGCCTACGGGTTGACCCCCAAGTGACCGGCGTCGGAAGGCGATCCGGACTGGTTCCGGCCCCACCAAATCTACCTCTAGGCCCAGGACTAGGACAAGGCGATCGACTAAGCACGCGAGGCCTTCTCCGCACGCTTCAAACAAGATCTCGACGTCGCCAGCGACCAAGTGCGGGGTCGCCCGAAGCGAAGGCAAGGAGTTGTCGGACCTGGCCGCGGATCCGCTGGCGCCGGTCCACTTCGCACAGATCCAAACGCGGGGGTACGGGTTAGGGCGGTGGGTCACTTGTAGGCAGGCGTCGAACCCAGTCCAGGGCGCCGTCTAGGAAGAAGCATCTGTCAGGGATGGGGCCAAGCACGTCCCGATACCTTGCCTTCAAAGCCGCCACCCCAAGATCGTCGGTTTCGAGACCGACCACGGTTACGGCATCGGGCGGCAGATCGGCCAGCGCTTCGGCGAAGAGCACTCGGGCTGCGGTGTCGGTTGTGGGGAACGAGTAGCCGATGAAGGTGACGGCCTCGGCCGTGGAAAGGTGCTCGTATGCCAGCGACCAGACGAGGCGAAGGACTGGCTGCGCGACCAGGTCCTGCTTGGAGAGCACTGGGGGGACGATGACCGGTTCGGGCTCGAGGTGGCGGGCGACCACGGCGTCGCCGTAGAGAGTCTTGCGCCACGAGATGCGCTGCCGAGAGTGATGATGGACGATGGCGTCGAGCGCGAAGGGCTTGGCGTAGCCGAGGCGGGGCCACCAGTTGACCGAACCGTGCAGCTTGAGCAGGAGAAGGTCGGAAGGGGATGAACCGTGGGAGACGTCGGCGACCGTGTCGGCGGAAGACCGGCAGAAGAAGCCGTACCCCCAGTAGGGATTCCAGTCGCCCGCGGCGGTGAGGGCCGCGTCGAGAAGATCGTCGTAGTTGAAGGTGAGGCAAGTAGCGTTCGTGTCGGCGCAGTGGCGGGCGAACCCGACGAGGGCGCTCTCGGGCCGGACCTCGATGTCGCCCAGAGCGTGCTGGACCGTCCGCAGGAAGGCGTGTTTGACTTCGGCGAGGAGGAAGGCGAACTCGTGGGCCGAGCCGTGGAGGCTGTCATAGGGCATGAGTTCGTGTAGGCGGGTCATCAGACGTTCGATGTCGATGAACCCGTCGGGGTGGCGGTTGCGCTCGGCTTCGAGCAGCCGACTTGCCGCCGGCAGGCTGCGCACCGCGTCCACGAGACGGTCGTTATCGAAATCCCCGACCAGCAACGGCGCTCTTCGGACGAAGGCACGCGTGAACCCGGCGCCGGTGACATACACGCGGCGCGGCCGGTCAGGCGAGGTCACGAGGCCGCTGGAATGCGAAGGCGGGCGTTAGCCGGCGTGGGCAGATCGACTGCCGGCCTGCTGTCGTTCCCACTTCCATGCTTCAGCGTGGGAAGTTGGCTCGCCGACGGCTTCAATGCGTCCTGTAGGCCATCGGCGCCGGTGTTCACGCTCGCGGCGCTCAAGGTCCGTGGTGATGCCTTGGTGGACGACGCGGGAGCCGACCAGAAAGCGGTACCTGTAGGTCGTGGTTGGCGGCGTAGCGGCGACCATGATCGGAATTATGGTGGGTCGAGGCGGCGGGGTCAAATCGGATGGGTGAGGTGGTCCCGGTCCTTCGGACAGTTCGAGGCCGGGCTGAGGCCATGGAGTACTCTATGGTTCGACTACCCCGTAGCCGCCGTCGCCGGGGCTGTGGAAATTCTCGATTCTGCGACTATCAGATCAGCCTGCGGTGGGCTTCGGCAGGCGGCCTGCCGCCGAGCGCCGTGTGCGGCCGCTCGCCGCCACGGCCTCGCCCTGGAAGCACGTCCTGTAGCTGGTCCCCACTGCGAACCGAACGCGAGGCCGACGCAGATGGTCATCGAGCTGCCGCTACACGCGAACGGCCCCCGCAACGTGGCCCACGACGAGGACGCACGGCGGCTCGATGGTGCCGGAGAATTCACCCACCGCGAGGGACTCCAGCGTGGCGGAGACGATCTTCTCCTCCGGTGTGCTGGCTCGCTCGACGATTACTGCAGGCGTGGACGGTTTTCGACCGGCGGCGATCAACCCCTGGCCGATGCGCTCCAGCCGGCGCGACGCCATCAACACAACGATCGTGTCGGCGCCGTCGAGCCCCTCCCAGTCCGGTTCCCCGCCCTCGGCGTTCCGCGCCGAGACGACGGCGAAGCCCTGGGAAACGCCCCGATGCGTGAGCGGGATCCCGGCCGCCGCGGCCGCCGCGGTGAAGCTGCTCACTCCCGGTACGACTTCGCAGGGGACGCCGGCCGCCACGCAGGCCTCGATCTCCTCGCCGCCGCGACCGAAGACGGCCGAGTCGCCGCCCTTGAGCCGGACCACGTGAGCACCGGTCAAGGCCCGTTCGATCATCAGCTTCTCGATCCTGCGCTGCCGCGCCTGCACGTCGTCGCCGGGGCGCTTTCCCACATCGACGATCTCGGCGTCCGTCTTGGCCTCGGCGAGAAGCTCGGGCGCCGCCAGGCGATCGTGCAGCACGACGTCGGCGGTCCGCAAGCGTTTCAGACCCAGGACGGTGATCAGGTCGGGATCCCCGGGGCCGGCGCCGATCAAGGTCACCCGTCCCGGCTCGCTCCCCCGGGACGATTCGGCCGCGCCGCTCATCGCTCCGGTTCCTCGGCGGCCACGCCCAACGTCTGCTCCGCCAGTGCAGACGCGTCGGCGGTCCGACCGTCCCGAAACAGGGCAAGCACTTCCGAGTCCACGAGTTCATACCAACGACGACGCCGTTCCTCGAACTCGGGTACCGCTCGTGCCAGGGGGCCCCGAAGACGGCCGGCGAGCTCCAGTAGCGCCCCGTACTCCGGTCCCAGCTCCTGCTCGAGTCGCTGCCGGAGACGAACCGCCAGGGCCGGCGCCCGGCCGGAGGTCGAAATGGCGATCACCAGGTCGCCGCGCCGCACGATGGAGGGGGCGATGAAGCTGCAGCACTCGACCACATCTTCCACGTTGGCGAAGATGCCTCGAGCTTCCGCCTCCGTGAAGAACGCCTCGTCCCGCACCGCGCCGCCGGGCTCCGCGAGCGCCAGGAAGGCGCCCTCCAGGTCACCCGGTCGGTAGTCGCGCGCGCGGTGTTCGATCTCGCCGCGCTCGACGAGCCGCGCCAGCTCGGGCGTCAACTCAAGCGCGACGACCCGTACCCGCGCTCCACTGGGGAGAAGACCCGCCACCTTTCGTTCGGCAATCGAACCGCCGCCGATCACGACCACCAGCCGCTCGGCCAGCGACAGGTAGACCGGGTAGTAGGCCGCCTGGGGCCGGCTCAACCCGGCTGCAGCACGTGGAGCCCGCATTCCTTGCCGGTCTGGGACTCCCACCACCAGCGTCCACCGCGGGCGCCTTCACCGGGCCGCGAAGGCCGCGTGCACGGCGCGCATCCGATCGTCCGGTAGCCGCGGTCGTAGAGTGGGTGGTACGGCACTCCCTGCTCGTGGATGTAGGCCCAGACCTGATCCTCGGTCCAGTCGAGCAGCGGGCAGACCTTGACCAGACGTCCCTTCGTCCGCGTCACCCGGTCGACCTCCACCTTGTTCAGGACGTCCCGGGTCGGGGTCTGATCGCGGCGCAGACCGCTGAGCCAGGCCGGTGTGCGCGCCAGGGCCCGGCCCATCGGTTCCACCTTGCGCACGTTGCAGCAACGCTGCCTCCCGGCAACCGAGGCGTAGAAGAGATTCGGCCCCTCCCGCCGCACCAGTCGCGCAACCTCGGAGGCGCGCGGAGCGACCACCTCGACCTCGACGCCGTAGTGCAGCCGCACGTGCTCGATGTGCCGGAAGGTCTCCTCCGGCAGCCGCCCGGTGTCGAGCGTCACGACACGGACCGGCAGGCCGAGTTCATGGCACATGTGGAGGAGGATCATGCCCTCCGCCTGGAACGAGGTCGCCAGGGTCAGCTCGTTCCCCCAACGGCCGTGGGCCCAGCGCAGGACCTGTTCCGGCGTCGCGAGCTCCAACTCCATCGCCCAGCCGAGGACGCAAAGATCGCCGTCGGCGGCTTGGCCGGGGAACTCCAGAACGGCGCCACCGAGGTCGTGCGAATGGGGATCTTGCTGCATTTGTGACAAATACGATCACAAATGTCTCTTGGTTGCAACGGACCAGCGGCCGGGGCCCGCCGAGCGGCCTGGATCGAGCCGCTACAACGCCCGCAACGTCGCCGCCAGGGCCTCCAGGTCCGAGCTGTCGTTGTAGACCTGGGGCGCCACCCGGATCGCCGTACCCCGCACCGAGACGAACACCCGAGCCTGCCGCAGCGCCGCCGCGGTGGCGTCGGCATCGAGACCGCGCCGCGAGCGCAGACCGAAGAGATGGGCACCGCGCCACGCCCGATCCTCCAGGGCGAATCCGGCCTCGCAGAAGGTGTCCTCGAACGGTTGGAGCAGCGTCGCGCAGTACTCCTGGACCCGCTCGGGTCCCCACTCGAGCACCATGTCCAGGGCCGCGTTCAGCATCGGCAACTGAATCTGGTTGCTCCGCTCCCCCACGTCGTAGCGCGCCGCCGCCGGCCGGTACTCCTGCACGTACTCGAGCCGGCCGGCAACGAACAGCTCGCTGCTCTCCCGCGCTGCCCACGGCTCCTCCAGCGGCACGCCGCCGTCGAACCGCTCGCCGAACCACGCCAGACCGCTCTGGTAAGGGCCAAAGAGGGTCTTGTACCCGGCGACGACCAGGGCGTCGGGCGCGACCTCCTCGACATCGAAGGGCATCGCGCCGATCGACTGCGTGCCGTCGATGACGAAGGCCGCACCGACCTCGCGTGCCCTCCGCCCGACCGCCGCCACATCGAACCGGGTGCCGTCCGCCCAGTGGACGATCGGCGTCGCCACGACCGCCGTGTCGCCATCGATTGCGTCGAGCAAACGCTCGTTCCAGACCGCGCCTGCGCCGTGCTCCCCCGCCGTAGGCCGATCGACCGTGCGGATCGTCGCGCCACTCTCCTTCGCCTTCCGCATCCACACATAGACGTTGCTCGGGAACTGCTCGCCCAGGATGACGATGTTCTGTCCCGCCGCGACCGCGGCGTTCCGTGCCGCCGTCGCAATGCCGTACGAGACCGCCGGGATGATCGCGACCCGTCGCGGATCGGAGCCCCCGATCAACCGCGCAAACCGCTCGCGAAGCGCGTCCGCTTGCTCGAAGAAATCGTCCGAAACGATCGTCGACGGATCGCGCCGCCGCGCCATGCCCTCCCGCCCCGCCGCCTCGACCTCACGAGCCAGCGGCGCCATGTAAGCGCAGTTCAGGTAGTGCAAATCCGACGGAAGCTGGAACCGATGCCGCTGGCACTCGAGCATGGCGGGCGATCTTACGCCCCCTGCAAACTAGGTGTGATTCCAATTGCTCGTGCCGGCTCGCGCACGGGCGGCGGCCTGATGTTCGAGGACTCCCGGCCTCTTCAGGTCAGCACCCGTAGCGCGGTCTCGGGGGCTCTGTCGAGCAATCGCAACAGGGCGCGCGCCGCGCCGGTCGGGCAACGCTTCCCCTGTTCCCAGTTGCGGATCGTCTCGTGCGACACGTCGATACGTCGCGCGAACTCCGTTTGACTGAGGCCCAGCCGCCGGCGAACCCGGCGCGCGTACCGCGCCACGTCCTGCATCGCCTCCGCGTCATCTTCGCACTGCTGCAAGCCGATCTCCGCCTCTGTGGTGCTGTCCACCTTCGCAGTGTCGATCCTCCCTTCGGCAAAGGTCGCCGGATTGTCGGGATCAATCCTGATGCGCGTTGTGCTCATAGTTCGCGGCCTCCTTCCTGTTGGCCTTGCGGGCTGAAGTGATGCGGGTTGCCGAACCGCGCATCGTGTAGACGACGACGTAGGTTCGCCCGTCGATCATGCCGAGCAGTCTGTAGCGATCCTCGCCATAGTCCCGTCGCCGGTCTTGGGCAACGATTCGGTGCGGATCGAGAAAGACGCGGACGGCATGGGCGAAGTCGAATCCGCGGCGCTCGAAGCAGGCATCGTTCTTCGCATCGTCCCACTGAAACTCAATCCCGATGGTATAGGCCATTGGCCTACCCCTGTCAAGCACGTCTGGTTCCAACCAGGAAACTGACACCGCTTCGGCCGTGGCTGACCCCATTCAGACGACGACGGAGGAAGAGTGGCAGGGCTTCTTCGCCGTGAAGGCCATCCTGAGCCAGGATATTGCGCCAGAACGCATTGTCATGTGGGACGTGAGATCCTACTGCGGCGTTCTTCTTGATGACAACAACCGCAAGCCCATTTGCCGCTTGCACTTCAACAACGAGTCCAAGAAGTACCTCGGGCTGATCGGCAAAGGCAAGGCCGAAGATCGGGTGCCAATCACGTCCATCGACGAGATGTTCAAGTACGCGGATCGAATCCGAGCGACGCCGAAACGCTACGTGAGCACCGACTGACCGGAGGACGGCCCATCGATGGAATCGAAGGCGGTCGTGGAGCGACTCAAGGAGTACGGCCAGACCCGTGGCGAATCGGACTGGAACGAGCTGGACGTGGAAACCCGAAGGGCTTATTCGAGAGAGTCCTTTCGCGTTTCTGATCGCTGTGGCCTTCGATCGGGGCATGCCGTGGAAGAAGGCATGGCGGATTCCGACGGAGATCGATCGGCAAGGCCTTCTGGACTCGGCGCTGTTGGCATCCAAGACTGAGAAGGAGCTCGTAGCGTTGCTGGACGGTCTGGCAGTGCGCCCCAGGCACGGCGCAGAGCAAGGCGCCAAGACGTTGTCAGACGCCGCCAGACTGGTCTGGGAGCGGTTCGGCGGAGACGCCGGAGCCATCTGGAGGAACGCGTCTCCCGCCGAGGTGGAGAAGACGCTACAGGAGATCCACGGGCTCGGGGCTGGGATCGCCTCGATGGCCACGCGGATACTCCGCGACGACTTCGGCTGCTTCAGGGGGCAGGAGAGGCAGATCGACGTCAAGCCGGACGTCCACTTGGTGTGCGTGTTCCGGCGTCTTGGAATCACCGATGGCGACTCCGCGAAAGGGGCGATACGGGCGGCTCGACGCATGAACCCAGAGTTTCCGGGCGAACTCGATTGGGCGGCGTGGCGGATCGGCCAGCATTGGTGCCACCCTGAGGACCCAGCCTGCTCTCGCTGCCCGTTGACCAGGGACTGTGCGAAGCGGATGTGACCTCGCCCGACCTCCGGGAACCCGTCCGCGGCCACCGTCGCCGATGGTGAACTCGTCATTCCACCGCTGCGGCCCTGGGTACTCGTAGCCGATTCCGGGTGGCTCGACGTAGCCGACTACGATCGCGTGTCCCAGGAAGGGCTCCGAAGGAGCCCGGCAAACGGGACCACGTTGGGGGACAGGTCCTGACCGCCGTTCCTCGCAAGTATCTGTACTCGCTGCGACTTCGCTCGATTTTGAGCGAGAAGGAGCGAGCGCCAACCCCTCCATTCTCCGACCAAGCGCGAACCCGGGTGGCGCGATCCGCGCCACCCGTGAACCAGTCCGTGCGCCCGTCAGCGGGCGCACGGATGGCGCGACCGCTGGGACCCTCCCCTCAGGCCCCCGGACTGGCGGGCGCTACCGCCCGCGCTACGCGGCCGCCAGGGCGCGGTCGAGGTCGCGGATCAGGTCGTCAACCGTCTCCAGGCCGATCGACAGCCGAACCACCTCCGGCCCGGCCCCCGCGGCGGCGCGCTGCTCGTCCGTGAGCTGACGGTGCGTCGTCGATGCCGGATGGATGATCAACGAGCGGGCATCGCCGATGTTCGCCAGGTGCGAGAACAGCTCGCATGCCTCGACGACCTTGACGCCCGCGTCGTAGCCGCCCCGCACACCGAAGGTGAACACGGCGCCCGCGCCGTTCGGCAGGTACTTCTTCGCCAGCTCGCGGTAGGGGCTGGTCGGCAGGCCGGCGTGAGACACCCACTCGACCTTCGGGTGCTCCGTCAGCCACTCGGCGATCGCCAGAGCGTTCCGGCAGTGGCGTTCCATTCGCAGGGCGAGGGTCTCCGTCCCGAGCAGCGTCAGAAAGGCGTTCATCGGCGCCATCGAAGCGCCCAGGTCCCGCAGGCCAACCGCGTGCGAGTGGACGGTGAAGGCAAGGTCGCCGAAGGTCTCGCTGAACTTCAGGCCATGGTAGGCCGGCTCCGGCTCGGAGAGGCCGGGGAAGCGCCCCGACGCCGTCCAGTCGAACCGGCCGCTGTCCACCACGGCGCCGCCAATCACCGTTCCGCTGCCGGAGAGGAACTTCGTCGCCGAATGGACGATCAGATCGGCGCCCCACTCGAAGGGTCGGCAGAGCCAGGGCGTGGCCAATGTGTTGTCGACGATCAGCAGGGCGCCCGCGGCCCGAGTCAGTCCGGCCAGGGTTTCCAGGTCGGTGACCACGCCGCCAGGATTCGCCAGGCTCTCGACGAACAACGCCTTGGCGCCCTTGGCAAGGACCGCCTCGACCGCGGAGAGGTCCTCCGTGTCGACGAAGTCACAGCGCCAGTCGAACTTCGGGAACGTCCGGCTGAACTGGGTGACCGACCCGCCGTAGAGCCGATTCGATGCCGCGAAGCGTTCGCCGGCTTCGATCAGCGGAAAGAACGCGAGGACCTGGGCGGCGTGTCCCGAGGCGGCACAGGTGGCGCCGCGACCGCCCTCCAGGCTGGCGATGCGCTCTTCCAGCGTGGCGACGGTGGGGTTCCCGAGACGGGAGTAGATGAAGCCGAAGGTCTGGAGATTGAAGAGGGACGCCGCATGGTCCGCGTCATGGAACGCATAGGCAGAGGTCTGGTGAATCGGAGTCTGGCGCGAGCCCGAGACCGGATCCGGGCCGGCGCCGGCATGGATCATCCGCGTCTCGAACCCCCAGTCGGTATCCGCCTCGCTGCCGGTTTCCTGCTGCGCTTCCTCGCTCATCTCGATCTCCTTCTCCCCAGGGCCAGTGTCAACCGCGGGCGGCGGCTGGAGATGACCCCGCTGTCGACGCCGCCCCAGCCCAGCTCGCCCGACAGGCGACCGTACTCAATCTTGGGGCACCGGTCCATGACCACCGTCAATCCGGCCGCCACGGCCTCCGCCGCGGCCTCGTCGTTGCGCACACCGAGCTGCATCCACACGACCTCGATCCGCTTCTCCTCGCGCAGCCGGATCGCCTCCCTGGTGACCTCGAGGGCCGCGTCGGAGCCGCGGAAGATGTCGACCATGTCGACCGGCGCCGGCACGTCGGCCAGGGACGCACAGGCCGGTTCTCCCAGGATCGAAACGCCCCCCGAAGCCGCCCGCGGATTCACCGGGATCACGCGGTAGCCCTTCTCCTGCAGGTACTTCATCGCGAAGTTCGACGGCCGCTTCCAGTTCGGCGAGGCACCGACCATCGCAATCGTCCGCACCCGGCGCAGAATGCCCGAGATCAGTGCGTCGCTGTAGTGGAGGGGGTTGGCCACGGCGCGGATGTTAGCGCCGCCCGCCAAGGCTTCTTCGACCCGGGCGCGAACGCAGCGCGTCTCCCGCCGCCGGTTGCTAGGATCGCTCGCATGGCCACGGTCTCACAGCTGTCCGCCAGGCACTGGGTAGTTCACCTCGGCCGGCAGGCCGATTCCAACGTCACGGTCGAACTGCGCATGAGCGAGGCCCAGGCTGGTGACCTCGCGAACCTGGAAGCCGCCCGCGTCGCCGAACCCAACCCCACCAGGCCAGCGACCGAGAGCGTCGGTTCAGCCGTCCTGACCCTCTTGGCGTCCGTCCTGGCCATCGGGCGGGTCAAGGACCGACACCGGATGGAAGACCAGCAGGAGATAATGAACCTGATCGACGACGAGGTCGCCGCCGAGCGTGCGGGTCGTCCTTGACACGAACATCCTGGTCAGTTCGCTCATCACGAAGGGCACACCGCCGGATCAGTTGTACACCGCCTGGCTCCGAGGCGATCTGGAGCTCGTCACCTCGGAGGCGCAGATCGAGGAAGTCCGCGCGGTACTGTCCCGGCCGCGCCTGCGCAGGTATGTCGATCCCGATGAAGCCAGCCGGATGGTCCCTGCTCTCTACCTGAACGCGACCGTTCTCCCCGAAGTTCCGGTTGCGAGCCGGTCTCCCGATCCCAAGGACGATCCCATTCTCGCCATTGCAGTCGTCGGCGTTGTCGACATGGTCGTGTCGGGGGACAAGGCCGACATGCTTGCGCTCAACGAGGTCGAGGGGATTCCGATCACCAGTGCGCGCGACGCCTTGTCGCTCGTACTGAGGCAGCCGCGGTCACCGGAGGCCAACGGGTAGCGTCAGGTGCTTCCCTTGCCGCGGCAGTACGGTCGGCATGAACTCGCCTGACCCCGCCTTTCCCGGCGGGGCTACTACGTCGCCTCGTAGACGCTCTTCCCGGCACCGTAGTAGCTCGCGTAGACGTGCTGGAAGACGGCGGCGGTCTTCTGCTGGAAGAGATCCGGAGTGTAGGCACGGGGAAGTCCCCCATCCAGATGCTCCTCGATGGCCACGCGGACCGCGGCGCGGGCCTGCTGCTTCTTGCGCCAGTCCAGGGCGAACTTTCCGGCCTTGAGCGTCGCCAGGAGCTCGCGCGCGGTTGCCTTGACCCTCTCGCAATCCGCGTCGCTCATTTCGACCCGGGGTCTCGTCAGGATGTCGAAAACCGCCAGTTCCTCGGGATCGAGCTGTTCCGCAACGCCTCGCCGCTCCTCTTCGTCCAGATCCTGGGTGAACTCGACTACCTGCCTGAAGAACTCCTCGGCATTCAGGGTGCCTGCGTTGTAGGCATCGATCTTCGCCTGGAGCTTCGCGAGGTAATCCGTGCGCGTCGGGTTCTCACGCACCATCTTCTCGACCTTGCGCTTCACCATCGCTGTCAGCTTCTCGTTCACCGTCCGTTTCCTGGCGCGCTTGAACTTCGCCGCCAGCTTCTCGAAGTCGATCTTGCTCAGGTCCGTCCTGTAGTGGCCTGACTCGCCGATCGCGTAGGCCTCCGTCTCGACCGACTCGTCGAGCAACTGCTCGACCCGCTTCATCGTCAGGGAGATGTCCGCACGTGGAGTCAGGGTGCGGATCCGGTCGGCGAGAACGGACAGCAGCTTGACGCGGCGCCGGAACTCCTGAGCCTCGACGTCCGGCAACACCGCTTTGAACAGGCGCTCGACGCCGCTCGCCAAGCCAAGGTAGCGCCGCTTGATCTCCGCGCTTGCGACGAGGGCATCGACCGCGTCCGCGACCTGCTCGAGCCGCCGCATCCCCTCGACCTTCTCGATTGCCGAAAGTTCCACTCCCTGCTCCCGGCAGAACGCCGCCGCTTCCTCCATGGCCCTTCGGAGCGCCGCCAGCAGCGCGGCCTTGCTCTCAACCGGCCGCGACCCGCCGCCGCCCGCGCCGTAGATGGAAAGAGCCCGCTCCAGGTTCCGGAAGACGCCCACGTAGTCGACGATCAAGCCGGCCTCTTTCCCGGGATACACCCGGTTGGCACGCGCGATCGTCTGCATCAGGGTGTGGTTGCGCATCGGCTTGTCGAGGTAGAGCGTCGAGCAACTCGGCACGTCGAAGCCGGTCATCCACATGGCACAGACGAACACCAGCCGGAACGGGTCGTCGGCGTCCTTGAACTTCTTCTCCAGGTCCTCCTTCTGCATCTTTCGCCGGTGCGGGCGGAAGTCGAGACCCTTGGCCTTCATGTCCGCTATCTCGTTCTGCGACGAGGACACGACGACCGCCATATCTGTTTCCTCCATCCAACCGATGCGATCGTCGAGTTCTGCTCTGGCCTCGTCCTCGTCTGCCGGCAGCCTCGACAACTCCTGCTGCAGCGCCTTGAGGCGCCGCGTCCACTGCGCCCGCACCTTGTCGAACATGCGGACAGCCGTCACCTTGTCTACACTGATCGTCATCGCCTTGCCGCGGAAGCCGCGTTCCGAGAAGTGCCGCACAAGATCCTCGGCAACCGCCTCCAGACGGTCGTCCCGCGTGATCAGGTGGTACTCGCGGGCGAACTCGCGTTCTTCTCCTGCGCCTCGTCGAGTGCCGCTTCCTCGAGCAACCGCTCCATGTCCTCATTCAAATCCGGGTTCGAGAGCTGCAGCTCGGGGATCCGGTTCTCGTAGAAAAGCGGCACCGTGGCCCGATCCTCCACGGACTGCACGAAGTCGTAGACGCTGACGTAGTCGCCGAAGACCCGCCGCGTACTCTCCTCTCCCGCGATGAGCGGGGTGCCCGTGAAGGCCAGGAAGGCGGCGTTCGGCAACGCCTGCCGCATGTTGAGTGCAAGGGTGTCGTACTGGCTGCGGTGCGCCTCGTCGGTGATGACGATGATGTCGTCCCGCTCGGAAAGCACCGGGTGCGCTTCACCGGGCTCGTCGGTGCGGAACTTGTGGATCAGCGTGAAGACGTAGCGGTGGTCCTCGCCGAGCAACTGCCGAAGGTGTTGGCTGTTCCGGGCTTGGGCGCCGCCCTCGCCAACCACGCCGGACGACGCAAACTGCCCGTAGATCTGCCGGTCCAGTTCCCGCCGGTCCGTAACCACGACAAAGGTCCAGTTGCCGGTGACCCTGCGCAACGCCTTCTGCGCGAAGAAGATCATCGAGACGCTCTTGCCGCTGCCCTGAGTGTGCCAGAACACACCCAGCCGGCCCTGGCGGCCGCGGATCGTCCTCAGCGCTTCGAGGGCGTTGTTGATGCCGAGAAACTGGTGGTTCTTAGAGACCAGCTTGACCAGACCGCCGGGCGCCTCCTGGAACAGGGTGAAGTTCTCGACGAGGTCGAGCAGCCGCGCGGGTTCGCAGACGCCGCGCAGCGTGGTCTCCAGCGAGACCCGCCCCTCTTCCTCCTCGCTTCCGATCTTCTTCCATTCGCCGAAGTGCTCCCAGCCGGCGGTGACGCTGCCAACCCGGCTGTCGAAACCGTTGGAAAGGACGATCAATCCGTTGAACCAGAAGAGCTGAGGAATCGTGTCCTTGTAGTCGCGCAGGTTGTCGTTGCAGGCGTCTTCCAGCCGCCGATGGACGCCCTTCACTTCGCCGAACAGCAGCGGCAAACCGTTGACGAAGCCCACCAGATCGGCTCGGCGCCGGTACATCTCGCCCGCCACCCAGAACTCCGAGCAGAGAAGGAAGTCGTTGTTCGCCGGAACGTTCCAGTCGATGACCTGGACCCGCTCGACCGTCTCGCCGTCCTCGTCGAAGGAAGGGACGATCACTCGCACACCGTCCTTCAGCAGGCCGTAGATCTCACGGTTCGCCGCCTCCAGGCTCATCCTTGACCGGTCGCGCGTCAGTTCCTCGATCGTCTGTTCAAGGGCGGCATCGCCCGCGTCCGGATTGAGGCGTTCCAGGGCCGGCCGGAGTCTTGCGACGAGAACGACCTCGCCCTCCGTCTCCCGTCCCAGCGCACTCCGTCCGTCACCGCCCGGGCGGCCGAACTCCCCGAAGGCGTCCAGCGTCTCCCAGCCCAGACCACCGCACAGGTCGAGCGCAGGCTGCTTGACGAGGTCGTCCTCCGAATAGCCGTGCGAACTCATGCGGGAAGCGAAGCGGAAACGTTGCTCGGCGCATGCCCGGCACTGCGGAAGGCCGTCATTCCATCGATCCGCTTCGCATTCGCTGCAGCAGCGAGCGAAGCTGCGGGACGTAGGTCTTCACCGCCCGATACAACGCCAGCGCCTGATCCGGGTCGTACTCGTGAACGGTCGCGTTGCGCGCCTTGCGGATGCGGGTCCAGACCTGATCGTCGTCGATCAGACCGACCCGGAAGGCGACCTGAAGACGCTCGAAGTTCGAGCGCCCTCGCTCGCTCGGCGGCATCCGGTGTACGCAGCCCAGATGAGTATCCAGCGCCTTGAGCAGGACCTCGTACGCCGTGTTGAAGCGATGAACGGTCGCGTCGAGATTCACGTACTCCTCGTCCAGCGGCTTCCGCGACACCGTCTCCAGTCGCGCAAGGCTCTTCTCCACATTGGCCAACCGAACCGCCAGCTTCGTCTCGTTCACGGACTCTCGCTCCCCTCGTAGAGCACGATGCCCTCGGTCAGCACGTTCTCCCGCAACGCGGCGTTGCCCGTCTCGAAGCGCACGCAGTCCACCTTCAGCAGGGTATCGACGCGGTCTCGCTCCAGGCAGGCCAGCACCTGCATCCACTCCTCCTCCGTCGTGCCCTCCTGGCAGAAGACGCAGAGGTCGATGTCCGAACGCTCCTCGTGGTCGCCGCGTGCGCGCGACCCGAAGAGCACGACCTTTGTGACGAACGGCAGAGCCGTAATCTCCCGGAAGAAACGGTACTTGGTAATGCGATGGGGATCGCCCGTGTAGAGGGGTGGCATGCGGACCGGCAGGTCGGAGACGTCGAGGTCGCCGGAGATGAGCTTGGGCAGGAGGAGGTCTCGCGCACGCCGGAGAGCAGCCCTGCGCGCTACGAGAAACGTGAGCAGTCCACGGATCCGCCCGACATGCTCCTCAAATGAGTCCAACAGCCACTGAGGAGATACCACGACATCCACACCCGTCAGGATGCCCGCGCTGGCACTCTTGCGGGTGGTACCAGTGCATGCCTTGGAAATGTACTGCCTGTACGCCTCTCCCTCCAAGAAGTAGAAAAGGTAGTAGCCTCCGACGCCCTCCTCTCGTTTCGGCAAGAGGCGAACCAGGTATGAGGCGAACACGGCATCCACTTCTTCCTCCACGATTCCAGCTTTGCCAGGATCCGCCATCCTGATCACGACTACATCCCTTCTGGCGAGACGGAATCGCTCAGCGTCCTCTGCATCAATCGGACAATACGGGACCTCACTCCAGTCGATGTAGCTCTTCTTGTTGATATCCATGCCGCGAAGGTACTTCGGTCCGACAGCTTCTGACTTGGCGGACTCCGTGTAGCCATACTGTGTGTCCACTAGGTCGTGCAGTTTGGCGATTCTCCATCCCTCCGGTATCCGTCCCAACGCCGACTCCACGAAGCGGGTGCTTTCGTGGCCGGGAAACCGGAACTCAACGAACCACTCGCGGTAGAGGTTCCATGCCATCTCCTCCAGAATCTCGATCCGGCGCAGGCTGTTCTCGATCAGGTCGTCGTAGGCCGAGAGGATCGCGGCGATCTTGCTTTGCGTCAGCAGGTCGGGCGCGCCAAACTCGAACCGTTCGAACATCCCCTTTCGCAGCGACTTGACGGTAGCCCCAGTCGCGACTCGAGCAAAGTAGGCACGATGGGCAGTGAGTGCGTAGTAGAGGAACCGCCCGTCGATCTCTCGGAAGGCCGTCAGTGCGTACACGCGTTGATGCAGGTCGAACGGGCCGTCGTAGTAGCGAGGCACGAATTCACGACCCTCGCCGGGAACGATCACTGCCTCGCAGTCGAACAGGTACCGGTTACTCCGTTTCGGCTCCCGCGAGCGGTCGAAGAACGGAAACGCCCCGCCTGGAACAGCGTCCTGGCTGTTGGAGCGGCCAGTCTGGATAGTCGCGACGTCTCCAAGAGTCCTCTTGCTCCACGCTTCGTTCACGCCCGCTCCAGCAGCAAGTCCACGTCTTCCGCGATCCGCCCCTCCAACTCCCAGCCCTCCCGGTTCAACTGCTTCAGCTCCCTATGCAGCTCACGCAACCGTTCCCGGAAGTCGAAGTCATCCTCCTGCCGCTCAGCCATGCCCACGTAACGGCCCGGATTAAGACTCCAGCCCTGCGCTTCGATCTCGGCCAGCGTCGCCGACCTGCAAAGGCCGGGCACATCTCGGTATGCAGGGTATGCAGGGGACGACCCAAAGTTCTCGGCGAGCATCTCCGAACTCTCGTGCAGATCTTCGGGCGCCCGGCCCCGCCAAAGACGGGCGATGTTCGCCAAGAACTCCACCTGCGCCTCGGTCCAATCCCGGTGAGCGCGATCGACCTGACGGTAGACCTCTCGCGCATCGATGAACAGTACACGGTCGGCCCGCTCCGTGCCCTGCTTTCCCCTGTCCAGGAACCACAACGTGCAAGGCAGGGTCACGGTGTAGAAGAAGTTCGGCCCCACCGCGACGATCGCGTCGACCACGCCGCTCTCGATCAGCTTCCGGCGGAGCTCGAGCTCCGAATGCCCAGCGTCGGCAGCGGAATTCGCCATCACGAAGCCGGCCCGGCCGGTCTCGCCCAAGGCGCTCGCGAACATCTGGATCCAGAGGTAGTTCGCGTTGTCGGCGCGCGGCACGCCCAAGCCGAAGCGTTCGTCGTCCTTGAGCCGCGACTTGTCCACCTTCTTCACGTTGAAGGGTGGATTCGCCATCACGAAGTCGAACCGTCCGGGAGAGCGATGCAGATCCTCGTAGTAGGCATTGCCCTGCCGAATGTCGCCCTCCAGGCCGTGGACGGCGAGGTTCATCTTCGCCAGCCGCACCGTGTCCGCGACCCGCTCCTGACCGAAGACCGAGAGTTCCGCATTCGGATCCCGGCGGTGCTCCTCGACGAAGCGGGCGCACTGAACAAACATGCCTCCCGTGCCGCAGGCGGGATCGAAGATGCGGCCCCGGAAAGGCTCGATGATGCCGACGATCAGCCGCACGATCGAGGTCGGCGTGAAGAACTCTCCTCCCTTCTGCCCTTCAGCCATGGCGAACTTGCCCAGGAAGTACTCGTAGATCTTCCCGAACACGTCGCCTTCGACGTCCATGGGCACCGAGTTCATCGTCTTCAGCAGCTCACTCAGGAGAGCATTGTCGAAGCGGTTGTACGTCTTCGGAAGAACGTCCTTAAGGTCCGGGTTGGCGCCCTCGATCGCACGCATCGCCTCGTTGACGGCCGCGCCGACGTTCTCGGCCTCCGGCAGCTCGGTCAGGCGTCGATAGCTCGCCTCCGGGGGCACGTAGAGGACGCCCCGCGCCTGGTAGTCCGCCGGCCCAACCTGCCGCCGCCCACTTGACGCGCCTTCAATCTCTTCTCTTGCCGCCTGGAATCTCTGATCTGCATAGCGGAGGCACACCAGCCCGAGCACAGGCGTGGAGTACTCCGAAGCCTTGAGCCGCGAGTTCGCCCGCAGCTCGTTCGCGGCGTCCCAGAGCCTCGCTTCGATCGTTGGGGCGGGGGTCATCGGTTGGTAGTCTACGGCCATGGTCGCGACCGGCATGCCAGAGCGGCTGACGCGAACCGCGGTCGCCGTCGACGCGGAAGGCTGGCTGCTCGACATCGCCGACTTCCCCGGCTGCGAGATGGTCCGGATTCCCCGCGACGAGATCGAGGACCATGACGGCAGGGTCGAGTACTGGGACAGCCGCACAGAAACGGCGATGGTGGTCTGCGAACCGACCTCACCCTTCCATGAGAGGCCGTCGCAGCGCTTGGCGCGGCTTGCCGAACGGATCACGGCTTCGAGAGGGTCGACCATCGAGACCTTCGGCACGTCGGATCTCGTGCGCGTCTTCGCCGACGGCAGGTCGAGGGTGCTCATGCAGGCGGATCAGGTTCTCTATCTCGATCCTCCGACCGAAGCGGAACTGGGTCCGAAGATCGACGTCGACAGCGACAGGCTCCCGGATGTGGTCCTGGAGGTCGACTACTCCACCGACGCGCGGCGCGGCAAGCTGGCGCGCTATGAGGCCTGGGGCTTTCCGGAGGTCTGGATCGATGTGCCCGACGAACGCTCCGCAAGCCGCCCGCGGTCACGGCCGTCCGGCCTGACGATCCACGTCCAGGTAGACGGCCGCTTCAGCACGGCGACGGAGAGCCGCGCCTTTCCGGGCTGGACGGCTGCGGAGATCCACCGGGCGCTGAACGAACACACGCCTTCCGCCCGGACGTACGCCGTCCTGCGCCGCGTCGGACGCGTACTCGGCGCGCTGGAGGGGACCGGGCCGGACGACGATCCCTGGTTGCGACAGGAGCGCGGAGAGAGCCGGGCGGAAGGGGTTGTCGCCGCCGTCGCGGTCGTGCTCGAAAGCCGCGGGATCCGGATCGGCGCCGACTTCGCGGCGCAACTCGCCCAACTCGCCGGCGGGTCGCCGTCCGAGCTGGTGCGCGCGGCGCAGGATTGCGTCAGCGCCGACGATCTCCTGAGGCGCCTGCGGGACTGACCGGCCTGCAGTCGCGGACGCGGACAGGCTGCCCGCGCCCGCGATCAGGCCCTGCCTCCTACCTCGGCGGATGGGCCGCAAGCCCCTCCTCGTCCGGCTCCGTGCCCCAGCCCGGCCGATCGGGCACGACCAGGTAGCCGCCGTCCTCGAACTCGGGCTCGTGGGTGAAGACTTCGCCGTCCCAGGGAAGGCGGTCGATGTCCGTCTCCATGATCCGCAGGTTCGGCGCCGCCGCGCTCATGTGGGCGTTCATCATCGTCGCGAGATGGCCGTAGTAGTTGTGCGGCGCCACGTTGACTTCGTAGGCGCCGGCCAGGGCCGCGATCTTCATCGACTGCCAGACGCCGTTCCAGACCGCGTCGATGATCGCCACGTCGACCGCCTGGCTCTGCAGAAACGGCAGGAAGGCGGCGGGCGTGATCAGCGTCTCGCAGGAGCTGATCGGGTGCGCGCTCTCCTGGCGCACCGTCGCCAGCCCCTCAGGTGACGGCGTGTCGATCTCGATCCAGAACAGGTCCAGGTCCGCAAGCGCCCGCACGATCTGGCGGTAGCCGGAGATCTTCGCGTTGAAGTTCAGGTCGAGCAGGATGTCGACGTCCGGTCCGGCACCATCGCGCAGCGCCCCGAGGTGCCGCCGCAGGTTCGAGATCACCTTGCGGTCAACGTTCTGGCTGGGCTCGAAGGGACGGCCGAAGCCCGGCGCCCAGCCGCGGGGCGAGCCGCTCGAATAGTCGAAGATGTTCGTCTTGAGCGCCGTGAAACCCCGCTCCCGGACCTCGGCGCCGAGCGCCACAACACCATCGATGTCCGTGATCGCGTTCCCGTAGTACTGCGGCAGCCCGATTCGCCAGGTCCCGCAGTGCGACCAGTAGACCCGCACGCGGTCGCGCACGCGGCCACCGAGGAGGTCGCAGCAGGGGACGCCGAGTTCCTTGGCCCGGGCATCCAGCAGCGCGTTCTCGATCGCACCGATCGCCATCGCCATGACGCCGGACATCGACTGCCGCGCCCTGGTCAGCAGGCGCTGGTAGATGCGTTCCAGGTCCGCGACCCGGTAGCCAACGACTACCTCGCCCAACTGCTCGATCACGGTCGTCACACCGAGCGCGCCCTGGTGCTGGTCGTACTCGCTCCAGCCGACGACGCCATCGTCGGTCGTGAGCTTCACGAAGCGGTAGTTCCGCCAACCGGCGTCGCAGTGGCGGGTTTCGATGCGGGCGATCTTCATCGGGCACTCCTCTCATCAGATGCTTCACCGAGCCACTCGGCGATCACCGCGTCCGTGTCGCGGCCGAGTTCGGGACTCGGCTCGAGCGGACCCGAAGACCGGGCATCGAAACGGAGCGGACTCGTCGGCAGCGCGAGCTCACCCAGCGCCGGATGGTCGACGTTCTCGAAGAAGCCGCGCTCCCAGAGATGGGGATCCGCGTTCACCTCGGCCAGATCGCGGACCGGCGCGCACGGAACGTGGCACTCCCGGGCGATCCGGCAGACCTCGTCCCGGCTCCGCTCAGTGGTCCAGGCCGCGACCAAAGCCTCCGCCTCCTCCATGTGGGCCACCCGCGCTTCGTTGTGCTCGAAGCGCGGGTCCGAGGCGAGTTCCTCCCGGCCCATCGCTCCCACCAGGTTCCGCCAGTGCCTCTCGTTGACGCAGATGATCGCGACGAAGCCGTCGTTGCAGGGATAGACGTTGTACGGCGACACGCGGCCATGGCGGTTGCCGATCCGGTCCGGCGGCCGGCCCTCTGTGTGCATCAGGCCGAGCTTCGAGAGCATGCTCGGGTAGACGGCCTCCTGCATCGCCACCTCGACGAGGCGTCCGCGGCCGGTCCGTTCCCGCTCGTAGAGCGCGCTCACGATGCCCCCGTACAGGTGCACGCCGCCAAGGAAGTCGATCAACGCGGGTCCGGCCTTGAGCGGCGGACGGCCGGCCTCACCGGTGATGCTCATCACGCCGGATGCGGCCTGGACCGTGATGTCCATGCCCAGCCGGTCGCGGTCCGGCCCGCTCAGGCCGTAGGCGGTGCCCGAGGCGTAGATCAGCCGCGGGTTGAGCTCCCTGAGCGTCTTCCAGCCCACTTCGAGCCGGTCCAGGACGCCGGGCGCGAAGTTCTCGAGCAGCACGTCGGCAGCGCCGGCCAGCCGGCGCAGCAGTTCGCGACCCTCCTCCGCCTTCAGGTCGCAGACCGCGGACCGCTTGTTCGAGTTCAGGAACGCGAGCGGGTAGGACGCCGGCCCGCCGTGGATCTCCCGGCGGCGCAGCGGCTCGCCTCCCGGCGGCTCGATCTTGACCACGTCCGCGCCGGCCTGGGCGAGCAGGAAGCCGGCGTACGGCCCCTGGTAGATCTGCCCGAGATCGAGAACGCGGACTCCCGCGAGAGGCTTCGGGGCCTGCGCTTCACCGGTCACGGCGCTGCCAATCCTCAGTGGAAGGACCCGCCGATCACGTCGCGGGCGACGATCAGGCGCTGAATCTCGTTCGGGCCCTCGCCGACCCGGCGTATGCGCAGCTCCCTGTACCAGCGCTCGAGCGGCAGGTCCTTCGTCATGCCGTAGCCGCCGTGAATCTGCATCGCCCGGTCGACGACGCGGCTGGCGCCTTCGCTGGCCACCAGCTTGCAGATCGCCGCCTCGGTCCGGAACGGCCTGCCGGCGTCGGCCCGCGCAGCCGCCTCGAGGGTCACGGCCCGGGCGGTGCGGAGATCGATCTCGTTGTCGACGATCATCCACTGCACCGCCTGCCGGGTCGACAGGTAGTCGCCGAACGTCTTGCGCGTCTTCGCGTAGGCGATCGCCATCTCCTGGGCCTTGAGCGCCACGCCGATGCAGCCCGCCGCGTACGGAATCCGGTTGCGGCTCAGCCGGTCATTGGCGATCGCGAAGCCCTGGTTCACTTCACCGAGCACGTTGCGGCCCGGCACCCTCACCCGATTGAACTCGAGCTCGGCCGCGTAGTGCGTCGAACGCAGGGTGTGGACGATGCGCCGGACCCGGAAGCCCGGCATATCCGTGTCGACGAGGAAGCAGGTGATCCCCTTGCGGCCGAGCTCCGGGTCGGTGCGGGCGAAGACGATGCCGAAGTCCGCCTTGTCGGCGCCGGAGATGAACGTCTTCTCGCCGTCGACGATCCAGTCGTCCCCGTCGCGCACCGCCGTCGTCCGGATCGCGCGGGCCGGATCGCTGCCGCCCGAGGGCTCGGTCAGGGCAAAGAAACCGCGCTTCTCGCCCCGCAGAACGGGATAGAGGTAGCGCTCCTTCTGGTCGTCGTCCGCCTCGTACAACTGGGCCAGACCCGCGCCGCCGAACACGCCGTAGCAGGGCGCGTAGAGGCCGGCCCGGTGCTGCGCCATCTCGAACGCCATCAGGGTCCGGGTCACGAGATCGATGCCAGGGCCCCCGTACTCCTCCGGGATGTCCAGCCCGTAGAAGCCGAGTTCCTTCGTCATCGCGACGAGGCGCTCGCGGTGGTGCGGCGGCAGTTCGCTCGCGTCCGGGTCGAGGTCCGCTTCGAGCGGCACGATCTCCTCGTGCACGAAGCGGCGTACCGTCTCGAGGATCAGTCGCTGTTCGGTAGTGAGTTCGAAGTCCACGCTTCGTTCCTGCGAATCAAGGCTAACCCGGCGCGGCGATCCGGCCGACCCGCCGGTCGCCCCGGTCCATGTTCCCGGCCGGCAACTCCCCGTGATCCGCGACGTAGACGGCCAGCAACTCCTCGAAGCGGCTCCAGTACTGCATCGTCACCTCGTAGCGGAACCTGGCCGCCCGTTCGTGTTTCGCGGCCGTCTCGGCGATCGCGCTGCGCAGGCCGAAGCGTGAGTTGCCGCCGGCGAAACCAAGTTCCAACGTGGCGCCCTCGTCGTCGCCGATCTCGAACACGCCCAACTGCCCCGGCAACGCGGCGATCGCGGCATCGTCCAGATCGCGCCAGGGCTTGGTGAGCCGAACTCCGGTCATGCTGGCTGCCGCCCGAACATCGGCGGGATCGTATCCCGCACGCCGATGTGTTTCGGCCCTATGTCACAATCCCGCCGCTCTGAATAGAAATCGCCAATCTCCGTACGGCGGGAAGCCGGCGTGACCTCAAGTTCGCCGGTCGACCAGCCGGGCGCCCGCCAGCCTGGCCCGGAAGGGGCCCTGCTCGAAGGCGTCCGCGTGGTGGAACTCGCCACGATCGTCATGGCGCCCTCGGCCTGCGCCATGCTCTCCGACTTCGGGGCCGAAGTGATCAAGATCGAGGCGCCGGGCCGGGGCGATCTCTACCGCTACTTCCAGGATCTGCCCGGCATGCCGGACTCGGAGATTCCCTACTGCTTCCTGCTCGACGGCCGGAACAAGAAGAGCGTCGTGATCGACCTCAAGCAGGAGAGCGGCCAGTCCGTAGCCCACCGGCTGATCGAGACGGCGGACGTCTTCCTGACCAACTGCCACAACTCCGTGCTCGAGGATCTGGGCATGACCTGGGACCGGCTGCGGGAAGTCAACTCACGGCTCATCTTCGCCCACGGCACCGGTTACGGGCACACCGGCCCCGAGGCCGAGAAACCCGGCTACGACCAGGTCTGCTACTGGACCCGCTCCGGTCTCGTCGCGACGTTCACGCCGGTCGACGGCCACCTGGGACCACTAGGCTGCGGCACCGGCGACCACCCGACCGGCGTCACTCTCTTCTCGGCCGTGCTCGCCGGGCTGCTGAAGCGGGAACGGACCGGCGTCGGCTCCTATGTCACCACGTCGCTGCTCGCGGCCGGGGCATGGGCCAACGCCTGCGCCATCCAGGCCAAGCTGGTCGGAGCCGAGTTCCACGAGAAACGCCCGCGCGAACACACGATGAACTTCGGCCAACTCTACTACCGCACGCGTGACGACCGCCTGATCAAGCTGAGCATCGTCGAACAGGACCGTGACTGGGAGCGCTTCTGCCTCGCCCTCGACCGAGCCGACCTCATCGCCGACGAACGCTTCTGCACCACTCCCGAGCGGACCCTGAACATGCCCGAGTTCGTCGCCCTGCTCGACGCCGACTTCGCCAAGCGGGAGTTCGCCGAGTGGAGCGAGCGGTTCACCCGCTACGAGATCGCCTACAGCCTCGTCTCGAACCTGGACGACATCGTCGCCGACGAGCAGTTGGAGGCCATCGGCATGTTCCGCGACCTGGACCACCCGAAGTACGGGCGTCTGCGAACGGTGGACAGCCCCGTGCTCATCGAGGGCGAAGACAAGGTGAAGCCCCAACCGGCCCCCGAACTCGGCGAGCACACCGGCGACCTGCTGCGGGAACTCGGACTCGACGCCGCGGAGATCGAAGGCCTGGCCGACCGGGGCGTCATCTCGGGCCGGCTCTGAGCCACACCGCGAACCGGACTACAATCACCACTTCTCCGAACCAACCGCACCGCTGCCCAGGAGACGCTCCATGGACTTTCAGGACTCACCGCAGGAAGCCACCTTCCGAGACGAGGCGCGCGCCTGGCTCGAAGCCAACGCCGAACCCCTGGCGCCTGGCGATACGTCCCGCTACGCCGGGCTCTCCGAAGACGAGGGGCTCGCCGCTGCCAAGGAGTGGCAACAGAAGAAGTACGACGACGGCTGGGCCTGCATCACCTGGCCGAAGGAGCACGGCGGCCGCGGCGCGACCTTCATGGAGGGCGTGATCTGGGACCAGGAGCAGGCGAAGTTCGACGTTCCCGATGGCTACCTCAACATCGGCCACGGCACCTGCGCGCCGGCGATCATGGCCCACGGCACCGAGGAGCAGAAGCGCCGCTACCTGCCGAAGCTGGCGAGCGGCGAGGAAGTCTGGTGCCAGCTCTTCTCCGAGCCCGGAGCGGGTTCCGACCTCGCGGGACTTCGCACCCGCGCCGAGCGGGACGGCGACGAGTGGATCGTCAACGGCCAGAAGGTCTGGAACTCGGGCGCCCACTTCGCCGACTGGGGAATCCTGGTCACCCGCCACGACCCGGCGGTGCCCAAACACAAGGGTCTGACCTTCTTCGTCGTCGACATGAAGTCGGCCGGCATCGACCCGCGGCCGATCCGCCAGATCCCCGGCACCGCCGAGTTCAATGAGGTCTTCCTGCAGAACGTCAGGGTCCCCGACCAAAACCGTCTCGGCAATGTCGGCGACGGCTGGCAGGTGGCGATCACGACGCTGATGAACGAACGGCACGGCCGCTACCAGATGACGCCCGACTGGAGCGACGCCTTGCGCATCGCCTCTGAACTCGAGATCGACGGCGAACCCGCGGCGGCCCAGAGTGCGGTGCGCGACCGGATCGCCGACTGGTACGTGCAGTGCCGCGGCGTCGAACTGACCTTCCTGCGCACCCTGACCGCCATCTCCCAGGGCAAGCAGCCTGGACCCGAGAACTCGATCTGCAAGGTGATCACCGCCAGTGCGCGGCAGGACATCGCCTCCTTCGCGGCCGACCTGCTCGATGTCGCCGGTTCCGTCAGCGGCCGCGACGACGCCCCCTCGGGCGGCATGTTCCACTACGCCTACCTGGCGGCGCCCGGCATGCGAATCGCCGCCGGCACCGACGAGATCCTCCGCAACATCATCGCCGAGCGCGTTCTCACCCTGCCCGGCGAGATCCGCGTCGACCGCGACCGGGCCTTCAGCGACATCCCGACCGGCTCGAACTAAAGGCGGTTCAGTACCGGCCAGGAGAACTAAGTCTCACCAACCTCGTGCCACTCGCGATCCGTCCTCAGGACCAGGGCCAGCCCCCGCGAGTCCGTGATCTGAACACCACCCTCGAGAATCTCGATCGTGAGTCCATCCCCGCCGGTGTTCATGCCACGGCCCATGGCAGGTCCGCCCTTCGCTAGCTGGCGACCTCACTCTCGCTGCCCGGGAACAGGAGCTTGGCCATCTGGGTCTGCGAGCGGTGGACGAACAGGATGACCTGGTCGTCGGCGCGCAGCATGTTGCTGCGCTCCGGCATGAACACGCGGTCGCCTCGCACCACCGCGCCGACGATCAGGCCCCTGGGCGCCTGGAGGTCGGCGAGTGTGGCGCCGGCCGCCGGGCTGGCTTCGTGAATCACGCGCTGGACGACCTGAAGCGCGCCGTCGGCCAGGTTGACGAGGTTCGCCTTGTAGCCGTTGGCGACGAAGTTCCGGACGTGGTCGATCGCCAGGGAGTGCGGCGACACGAGCTCCACCTCGCCGACGCGCTGCCATAGCCGGCTCGTCGTGTGGTGGATCAGCGCGACGACCTGCGGCACGCCCAGCTCCTGGGCGATCAGCCCCGCGACCACGTTGCTGTCGTCGTGGCTTGTGGCCGCGATCAGCACATCGGCTCGGCCGAGACCTTCGCTCTCCATCGTCGCCGCGTCGATCGGGTCGCCGTGCAGGACCTCGACGTCGGGGAACGACTGGGCCAGGAACTCCGCCCGGCGCCGGTCGCGCTCGATCCACCGCAGGCGCTTGACCTCGTTGCGCAGCGCCTTGACCACCGCGACCGCGGCCGAACTGCCACCGGCAACGGCAACGGTGTGCGGATGCTCGACACGCGACGCGAACAACTCCTCCACATCGTGGGTCGACTGCGTCCGGCACAGGACCATGGCCAGCCCACCCGGCATCGCCTGCAGGTCCGGCCCCGGGATCGATAACTCGTGCTCCGCGTCGAAGTAGCCGACCACTCGTGCGCCCTCGGGTAGCGGCACTTCCCTGAGCGGCAGGCGGGCGACCGTGCTGTTCGCCTGCACCTGGATCGTCCTCAGTTCGAAGCGGCCCTTGGCCAGGTAGTCGACTTCGTAGGTGTGGTGGCCGAGTACCACGTTCAGGATCGCGTTGGTCGCCAGACTCTGGGGCGACAGCAGCAGGTCGGCGCCGAACAACCGCTCGTAGGAGCGGCGGTAAACGGTCAGATCCTCGGAGGTGTCGAGCCGCACCACGCACCGCTTCGCGCCCAGGTTGCGGGCGATCACCGACGCGACCAGGTTCGCCTCCTCCGAAGAGGAGGCGGCGATGAACAGGTCCGCGGCATCGACGTGCGCCCGCTCGAGCACCGCCTGGTGAGCTCCGTTGCCGACGACGAAGGCGGCGTCCAGCTCCTCCTCGATGCGGCGCCCCTTGTCCGGATCCGTGTCGATCAGGGTCAGACTCCGGCCTTCACGCCCGAAGGCCTCGGCGATGTGGAAACCCATGTCGCCGATGCCCATGACGCAGTAATGGCCCTTCCCGCTCACGACCAGTCGAGCATAAGCCACGTGCACGAGTCACTGAGCGCCCGGATGACTTGACCGGAGGTTCGTGGGGGCTCGGGCGGCGGGTCACGGTCTGCTACGGTTGCCCACTTCTTCTACAGAACCACTGCCTCTCGCAGGGAGGCGAGCGGCCATCACCGAGGATCGCTTGTGAGCGAACTGAAGACGAAGCAGAACGACGCCAGCGTCGAGGCGTTCCTCGGCGCCGTCGACAACGAGCGGCGTCGCGAGGACAGCTTCACGGTTCTCGAGCTGATGAAGCGGATCACCGGCCTGGAACCCCGGATGTGGGGCACCGCGATCGTCGGCTTTGGAACCTACCGGTACCGCTACGCGAGCGGCCGCTCCGGAGAATTTCCACGCATCGGCTTCTCGCCCCGCAAGCAGAGCCTGACGGTCTACGTCATGCCCGGGTTCTCGAGCTACGACGAACTCCTCGCCCGACTCGGCAAGCACCGGACCGGCAAGTCCTGCCTCTACATCAACAAGCTGGCCGACGTCGACATGGGCGTGCTCGAAGACCTGATCAGAAACTCGCTCGAGACGATGAGCGAGAAATACCCCGAGTAACAGGGAAGTCAATGAACTACGAACGGATCCTGCTCGAACAGGACGGCAGTCTCGCCACGATCACGCTGAACCACCCGGAGGTGCTGAACGCCACGGACGCCACGATGGTCGCCGAACTGGGCGACGCGGTGCTGCGCATCCGCGATCCGGAGAGCGGCGTGCGCGCCCTCCTGCTTACCGGAGCGGGCCGCGCCTTCTGTTCCGGGGCCAACCTCTCCGGCCGCGGCAGCCAGGAAGAGGGGGCCGCGAACCCGACGGCCCGCGAGAACCTGCGCAACAACTACCACCCCCTGCTGCTCTCGCTGCGCGACTTGGACATGCCGATCGTGACGGCAGTGCACGGGGCCGCGGCGGGCGTAGGCATGAGCTTCGCCCTGATCGGCGACCTCGTCTGCGCCTCGAAGCAGGCCTTCTTCCTGCAGGCGTTCGCGCGCATCGGCCTGGTGCCCGACGGCGGCGCCACCTTCATGCTGCCGCGCCTGATCGGCTGGGGCCGCGCGGTCGAACTTTCCATGCTCGCGGAACGTCTGCCGGCCGACAAGGCGTTCGAGTGGGGTCTGATCAACCGTCTCTACGACGACCAGGAGTCCCTGATGAAGGGGGCCACCGAGCTGGCCCAGCGCCTGGCCAACGGTCCGCGATCCCTGGCGATGATCCGGAAGGCCTACTGGGCCACGTGGCAGAACGTCTACGAGCAGCAACTCGACCTGGAAGCGAGGCTCCAGGCGGAGGCCGGCGCTACGGAAGACTCCCGCGAGGGAGTCCTTGCCTTTCTCGAGAAGCGGCCCGCCAAATTCAAGGGACGCTGATCGTGGCGCCAGCCCGCCTCATCCTCATCGCCTCGCTCACGTGCTCTACCGCGCTGGCGGCGCGGGAGACGGTCGAATGGCGCCACTACGCCGCTGATCGCGCCAGCACGAAGTACTCGCCGGCCGCTCAGGTCGACGCCTCGAACGTGTCGGAGCTCGAGGTCGCCTGGCGCTGGGTCACTCCGGACAGCCGCGTCGAAGCGCAGACCCTGGCCGGCGACCTCAAGGGCACGCCGCTCATGGTGAACGACACGCTGTACGCCGTGTCGGCCATGAACCTGGTCAGCGCCGTCAACCCCACGACCGGCGAAGAGCTCTGGACCTACGACCCGTTGGCCTACGAGCGCGGCATCCCGACCCACGGCGGCTTCACCCAGCGCGGCATCGAGTACTGGGAGCACCGGGGCATGCAGCGCATCGTGCTGGTGACCGGCACCCACCAGCTCATCTCGCTCGACGCGAAGACAGGCAAGCCCGATCTGGAGTTCGGCGAAGCGGGGATGGTCGACATGCGCGGCGACATCGGCCGGCCGGACCAGATGCGCCACACCGGCGCGAACTCCCCGGGCATCGTCTGCGGCGACACCGTTCTCATGGGCATGACGATCATGGACTTCTCCCTGACCCAGGAGATGCCGGCCGGCCATATCCGCGGCTACGACATCCGCACCGGCCAGAAGAAGTGGGTCTTCCACACCGTGCCCCAGGGCGACGAGCCCGGCGCCGAGACCTGGCACGACGAGTCCTGGCGCTACTCGGGCAACACGAACGTGTGGTCCTGGATGAGCTGCGACGACGAGACGGGCTGGGTCTACTTCGGCACCGGCACGCCGACGAGCGACTACTACGGCGGCCACCGCCACGGCGACAACCTCTACGCCGAGAGCCTGGTCGCCATCGACACGGCGACGGGTGAGAAGAAGTGGCACTTCCAGGCGGTGCGTCACGGACTGTGGGACTACGACTTTCCGTGCGCGCCGATCCTGCTCGACATCGAAGTCGACGGAAAGCGGATCGAGGCGGTGGCCCAGGTCAGCAAGCAGGCGTTCACCTACGTCTTCGACCGCAAGACCGGGAAGCCCGTGTGGCCGATCGAGGAGCGCAAGGTCCCCGAGAGCCTGGTTCCCGGGGAATGGACCGCAAGCATGCAGCCCTTCCCCACCAAGCCGCCGCCCTTCGACCGCCAGGGGGTACGCGAGAGCGACCTGATCGACTTCACGCCGGAACTCAATGCGAAGGCGAAGGAGATCTACCGCGAGACCCTCCTGGGCGGCCCGATGTTCACACCGCCGACCCTGGCCGGAGAGGGCCGGAGGGTGATGGCTCAGTTGCCCGGCCAGGCGGGTGGCGCAAACTGGGGCGGCGCCGCGGTCGATCCGAACAGCGGCGTCCTGTTCGTCCCCTCGCAGACCCGTCTCGGCACGATGGCGCTCACCCCGCCGACGGCGCGCCAGCCCTCCGACCGCGACTACCTGCCCGCATTCACGTTCCCCGCCGGGCCCGAGGGTCTGCCGCTCGTCAAGCCGCCCTGGAGCCGGCTCACCGCGATCGATCTGAACCGCGGGGAGATCCTGTGGCAGACGCCGGTCGGCGACGGTCCGCGCGACCATCCGGCGATCGCCGACCTCGGCCTCGGACCGCTCGGCGCCTGGCCGCTCGCCGGCCTGGCAGCGGGCTGGCCGATGGCGACCCGGACGCTCGTCTTCGTCGTCACCAGTGAGCAAGTGCGAGGCACCTACCAGGAAGGCCCCGGCGGCTTCGGGTCCCGCGGCCCCTCGACCGGCTTCCTCTACGCATTCGACAAAGGGACGGGCGAAGAGGTCTGGCGGACCGAACTGCCCGACACTCCGGGCGGCGGCCCGATGACCTACACCGTGGCAGGCCGGCAGTTCATCGTCGTTCCCGTCGGCAACCGTGGCCAGGATCACTCCCTGGTGGCCTACGCGCTGCCGCAGTAGAGCCGAATCAACGACGCTTCGACAACCGCGCATCCGGCGGATCGTTGATCCACTCCGCACCCTGTTCCCAGCCGTCGTCGAACACCGTGTCGCGGATCGGCCGCCGGCGTAGCGGGCCGTGGCGTCCCAGGGGCTTGCCGATCGTAATCGTCAGCGAAAGCTCGACGTTGTCGGGGATCTCGAGAATCTCCCGCAGTTCGTCCGCCACCGCGTGGTGCCAGCCGCTGTAGCAGGCGCCGTAGCCCAGCGCCCGCGCCATGAGGAACAGGTTCTGGCAGGCCGGGAAGACGGACGCGCCCTCGGAGTGGGTCAACGGCCGGTACCGGACATAGCAGGCGATGATGACCGCCGGAATCCGCTCGAAGTGATCCACGTAGTGCTGGATCGCGCGGTTCACCCGCGACTTCGGCGAATTCGGATCGGCGGCCGAGCCCGTGTTCCAGCCTTCCTCCGCCGTCTTGCGAGCCCAGCCGCGACGGAAGGACTCCCCGAGGAGGCGGCGGGCGCGCTGGGCGCGCGGTCCGTCGCGCAAAACGACGAAGCGGAAGGGCTGGCGGTTCGTGCCGGACGGCGCGCGGCTGCCGGCGTAGAGGATCTTCGCGAGATCCTCGTCCGGGATCGGTTCCGGGCTGTAGCGGCGAACCGAGCGGGCAGTGGAGAGCAGTTCGAAAAAGTCGTCGGCGTCCATGGGTCGTACGATCCCCCACCCGCGAAGTCCGCGTCAAGCGCTAGAATCCGCGAAATCCCTCCACTCTTCCAAGTGAAGCGCCGGCCAGCGGGTGCGGCGGCCGAACCCGAGGTACCAGACGATGCAGAAACTCGCCCTTCGACTCCTTCCCCTCGCCCTGCTCCTCTTCGCCTCCGCCGCGACGGCCCAGCGCAGCGAGCTCACGCTGCAGGTGGTCGACGTCAACGGTGCTGAACTGGGCCCCGTGCAACTCACGTTCACGTCACCCGAAGGCGAAGTCCTGGAAGCCGCAACCCGGAAGAACGGCAAGCTCAAGATCCGGCTCAAGGCAGCGGAGGAGCCCTGGACGATGCTGATGCGGATGGAGGGGCACCCGGACCGGGAGATGCAGGTCCAGATGTCAGAGGGCCGGGACACCTCGTTCACGGCTCAGATGTGGGATGAAGCCACGATGACGAAGCAGCAGGCCGTCGACAACTTCAACGACGGCATTCGGGCAATTCAGGCGGGCGACGCCGACAGTGCTCTGCCGCTGTTCCAGAAGGCGGTGGAACTCGATCCCACTCTCTCCGCCGCCCACCGGACGATCGCCGCGATCCTGCATGGAATGGGGAAACCCGCGGAAGCGCTCGAACCGCTCGACAAGTACCTTGAGTCAGAGGAACTGCCGCCCGAGTTCGTGGGCATGGCGTTCGACATCTTCCTCGCCGCGGGCGATCCACGGGTCGAAGACGCGAAGCAACGGGCAATCGAGGCCGGCATGGGCACGGAGATCGCGGCCGGCGTTTTCTCCCAGGGTGTACAGGCAGTGCGTGACAGCGATGACGAGCGCGCCGTCGAGCTGTTCACGGAGGCGGCTTCGCTCAATCCGAAGCTCTACCAGGCCTACCGCAACATCGGCACGATTCACTTCAACAACCAGAACTGGGAACCGGCCCTCGAGGCACTGGAGAAGACGCTGGAACTCGATCCGAGGAACACCGAGGCGATGCGGATGAGGTTCTTCAGCTATGCCCTGCAAGGGGAATTGGAGGCTTCAATCGAGGCCGGCAAGGCCTGGATCGCGGTGAATCCGACGGCGGGCGCCCAGGTGCAACATCAGGCCGACCAGCTCTTCGAGCAAGAGGTCTACGGCAACGCGAAGCTCTACGATCAGTCGCTCATCGCCTGGGACGACAACCACCCCCGTGCCCACTTTCGGCTCGGCGTGATCTTCCGCCGCAGCGCCGACTCGGCCCTGGCCAAGGACCATCTGACGAAGTACCTCGAGCGGGCGCCGGCAGATGAAGACGGTCGGCCAAGGGCGCACTACGAACTCGGCATGCTCGCGGTGAACGCCAGCGACGCGGACGGGGCCCGTGAACACCTGAACAGGTTCCTGGAGCTGGCGCCGAACGACGAGAACGCGGACGTGGCGCGGGCGGCCCTCGAGCAATTGTAGGGCGACCGGGCCGCCCGTGACTGGGCGGCCGCCTACGCCGCGGAACCGCCCGAAAACACCCGGAAGAGCTTCTTCAGCGGATCGTAGAACTCCGACACGACCCGCTCCTTGAGCGGGATGATCGCGTTGTCGGTGATCGTGATGTGCTCGGGGCAGACCTTCGTGCAGCACTTCGTGATGTTGCAGTACCCGATCCCCTCGTCCTGCTTGAGCGCCGACAACCGGTCGCCGGTGTCGAGAGGATGCATCTCCAGAGCCGCGTTGTAGACGAAGAAGCGTGGGCCCACGAACTCCTCGTGCAGGTGGTGGTCCCGCAGCACGTGGCAGACGTCCTGGCACAGGAAGCACTCGATGCACTTGCGGAACTCCTGCACCCGCTCGACGTCCTCCTGGGCGATCCGCCAGGTCCCGTCCTCGGCATCAGGCGGCCGGGGCTCGAAGGGCTGGATCTTCTTCTTGACCTCGTAGTTCCAGGACACGTCGCAGACGAGGTCCCGGATGACCGGGAACGCCCGCATCGGTTCAACCGTCACCGGGCGGTCCGTCGGCAGGTCGCTCATCCGCGTCATGCACATGAGGCGGGGGTTGCCGTTCACTTCCGCGGAGCAGGAGCCGCACTTGCCGGCCTTGCAATTCCAGCGCACGGCGAGGTCGTTCGCGGATTCCGCCTGGATCTGGTGGACCGCGTCCAGCACCACCATGCCCTCGGTGACCTCCGTCGTGTAGTCCCGGTAGCCGCCTTCGCCTTCGGCGCCGTCCTGACGCCAGATCCTGAACCGTGTCGCGGCCATCTCAGCCCATCTCCTCGACCAGTCTGGTCAGTTCGTCGCTCATCGGTTCCACCGGAATCTCCTCCACCACCATCTCTCCGTCCGTTCCCCTGGCGACCCGGATGTTCACCTTGCCGAAATGTTCTTCCTTCTGCGGGTAGTCGTCACGGAACTGCGCACCGCGGCTCTCGCGGCGCAACAGGCCGGCCCTCGCCACCGCCTCGGAGACGACGAGCAGGTTGTGAAGGTCGAGGGCCGTGTGCCAACCGGGGTTGTACTCGCGATTGCCGGGCGCCGACACGGCCTTCGCTCGTTCAGACAGACCCTCGATCTCCTCCACCGCTTCCTCGAGTTCGGACTCGACGCGGACGATGCCGACCTTCGCCTGCATCAGGTCCTGGAGCTCGTACTGGATCTGGTACGGCCCTTCGCCGCCCTCCCGCTCGAGCGGCTCAAGGGCCTCGTTGATCCCGGCGTCGACCGCCGCATCGTCGAGCCGGACATCGCCTTGCTCCCTGGCAAACGCGGCCGCGTACGCGCCGGCCCGCTGCCCGAACACGAGCAGGTCGGACAGCGAGTTGCCGCCCAGCCGGTTCGCGCCGTGAAGCCCCGCGGCGCACTCGCCGGCGGCGTAGAGGCCGGGGACGGTCGACATCTGGCTTTCGGCATCGACCCGAACGCCGCCCATCACGTAGTGCGTCGTCGGCCCGACTTCCATCCTCTCCTTCGTGATGTCGAGACCGGCCAGCTCCTTGAACTGGTGGTACATCGACGGCAGCTTCTTCTTGATGTGGTCCTCGGAGTTGCTGATCTTCTCCTTGATCCAGGCGATGTCGAGGTACACGCCGCCGTGGGGGGAGCCCTTGCCGGACTTGATCTGGTTCACGATGCAACGGGCGACGTGATCCCGGGTCAGGAGCTCCGGCGGACGCCGCGCGTCCCGGTCGCCGATGACGTAGCGCCAGCCCTCCTCGGCGCTGTCCGCGGTCTGATCCTTGTACAGAGCCGGGATCTCGTCGAACAGGAACCGTTCGCCGTCCGAGTTCAGCAGGATGCCGCCCTCGCCGCGCACGCCCTCGGTGACCAGGATGCCGCGCACGCTCGGAGGCCACACCATGCCGGTCGGGTGGAACTGGACGAACTCCATGTCGATCAGGTCCGCACCCGCGTCGTAGGCCAGCGTGTGGCCGTCGCCCGTGTACTCCCAACTGTTGCTGGTGATCTTGAAGGCGCGACCGATACCGCCCGTGGCGAGCACGACCGCCTTCGCCCGGTAGACCCGGAACCGGCCCTTCTCCCGATCGTAGGCGAGCGCGCCGGCGACCCGGCCGTCGTCGAGCAGCAGCCGGAACACCGTGTACTCCATGTGGAAATCGATGCCGTGGTGGATGCCGTGGTCCTGCAGGGTGCGGATCATCTCCAGCCCGGTCCGGTCGCCGACATGCGCGAGCCGCGGATAGCGGTGGCCGCCGAAGTTTCGCTGCAGGATGCGGCCGTCCTTCGTGCGGTCGAACAGCGCTCCCCAGGACTCGAGTTCCAGCGCCCGGGCCGGGGCCTCCTTCGCGTGAATCTCGGCCATCTTGGGATTGCTCAGGTACTGGCCGCCGCGCAGGGTGTCCGTCACGTGGACCTTCCAGTCGTCGCGCTCGTCCACATTGCCGATCGCCGCCGCCATGCCGCCCTCGGCCATCACCGTATGGGCCTTGCCCAGCAGCGACTTGCAGATCACGCCGCAGGAAGCGCCGGCGGCCGAGACCTCGATCGCGGCGCGCAGTCCGGCGCCGCCCGCGCCGATCACCAGCACGTCGTACTCGTAAGGGGTCTGCTCCATCAGACGAATCTCAGGTCCGTCCAGATGCCCATCGAGCAGAGCCGAACGTAGATGTCGGAGAAGGTGACCCAGATCAGGCTGCACCAGGCCCAGGCCATGTGACGGCGGTTCAGGCAGGAGACGCAGCGGTAGCAGGCGCTCTGGAACGGCCGTCCCGCCATCACGTTGCGGAAGCCGCCGATCACGTGACGGGTCGAGTGGCAGCCCAACGCGTAGCCGCCGAGCAGCAGCCAGTTGATCAGGAGGACGAAGCTGCCGACGCCGATGCCGAAGGCGTGGCCGCCGGACGCCGTCTCGAACTCGAAGGCCCGGTACACGTCGATCGGGAAGAAGACGAAGATCCAGGCCATCATCGCGTACAGGAAGTACCGATGGATGTTCTGGACGATGAGCGGAAAGGAGTTCTCACCCCGGTAGGCGTTGCGCGGCTCGCCGACCGCGCAGGCAGGCGGGTCGGCCCAGAAGGCCTTGTAGTACGCGCCCCGGTAGTAGTAGCAGGTGGCGCGGAATCCCAGCGGCAGGATCAGGATGAACAGCGCCGGCGACTGGGGAACGAAACTCGGCCACCAGCTCGGGAAGCCCTCGAACCAGGCATGGTGCGAGAGGCCGAAGACCTCGGGGGAGTACAGCGGCGACAGGTAGCCGCCGTACACGTAGTGGTCGGCCTGAAGCGCCGCCCAGGTCGCGTACGCGCTCGCGAGGCCAAGACCCACGACAACCGCGCCCGGTTGCAGCCACCAGGCGTCCTGACGCTGGGTCTGACCGAAGGATCGCCGCTTCAGCACGGCGGAAATGGCCATCTCGAAATCAGTCCTCCTCGGTTGCTCACGTTCGCCGGATTCTCCCGGATCCGTTCTCCGGGAAGGATCATAGCCACAAACCAGAGTCGGATCGACCGGGCGTGCTGTCCAGCGAGAGGTGAGCGTGAACGGGGAGTGTGAATCCAGCGAGAGGTGAGCGTGAGCCGGTTGGGATCGGGGATCATCGGAGGATGATCTTGACTCTCCAGACCCACGGACA
>LXNI01000702.1_pt1 | contig 36323 bp, 31 predicted proteins | sample 809091 | NCBI WGS metagenome assembly LXNI01 (sample SAMN04870527, study PRJNA318959) | sponge metagenome | biome: 01000161; feature: marine sponge reef; material: water | host: Sarcotragus foetidus | place: Greece: Milos, Mediterranean Sea | collected 2013-05-29 | depth 5-7 m
CCCCCTCCCCCCGACCCCCTCCCCCGGAGGGGAGGGGGAGCTTCGTTCCGGAAACGCCGCGCCAAAGCCGAAAACCGTCGCAATTCCAAGACATTACCCCCCTCCCCTTGGGGGAGGGGCAGGGGGAGGGGTATCGCGGGGAAGGCGCCGCCGCCCACTTTAGCTCTGCCCGAACTTCGCAGAACAATCCTCTGAAGAGGGGGAGGAACAACGTCGCGGGCGAGCGCGGCCTTTCGCGGCGGAAACCCGGAAGGCCGAAGCTCTCCCGACAAATCAAAATGCCATCCCGGCCGACCGGAGGGAGAGCCGGGGACCAGAGTCGACCCGATGGGCGGCGCCGGTGGCCCTGGTCCCCGGATCTGCGCTGCGCTCCGTCCGGGGTGGCAAGGGGCATTACGCCGATAAACGAATTCGGGCCGGCGCGACCGAAAGGGTCCAGGGGTGTTCCCCGCCGCAACCGGTCTCGCCGGGCCGTCGGCATTTCCGAGAGCGGGCTTGCCGCCACCGGCCATCCGGCGCTACACGATGCGCCGAAACCGGGCGGCAGGCCCGGCGCAACCCGCCGTTCCCCGACCGCAAAATCGACCGCTTATGAACCAGCCCGTCATCCTGCCGTTCCGCGGCGTCGCGCCGGACATCGCGGAAAGCGCCTTCATCGCGCCCAACGCAGCGATCATCGGCGATGTGCGGATCGGGCCGGGCAGCAGCGTCTGGTACGGCTGCACGGTGCGCGGCGACGTCAACAGGATACGGATCGGCCGCGGCAGCAACCTGCAGGACAACAGCACGATCCATGTCGACAGCAGGAAATACCCGACGATTATCGGCGACGAGGTGCTGATCGGCCATCAATGCATGATCCACGGCTGCACCATCGGCGACCGCGCGACCGTGGGGATGCAGAGCTGCGTGATGGACGGGGTCACGATCGAGCCGGGCGCGATGGTCGCCGCCGGTTCCCTGGTCACGCCCGGCAAGACGATTCCGGCCAATCAGCTCTGGTCCGGCCGGCCGGCGAAATTCATGCGCGACCTGGACGAGGAAACTCTGGAAGCGCTGCTCGAAGGCGCGCGCCACTATGCGCGTCTGGCCCAGGAACACAAACGGCAACACAAAGCAATTCAGGCTGACGGAAAGGTTTGACGATGACGCTCCCGACCCCGGATTTCTCCCGCCTGGCGCCGCCCGCCGGCTATCGCCTGGCCGTCACCGGCGGCTGCGGCGGCATCGGCAGGCGCCTGACCGAAGTGGCGGTCGCCGAAGGGATGAAGGTCGCCGTTATCGACCTGCCGGGCTCGCTGGAGCGCCACGCGCTGCCCGCGGGGGTCGAGACGCTGCCCTACGACGCGCGCGACGACGACAGCGCCGCGCAGGCCTTTGCGGCGCTGGCCGGCCTCTGGGACGGCGCGCTCGACGGGCTGGTCCATCTGCCGGGCTACATGTCGCCGCCCAGGCCGGTCGAGGAAATGACGGCCGGCGAGATCGACGAGGCGCTGTCGGTCAACCTCCGCTCGGCTTTCCTGGCGGTCAAGGCGGCCCTGCCGATGCTGCGCGAGGGCGCCGCGGAAACCGGCAACGCCTCGGGCATGGTGTTTGCGGCATCGGGCCTTGCGACCCTGGTCGAGAAGACCACCGGCACCTATTCGGCGGCCAAGGCCGGCCTGATCGCGCTCGCCAAGGGGCTGGCGAAGGAGAATGCGCCGGAAATCCGGGCCAACTGCATCGCGCCGGGCGCGGTCGACACGGCCTTCCTGCGCGGCGGCACCGGGCGCGGCGGCGACGCGGCGTCGAAGAACGAACAGGATTTTCCTGCCGGCATGGACAATTCGGCCATGCTGGCGACGATTCCGCTCGGCCGCATCGCCGTAACCGACGATATCGTCGGTCCAATCCTGTTCCTGCTGTCGGAAAAGGCCCGCTTCATGACCGGCCAGACGCTCTACATCAACGGCGGCCGGCTGATGGTGTGAGGGGCCGGGATCGCCGGTCGGGAAACGGCGCTCAGCGGTTCTCGAGCAGCTCGATCTCGATGAACGCAAACTCGTAGTCGTTGGCGTTGATCACGTCGTGCGCAACGCCGCGGCCCCGGTTGTAGGGGTTGCCGAGGGTGAGTTCGACGTCGCGGGTGCCGTCGGGCTCGACCAGGCGCAGGGTGCCGGTGACGATCGGCACGACGACATAATCGTGCTCGTGGACATGGTAGCCGGTCGCCGCGCCCGGCGCGAAACGCCACTCGGTCACGCGAACCCGCTCGTCCTCGATCATCACGGTCGGCACTGCTTTCAGGTCGCTCATGGTTTTCTCCGGTCGGGGTTTGCTCGCTCCCTGTCTTGCATGTGCAGAAGGGGCAGGCCCTTCGATACGCCGCTTCGCGGCCACTCAGGGTGAGGGAGTTGTTGGAAAAATCCAATATACCCTCATCCCGAGTAGCGCCGGATTTAATCCGGGGCGTATCGAGGGACGGGACAACGACGGCAAAACCGCCGCGATTTCATCCAACCCGGAATCGCCCTAATCCGTGGCGCGGACCTTGACGTAGCGCCCGGGCGCCGGCTCGATGACGTTGAGATCGCCGTCGCCGGGCTGGCGCGCATCGACTTTCCCGCCCGTCTTCCGCGCGATCCAGCGCTGCCATTCCGACCACCAGGAGCCCTCGTGCTGCTTCGCGCCGGCAAACCATTTGTCGGGGTCAGCCGGGTTCTTCGGATTGGTCCAGTAGCCGTATTTCTCCGAGCCCTCCGGATTGACCACGCCGGCGATATGGCCGGAGCCGCTGAGGCAGAACTTCACCGGCCCGCCATAGAGCTGCGTGCCCGAATAGGTCGCCTTCCAGGGCGCGATATGGTCGTCCTTCGTCGACAGGATGAAGGTCGGCGTTTCGACCGCGCCGAGGTCGATCGGCGTGCCCAGCAGGTCGATGGTGCCTGGTTCGACCAGCAGGTTCTGTTGGTACATGTTGCGCAGATAGAACATGTGCATGGCCGACGGCATGCGCGTCGAATCCGAGTTCCAGTACAGCAGGTCGAACGGGAAGGGATCCTTGCCGAGCAGGTAGTTGTTGATGACGAAGGACCAGATCAGGTCGTTGGCGCGCAGCATGTTGAAGGTGTTGGCCATGTCCTTGCCTTCAAGATAGCCGTGTCGGGCCATCCGCTCCTCCAGGCCCTTCAGCTGCTCGTCGTCGATGAAGACGCACAGGTCGCCGGCATTCTCGAAATCGACCAGGGTGGTGAAATAGGTCACGCTCTTCACCCTGTCGGCCCGGCCGCTGTTCGCCAGATGGGCCATCGCGCAGGCCGTCAGCGTGCCGCCCAGGCAATAGCCGATCATGTTGACCTGCGTTTCGCCGGTCGCCCGTTCGATGGCGTCCAGGGCGGCCAGCGGGCCTTCGGTCAGATAGTCCTCGAAGGTCTTGCTCGCGAGCGCCGAGTCCGGGTTGACCCAGGAGACGACGAAGACCGTGTGGCCCTTAGAGACCGCCCAGCGGATGAAGGAGTTCGATTCGCGCAGATCGAGAATGTAGAACTTGTTGATCCACGGCGGGACGATCAGCAGCGGCGCCTTGTAGACCTGCTCGGTCAGCGGCGTGTACTGGACGAGCTGCATCAGGTCGTTTTCGTACACGACCGCGCCTTTCGAAGCGGCGACATTCCCGCCGACCTCGAACTTCGTATCGTCGGTCATGCGGATGGCGAGCTTGCCCTTGCCGCGCTCCAGATCGGTCAGCAGGTTGTTGAGCCCGTTGACCAGGTTCTCGCCCTTGGTTTCGAGGGTTGCGCGCAGCACTTCCGGGTTGGTCGCGGCGAAATTGGTCGGCGCCATCGCGTCGACCCATTGCTTGGTGAAGAATTCCACCTTGTGCGCGGTGTGGTCGTCCAGGCCTTCGGTCTCGGCGACCGATTTCTGGATATGCCGCGACGCCAGCAGGTAGGACTGCTTGATGAATTCGAAGGCGGCGTTGTCGCTCCATGCCGCGTCCTTGAAGCGCCGGTCGCCGGCCTCGGGCGCAATGTCCGGCGCCGGCGCTTCTCCGCCCACCATGCGTTGCGCCGCGCCGGTCCACAGATTGGCGTAGTCCGACCAGAATCGGCTCTGCATCTCCCACAGCCGGGCGGGATCGGCCATCATCTGCCGGGTCAGTTCGAAGAACGCGCCGCCGACCTTAAGCGGGTCCGGGTCCTGCAGGCCTTCTTCCTTCTGCGACGCCAGAAAATCCTCGACGATTTTCTGGCTGCGTTCGGCGATAGAGGCGAATTGCTCCGCGGCGGCGGCCATGTCTGGCGGTGCGGCGTCGGAATGCGTCTCGGTCATGGTGCAGTCACTTTCGGCTCGGGGCGATCCCGGTTAGATAGAGTACCCGTCCGCAGCGGCAGGATGGCCGGTTGTCCGCCCGGCGGCGACGGGTTGACGCACGAAAGCATGCGCCGGGCGACATCTCTGGCCGTTGGCGTACAGCGGGCAGGATATGCTACCAGTCTCTCAGCCCGGCCGGCATGCGGATTGCTGAACGGCCTGCAACGGGAGTCCCGATCATGATCGTCGCCGAGCCGAATTTGCCGCGTCCGCGCAAGATGAAGATTGCAGTGCTGATAACGGCGGTTGTTGCTCTGGGCGCCTGCTCAAGCGCCGAAAAATCCGACGTTCCGGGCGCCGACAAACCGTTTCCGAAACTGGCGACGGTACCCGGCAAACCCGAGTCGGAAAGCCAGCGGCAGCGCATGCAGATCCAGGAAGGCCTGTTCGCCGACCGGCGCAACGCCCGCTATCTGGAAAGCGGCGGACCGAGGGCCGGCTACGGCAGGGCGCCCGACCAGGTGACGGAGAGCGAAGTGCGCGCCGAGATTTTCCGGCCGGGCAGCGCGAAGGCCGAAGCCAAGGTCAGGGTCGTCGATGGCGTGCGGATCGTCCGCACCGGTTTGGTCGCCGCCGTCACGTTCGAGTCCAAATCCACATCCCTGCCGCCGGGCAGCGGCCGCAAGATCGTGCGCCTCGCGCAGATCCAGAATTTGCTCAAGAGCACGCTGACCCTGATCGGCCGGGCCGGCAAGGGCGAAACTGCGGAGACCGCCCTGGCCCGCGCACGCGCCGTGGCGAACGGTCTGGTCACGCTGGGCGTGCCGTCCGGCAAGATCCGCGTCCGCAAGGGCGGCGGTTCGGCGTCGCGGGTCGATATCTACATGGCCGGCGGCCGCGCGCCGAAACAGTAGCCCGGCCTTTCTGCGCTGCCACGGGACTGCCGACCGGTGACGCTCGCCGAACCCTTTTACCGCCTCAAGCGCCTGCCGCCCTATCTGTTCGCCGAAGTGAACGCGATGAAACATCGCGCGCGCAGCGCCGGCGAGGACATCATCGATTTCGGCATGGGCAACCCGGACAGCGCGACGCCGGACCATATCGTCGACAAGCTGGTCGAGACCGTCCGCAATCCAAGGACCCATCGCTATTCAACCTCGCGCGGCATTCCCGGCCTGCGCCGGGCGGTCGCCGCCTATTACGAGCGGCGGCATAATGTAACGGTCGACCCGGAGCGGGAGGTTGTCGTCAACCTCGGCTCGAAGGAAGGCTTCGTCAATCTGGCCCAGGCCATCGTCGCGCCGGGCGACATGATCGTCGCGCCGAACCCGACCTACCCGATCCACAGCTACGCCTTCATCATCGCCGGCGCCTCGATCCGCCACCTGCCGCTGACGCCGGCGCATGATTATCTCCGCGAACTGGAACGGGCGGTGCGCCATTCAGTGCCGCCGCCGACCGCGCTGATCCTGAATTTCCCGTCGAACCCGACGGCGCAGGTGGTCGATCTGGAATTCTACCGGGAAGTGGTCGATTTCTGCCGCCGTAACGAACTGCTGATCGTCTCCGACCTCGCCTATGCGGAGATCTATTTCGACGGCAACCCGCCGCCGTCGATATTGGAAGTGCCCGGCGCGAGGGACATCGCCATCGAGTTCCAGTCCCTGAGTAAGACCTATTCGATGCCCGGCTGGCGCGTCGGCTTTGCCGTCGGCAACGAGCGGCTGGTCCAGGCGCTCGCCCATGTGAAGTCTTACGTCGATTACGGTGCCTTCACGCCGATCCAGGTTGCGGCCACGGCGGCGCTGAACGGTCCGCAGGATTGCGTCGCAGAGTTCCGGGAGCGCTACCGCAGGCGCCGCGACGTTCTGGTCGAAGGGCTGGCGGCGGCCGGGTGGGACGTGCCGAGCCCGCCGGCCACCATGTTCGCCTGGGTGCCTCTGCCGCCGCGCTTTGCCGATTTGGGTTCGATGGAATTTGCCAAACTGCTGCTGAGCGAGGCAAAAGTCGCGGTATCGCCGGGCATCGGTTTCGGCGAATATGGCGAAGGCCATCTGCGGGTCGCGCTGGTCGAGAACACCCAGCGCATCCGGCAGGCGGTCCGCAACATCAAGGCCTTCCTTTCCAACGATGCGGCCGGCGCCTGACCGGCCGCGCAATCTGGACAATGTCTTTCCGGGCAATCTCCTTCCGGGCGGAGTGAAGTGAGCGACGAGATCAGACTTGCCGTGGCCGGCCTCGGAACGGTCGGCGCCGGCGTCGTGGACCTATTGCAGCGCAATGGCGGCCTGATTGCCGCCCGGGCCGGCCGCCGGCTGACCGTCGCGGCGGTCTGCGCGCGCGACCGGTCGAAGGACCGGGGCGTCGATCTCGCCGGCGCAGCCTGGTACGACGATCCGGTCGCGATGGCCGGCGCCGGCGGCCACGACATCTTCGTCGAGCTGATCGGCGGCGCCGACGGGCCGGCCGGCAGGGCCGTCGAGGCTGCGCTCGCCGCCGGCAAGCATGTCGTGACCGCAAACAAGGCGCTGATCGCCGAACACGGCGCTGCACTTGCGGCCAAGGCCGATTCCGCCGGAGTGGCCCTCTCGTTCGAGGCCGGGGTGGCCGGCGGCATTCCGATCGTCAAGGCGATGCGCGAAGGCCTGTCAGGAAACCGGATCGGCCGGGTCGTCGGCATCCTGAACGGCACCTGCAACTATATCCTCACCGACATGCGCCGCAGCGGGCGCCCGTTCGAGGACGTGCTGAAGGAAGCCCAGGACCTGGGCTACGCCGAAGCCGATCCGCGTTTCGATGTCGACGGCATCGACGCCGCCCACAAGCTCGCCATCCTGACCAGCCTCGCCTTCGGCGTGACGGTCGATTTTGCCGGGGTATCGATCGCCGGGATCCGCAAGGTCACACCCGTCGATATCCAGTTTGCCGGGGATCTGGACTATCGCATCAAGCTGCTCGGCATCGGCGCCGTGACGGACAGCGGGATCGAACAGCATGTCGAGCCCTGCATGGTCCGGCGCGGCTCGCCGCTCGGCGCGGTCGACGGGGTCTACAACGCCGTCATGGTGCAGTCGGACGCCGCGGAGGATACGACTTACGAAGGCCGGGGCGCCGGGGCGGGTCCGACCGCGTCGGCCGTGGTCGCCGATATCGTCGATATTGCGCGCGGCCGGGTCCTGCCGGCGTTCGGCATACCGGCCGCGGCGCTGAAACCGCTGCAGCGAGCCGATCCCGAGGCGCGGCGCGGCGCATTTTATGTCCGGCTGGTCGTGCGCGACCGGCCCGGCGTGATGGCCGATATCGCGGCCGCGCTGCGCGACGAGCAGGTATCGTTGGAAAACGTGTTCCAGCGCGGACGGTCGCCGGACGATGCGGTGCCGGTCGTGCTGACGACCCATGAGGGCGGCGCGGCGGCATTGAAGCGCGCGCTGGTCCGGATCGGCGGGCTGGAGACGGTTCTGGAAGAGCCATGCCTGATCCGCATCGAGGATTCCTGAACAACGGCAAGACGGCAGAAAGAAAGCATGGCTGAAGGGGACGTACTGGAACGAAATCTGGCGCTGGAAGCGGTCCGGGTGACCGAGGCGGCGGCGCTGGCGGCTTCGCGCCTGATGGGGCGCGGCGACGAGAAGGCCGCGGACCAGGCTGCGGTCGACGCCATGCGCAAGGCGCTGAACGTGCTGTCGATCGACGGAGTCGTCGTGATCGGCGAAGGCGAGCGCGACGAGGCGCCGATGCTGTTTATCGGCGAGAAGGTCGGCGCCGGCGGACCCAAGGTCGATATCGCGCTCGATCCGCTGGAGGGTACGACGATCACCGCCAAGGGCACCGAGAACGCGCTGGCTGTCATTGCCATGGCGGAAGAGGGCGGGTTCCTGCATGCGCCCGACGTTTACATGGACAAGATCGCCGTCGGCGGCGGCCTGCCGGCCGATCTGATCGATATCGATGCCGAGCCGGCCGCCAACCTGAAAGCGCTCGCCGAAGCCAAGGGTGTCGAACTGGAGGATCTGGTCGCCTGCATCCTGGACCGGCCGCGCCATGCCGATCTGATCGCGAAGGTCCGGGAGTCCGGCGCGCGCATCAAGCTGATCTCCGACGGCGACGTGAGCGGCGTCATCGCGACCTCGAAGCCCGACAGCGGCACCGATATCTACCTCGGCTCCGGCGGCGCGCCGGAAGGCGTGCTGGCGGCGGCGGCGCTGCGCTGCATCGGCGGGCAGATGCAGGGGCGGCTGCTGTTCCGAAACGCGGACGAACGCCAGCGCGCGCGGCAGGCCGGGATCGAGGACCCGAACCGGGTCTACGGTCTGGAAGACATGGCACACGGCGACGTCATGTTTGCGGCCACAGGGGTCACCGACGGCTCCATGGTGCGCGGGGTGCGCCGCTGGGGCACCGGCGCGGCGACGCATTCCATCGTCATGCGCTCGAAATCCGGCACCGTCCGGACCATCGAGGCAACCCACAATTTCCAGCGCAAGGCCGCACCCGATCTGTAGACCGGCAGCCAGATTTTCCGAAGGTGCCTGACCGCGCGACCCAGGCGGCGGTCCTGCCCGCGATCCTGCGCGTCGAGCGCTCGCTCGGCGGCCGGCGCTGGCAGCCGCGGACAACCGGCGCTCCGGAAGCGGACGAACGCGTGGGCATGGCGCTGGCGCAGCGTCTCGATTTGCCGGAAGTCGTCGGGCGGCTGCTGGCGAACCGCGGGGTCACGCCGGAAACGGCGGAAGAATTCCTTGCGCCCAGTTTGAAAGCGGCGCTGCCGGACCCGTCGCATCTCAGGGATATGGACGCCGCGGTCGAGCGGATCGTTACCGCCCTGGAAAGCCGCGAACCGATGGCCGTGTTCGGCGACTACGATGTCGACGGCGCGACCTCGGCGGCCCTGCTGCACCGCTACTTCGCCGCCCTGGGCGCGCCATTGCGCCTCTATGTGCCGGACCGGATCGCCGAGGGCTACGGCCCCAACGCCGACGCCCTGCTCCGCTTGCACGACGAGGGCATCCGCCTCGTCCTCACGGTCGATTGCGGGATCTCGGCGCACGAGCCGCTGGCCGCGGCAAAGGCGGCTGGGCTCGACGTCGTCGTGCTCGACCATCACGTCGCCGAGCCGGCCCTGCCGCCGGCCGTCGCGGTCGTCAATCCGAACCGGCTGGACGAGGACAGCCCGCACAAGACGCTCGCCGCCGTCGGCGTGACCTTCCTGCTGCTCGTCGCCCTCAACCGCACGCTGCGGGAAAGCGGCCGGTTTGAGGGGCAGCCCGAACCCGACCTGATGGCGCTGCTCGATCTGGTCGCGCTGGGCACGGTCTGCGATGTCGTGCCGCTGCTCGGCCTGAACCGGGTGCTGGTCGCCCAGGGCCTCAGGATTATGGCGCGTCGGCGTAACATCGGGCTGAGGGCCCTGGCCGATGTAGCGCGGGTGGCGAGCGCGCCCGGCGCCTACCATGCCGGATTCCTGCTCGGGCCGCGGGTCAACGCCGGCGGGCGGGTCGGCCGGGCCGATCTCGGTGCGCGTTTGTTGACCTCCGAGGATCCGGGCGAGGCCCGGCGGCTGGCCGAAGAACTCGACCGCTTTAACATCGAGCGCAAGGAAATCGAAAAGGGCGTGCTGGCCGCGGCGCTGAAAAAGGCGGAGGCGCAGGCGGCCGAGGGCTTGCCGCTGATCCTGGTCGCCGGCGAGGGCTGGCATCCCGGCGTGATCGGCATCGTCGCGTCGCGGATCGTCGAGCGGACCAACCGGCCGGCCTGCGTGGTCGGGATCGCGGACGGGATCGGCAAGGGCTCCGGCCGCTCGATCGCCGGGGTCGATCTGGGCGCGGCCGTGATCGCGGCGCGCCAGGCCGGCCTGCTGGTCAACGGCGGCGGCCACAGGATGGCGGCGGGACTGACCGTCGAGGCGGGCAATGTCGAGGCGCTGCACGGTTTCCTGTGCGAACGGGTCGGGGACGCGGTGGCGCAGGCCGGCACGGTCCGCACCCTCGGCATCGACGGCGTGCTGACTCCGGCCGGCGCCACCCGCGCGATTCAGGAGCAGATCGAGCGGGTCGGGCCGTTCGGGGCGGGCAACCCGGAGCCGCGTTTCGCGCTCAGCGGCGTGCGGATCGCCAAAGCGGACATCGTCGGCGAAAACCATGTCCGCTGTTTCCTTGCGGATGCGCAGGGCGGGCGCCTGAAGGCCATCGCCTTCCGGAGCCTGGGTGAGCCGCTCGGCGATGCCCTGCTCAAGGCAGGCGGCGGCGCCCTGCACCTTGCCGGCAAGCTGCGCGCCGACGACTGGAAAGGCCGGGAAGACGTCCAGTTTCTGATCGACGACGGGGCGGCGATTGCGGAGTGACGCCGGCGCGGCCCATGTATCCCGGCGGCGGGCTTCGCGGTCTTCCGCCCGGCGGCGCGGCGCTTGCGCCTTCCCCGCTGCAGGAACCCTCTGCGAAAGGGAGGAACCGAGCGCGAACGCCCCCTCCCCCCAACCCCCTCCCCCGGAGGGGAGGGGGAGCTTGGTTGCGGATACGCTGCGCCAAAGCTGAAAAACCGATGCAATTCCAACACCTTACACCCCTCCCCTTGGGGGAGGGGCAGGGGGAGGGGTATTGTGGGAACGGGTCCGCCGCCGCCCATTTTGGCTCTGCCCGACCTGCGCAGGGGAATCGTTGCGGGGGATAGCCACCATATGCCCGTAGTGGTATATATGGCTCCCCATATCCCGAATAACGGGAGTACGGCATGAAAACCACGGTGGAAATTTCCGACGGTCTCGCCGAAGAGGTGAAGGCCTATATGGCGCAGGAGGGCGTTACCTTCCGGTCGCTCGTCGAGCGGGGCCTGATCGAGGTGTTGCGCGCCGGGCAGGCGCCGGCGCCGTTCACCCTGCGCGAGGCCAGCGTCGGTGGCCGGGGCGTGCAGGCTGCGTTTCGCGACGCCGGCTGGGACCGGATCCGCGACGCCGCCTATGCCGGGCGGGGAAGTTGATCGCGGTCGATACCGACATTCTGGTCTACGCCCACCGCGCTGACTCGGACCGGCACGGCCCCGCGCTGGCCTGCGTCCGGCGGCTTGCGGAAGGGCGCGCGCCCTGGGGGCTGCCCTGGCCCTGCGTGCACGAGTTCATCGCCGTCGCCACCCATCCGGCGATCTACGATCCGCCGTCCACGATAGCGCAGGCGCTGGACCAGGTTGAGGCCTGGCTCGCGTCCCCGGCTGTTCGTCTGTTCGCGGAAACCCGCGCGCACTGGGCGGTCTTGAAGGCGCAGCTTCTGGCGGGACGGGTCCGCGGCCCGGCGGTGCACGATGCGCGGATTGCTGCGCTTTGCCTCGCCCACGGAGTATCGGAGCTCTGGACCGCCGACCGGGACTTCGGCCGTTTTCCCGGCCTCGCCACCCGCAACCCGCTGGTCGATTGACGTCGCCTTCGAATTCGCGGGCGAGGGCTGCTGCTGCAGGGTAGGTGGGTTGTCGGCAGGCGTCGGCCGGGCGCTTCGACCGCACCTTCCCCCGCACCTTCCCCCGGTCGTTTCGATCGTGCTCAGCCACATTCCTTCCGTCATTTCGACCGAGCGAAGCGAGCAGAGAAATCTGTACGGCGCTGTGCCGGCGCCGAAGCGCGGCGCGTCCGGCCAACGCCCGTCGCCGGCCGGAATTCTCCACTACGCGGCTGCGCCGCGCCGGTCGAAATGACGGGTGAAGGATGATCCGGTCGCAATGACGGAGGAGGGAGAGTCGCTCTCGCCTAACGGTTGTCCTGAAACCGCGGCGCCTTGACCGCGCCCTCGAATTCGCGGGCGAGGGTGCCGAGGTCGAGCTGGACCAGTTCGGGGCGCAGTTCGAAGACGGAGCGGATCTTCTCCGCCAGCTCGGCCGCCAGCGCCCCGGCATTGGCCTCCTGCCGCGCCTCATAGGAGACGCGCAGCACGTCGAGCGCGTCGGGGCCGGCCAGCGCCTCGCATTTGAAGTCCTGCACCCCGGCCATCCGGAACATGAAATCCTCGAAATCCCCGTGGGTGACGTTGATGCCGCGGACCTTGAAGAAGCCGGCCGTGCGATGGGCGTGTTTCAGGCGCGGAAAGATACCGAAGCCGTCGCCTTCCGGCTCGGTCGAGCGCCAGACCACGAGGTCGCCGGAATTCCAGCGGATGAAGGGCGTGGCGTCGACGTTCCAAAGGGCCGTCGAGACCAGCACGCCTTCCTCGCCGGGGCCGGCCGGCTCATGGCTCTCCGGGTCGAGGACTTCCAGGAGGAACATGTCGGTCCACATGCGGAAGCCGTCGTGCAGGTCGTCCTCGGCGCCCATCATGCACATCTCGGTCATGCCGAAGCCGTCGAAGACGGTGGCGCCCCACATGCTCTCGATCTTCTCCCGCTTGGCGTCGGAAAGCGGTTCGGCGCAGCACAGGATTTTCTTAACCGAGGAATTCTTCAGGTCGAAGCCCGTGGCCTCGGCGAGGTTGGCCAGATGGAGCGCGTAGCCGGGCATGCCCATCCACACCGTCGGCTGCATCTGGTCAATCAGTTCGACCTGGATCGCCGACGGGGTGTTGGCGCCGGCGCCGGCCCAGTTCACGCCGACGCCCATCTGCTGGCAGACCCGGGCGCTGACATGGCCGACCGGGTGGATGCCGAGCGGGTAGGAGATGTGCGCCGTATCGCCCTCCCGGACGCCGGCGAGCCGGATGCCGCGGCGGAAGCCCTCGAACATGAATTCCATGTCCCGGAAGGTGCGCGGGTAGAACAGCGGCTTGCCGGTCGAACCGCCGGAGCGCCAGTATTCCTGGATGTCCTCGCGCGGCGCGATATTGAAATCCGCCATGAATTCGCGCGGGGAGAGGGCGCGCAGTTCCTCCTTGCCGAGGATCGGGATGCGCCGCCATTCCTCCGGCTCGTGTATCCGGTCGAGGTCCAGGTCGGCCGGCAGCCGCTTCCGGTGGATCGACGCGCTGAGCGCGGCCTCCGCGGCGGCGCGCATCCGCTCCCGCTGGACGGCGTCGATCCCGGCCTGCGACGTCGGGAAGGCGAGGGTCATCCGAACCGGCCGATCCAGCGTTTCTGCGCTTCGTAGCCCTCCGGCATTTCGCCGGCGGCTTCGGCCCCGGCATAATCGGCAAGCCGTGCCCGTTTGGCTTCGCTGTCCTCGGGCATGTCGTCGAGCGAATCGCCGATCATGCGCTCGAAGTCCGCGCCGACCGGGCAGACGTCCTGGCAGCGCCGGCAGCCGGTGATTGCGCCGGCCCCGCGCAGGATCGACTGCCACAGGTTGAATGTGTCTTCCGAGCGCAGCATGGACTTCTGCTGCGCCGGTTCGGCCTCCAGCATCCGGTCCATGAAGCCGGTCAGATGATGAAAGCCGTGGGGCGCCCGGAACTTGTCGCAGCCCGCCCAGTCGCGGCTCCAGTGGCCGACCACGTCGCCCGGACAGGTGCGCAGGCAGCGCCCGCATTCCGGCCCCTTGCACAGCGCCGTTTCCATACGGCTGTCGCAATCGACCGGCGCCGAACAGAGCACGCCGGCGAGCATGACCCGCGGGCCGTATTCCGGCGTCAGCAGTTGCAGGTTGAGGCCCAGCGTGCCGAGCCCGGCCTCGACGGCGCAATGGTCGAGCGACAGCAGCGGCTTCATCGGCTCGTCGGGATCGCCGCGGTAGCGCCACGGGTCGACATGGGTCGGCGGCACAATGAGGGCCGGCCAGCCCCTGGCCTCCAGCCACAGCACCAGCTCGAGTGCGGTCTCCTCGAGCGCCGTCATGGTCAGCTCGTCGTTGTAGTATTTGTGGCGCTCGTCCCAGCGCGGGATGCGGGTGACGCCGGCCGAGAGCCGCTTGGCCAGCACGATGACCCGGTCGGCGTCGTAATCCGAGATATCGGCCGGAATCCGCGGATCGGCCGGATCGGGCGGGTTGGCGTTGATCTCGGTGCTGTCGGCGATGCCGACCAGATCGGCGCCGAGTTCGCGCGCCTTCGCCTTGATGTCCGCGGCGTCGAGAGATTCCTGAAAGACGGTGACGGCCACAGCCTATTCCTCTGCCCCGGCGGCCGCCGCTTCGCGCTCCCGCTGAGCCTTCTTGAAGGCCTGGACCTGGCGCGCGACCATGCCCTTGTAGCCTTCCGGGCCGACCCAGCGCTCGTTCCACGCGTTCAGCCCGTCGATCTCGGCGCCGTCCTTGCGCGCCTGTTTGAAAGCCTTGGCCTTCTCGACCTTCTGCGGTGTCTTCTCCGGGATAAACTTCTGCACGTCGGCGAGATAGGCGTGATAGTCGTTGCCGACCGGGCAGACCGCCAGGCAGCGCGGGCAGTCGCCAAACGAGCCGACGACGCGCAGCAGCCCCTGCCAGAAGCCGAACACGCCGCGGCTCTTGTTGAAATCGCGTTTCTGCGCCCGGTCGAGGCCGATATAGCGGTCGAAGAAGCCGGTGATCTGGGCGTAGCCGAATTCCTGGGCCTCGGTGGCGCAGTTGCGCTTGTCGATGCCGAAATGGCGCACGGCGTCCGACGGACACGAATACAGGCAACGCGAGCAGCTTTCGCCGATGCAGACCTGCTCGGTCAGGATCTCGTCGGGCTCCAGTTCCGCTTCGGTGAGGATGCCGGTGAGGTAGACCCGGGGCCCGTATTCCGGCGTCAGGATGTTGACCTCCAGCCCGAAGGTGCCGAGCCCGGCCTCGATGCCGAGATGGCGGGTCGAGAGCCGGCCGTAGCTGGCGCGCTTGAGGTTCCAGTCGGTCTCCTGCGCCGCCGTGACGAAGGAGGGATGGCCGGCGTCTTCCAGCGCCTCGGCGATCCGGAAGGCGATCCGGTCCATCCGGCGCAGCACCAGCATGTCGATATACTGGACCGCGATGTTGGTCTTGGCCCGGAAGGCGGCGACCGGAATGTGCTGGACGATCGCGACCACGGATTTGACATGGGGCGAAACCCGGTCCGGCGTCTGGGGCCAGCGCGGGTCGGGCGGGAAGGCGTTCAGCGTCTCGGCGCTGGCGATGCCGACCAGGTCGGCGCCCAGCTCCGCGGCCAGGGCCTTGACCCCGGCAGCGGACATCGGAGCGGCGGCCCCGTCCGGCACGGTCAGGCCGCCTTGCCGGCGCTGGTTTCCGGCTGTTTCTGCCGGGCGGCGTCCTCGGCGAAGGTCTCGGGGTCGGAATCGCCGAGACTCCACTGTTCTTCCTTGTATTTCGGATAGCGCCAGGCGAAATCGGTCATGATCTCGTGGAACGGAATGTCGCTGTAGATGCCGCGGTCCTGGAGATATTCCATGTGGCGGCGGCCGGCGGCGTCGTATTCCTGGAACAGGGCGTCGCCGCGGCCGTCGAACTCCTGGGGCTTGACCTTCGCCTTCTCGCACAGCGTCCGGTTGAACACCGGCGTCGCCTTCACCCACTGTCCCTCCAGCCAGATGTCGGCGTAGCCGTGATAGGAGAAGATGTCGGTGCCCATGGCGTCGCGCAATTTGGGCGTCGTCAGATGGTTCTTGACGTCGGCATAGCCAACCCGCGCCGGGATGCCGAGGTGCCGGCAGCAGGCGACCATCGCAAGCGATTTCTGCACGCACCAGCCGCTGCCGCGCCGGATCAGGGCACTGGAGCGGTATTCCGCCCGGTCGATCGGGATGGCGTAGGGCGAATAGAGGAAATCGTCCCGGATGGCGTAGAACAGGTTCACCGCCTTGCCGAGATCGTCCGCGGCGTCGCCGGCGTTGCGCTCGGCATAATCCTGCACGGCGGGATCGTCGAAATCCATATACCAGGTCGGCTCCAGAAAAGCCGACGGCTCGGCGTCGGCAACCGGCACGCCGTCCTGCGGTTCCTTCTCGAATACAAGCGGTTCGCTCACGCCTTCTCCCCCCGGCGGTTGAAACAGGGGGAACCTAGCGCCTCGGCGCGGCGCGTCAAACGAAACAGGCGGTCAATAGTGCCTCTGTATGAAATTGACGTCGGACAGAATCCAAATTCCTAAGCTACAAACCGGATTGCCACCCCGGCCGACCGAAGGGAGAGCCGGGGTCCAGGGCCGGCTGTTCGGCGGCTGTGTAGGGGAGGGTTTTAAACCATCCCCTACGGGAGTTTGCTCCGACTGATGCGCCAGTATCTTTCATGCCGGCCTGCTCAAGTCAGATACGGCAATAAATTCCGGCCCCCGAATTGCCGGCTACCCCGCCGCCAGCTCCGCCCGGTGCGCGGCGACGAAATCCGCCAGCGAATGGAAAGTGAAATCGGTTTTCGGCCGGTTGGCGAGCGCCATGGTTGCGCCGGAGCCCTCGCTGTCGTGCCGGCGGTAGATCCAGCAGTTCGCCAGGCCGAAATCGTTGGCCGGGCCGTGATCGTGGAACAGGCTTTCCGCCGTGTGGAGGATATCGCCCTTGCCGATGCCGTGCCGGGATAGCTGTTCGAGCATGTAGTCGAAGTTGCGCGGCGCCGGCTTGTAGGAGCCGATATCGGCGGCGGTGTAGATCGCGTCGAACTCCACCTCAAGCTTGCGGTTGGAGTGGGCGAAGCTGGCGTTGTCGACATTGGAGAGAACAACCAGCCTGTAGTGCTGCTTCAGATAGTGCAGCGAGACCGCGCTGTCGTCGAAGGCCGGCCAGTCCTTTACCGAGGCGCCGTAGGCCAGGCATTCGTCCCAACTCGCAGGCGCGCCCCATTCCTCGGCCAGGCGCTTGTAAACGAGGGCGAGGAGTTCCGGATAGGGCTTGGCCGGGCTAATCCGCTGCGCCGTCGATTCCTGGAAGGCGTGGGCTTCCAGAATGTCGTCCCGGCTCAATGGCCTGTCGACCCGGTCGGTCAGCGGTTTCAGGCCGGCGACCATGCCGGATTCCCAGTCGATCAGGGTGCCGTAGCAATCGAAGGTGAGGGCTTTGAAATCGGTCAGGCGCATGGCGGGGCTCGTTTGCAGGTCTCGTTTTGCAAGTCTGGGCCGGGCATGTGCCGTGCGCCGGCCGGCGTTGCAAGCCGATTTCTGACGCTGTACTGAACCGGCAGGCCGCTTGCGAGGCACGAACATGACTGTCGTAAACGCCGCTGGCGGGCGCGCCGTTGCCGTCTGCGGACAGCCGGTCCACGATCCGGCGGACTGGACCGGCGCGGATCTGCTCGCCCGCACCGACTGGCGCTTCGCGGCAACCGCCGCCGAGAGCGTCCATCTGGCCGATATGGCCCGCGCCGCCGCCGGCCGGCTGAACGGCGATCCGAACCGGCTGCTCAAAGCTTCGGCTTCCGACTTCGACCTCGGCCCTTTCGCCGGCACGCTCGCCGCCATGCTGGACCAGCTACGCGACGGCCCGGGCATTGCGCTGTATCGGGGCCTGCCGCTCGACGACCTGTCGTCGTTGGAGGCCATGACCGCCTACTGGGCGGTCGGCCTGCATATGGGCGCCGCCCAGTCCAACAATCCCGAAGGCGACATGATCGGCCATGTGTTGAACACCGGCCGCGACTACAACGATCCCCGGCACCGCGGCTACCAGACCGGCGCGACCATGGATTATCACTGCGACCAGACCGATGCGGTCGGCCTGCTGTGCATCCGCACCGCGAAATCCGGCGGCCGGTCCAAGATCGTCAGTTCGGTCCGGCTCTATAACGAGGTGCTGCGCCGGCGCCCGGATCTGCTCGACGTGCTGACCGAGCCCTATTGCTGGACCAAGCACGGCGAGACGGACACGGACGAACGCCCGTATTACGAAAGTCCGGTCTTCAATTTCCTGGATGGGAAGCTGTGTACCGCCTTTGGGCCGCAGCACATGATCAAGGGTCACGCCCTGCCGGACGCGCCGGACATGACGGCGCGGCAAAACGAGGCCATTGAGTTTGTCTGGAGCCTGGCCGAGGAACACCACGCCGCCATGCAGTTCGAGCGCGGCGATATCCAGTTCCTCAACAACTATACGGCCCTGCACACGCGCACCGCCTTCGAGGACTGGCCGGAGCCGGAGCGCAAGCGCGTGTTGTGGCGCCTCTGGCTGCGCATCCCGGATTTCCGCCCGGCGACGCCCTATTCGGCGCAGTGGGCGGGCGGCGTCAGCCTCAGCGAGACCCGGCAGCAGATCCGGCTGGTCTACCCCGGCTAGCCCGTCTCCCGGCCGTCTGCGATCCGGTTGCTGAAGCGCCACGCGATCAGGCAGCCGAGCAGGGCCGGCGGTACGAAGCCGGCGAACAGCCAGAAGGCGGCGATCCTGTACTCCTCCGGCTGCGTCATCTGCTCGAAGCCGAGCCCGTTGGCGATGATGCCGGTCAGAGCCGCACCGAGCGCGAAGCCGGTCTGCTGGGCGCTCGGCAGGAACGATCCGGCCCGTTCGCGGTCGCCGTCGTCGGCATTCGCGATCACCAGCTTGATGATGTAGCCCCACATCATGCCGAATCCGGCCGTGCCGAAGAAGGCCGCGACGACGATGAGCCAGAGCGGGCCGTAGGGCATGAACCAGGCCAGCGCCGCGATCCCGGCCAGCAGCAGGGCGCTGCCGCTCCGGATCAACCGACTCTCCTGGGCCGGGGCGAGGCCGGACAGGAAGAACGCGCCGGCGGTCCAGCCGAGCGATTCGCTGACGACGACGAGGCCGGCTTCGAGCGCGGTCAGACCGTAGAGCCGGATCAGCAGGATCGGCCCGTAGACCAGGAACGACATCATGCACAGGCAGAGCAGGAAGGTCATCGCAATCCCGGAGCCGACCGGATGGCCGAGATCGGTCGCGTGGGCCGGCAGGAGCCGGGAGCGCGCGTCGGCAACGGAATCGCGCCTGACGAACAGCACGAGGCAGGCGCATCCCGAGAGCAGGAGCGCCGCGGCCGGGACGACGCCGTTCACCGTTCCCGCAAATGAAATCGCGACGATCGCCACGGCAACGAGGCTGAGCCGCACGGCCGGAACCGGCCGCGCCTGCACCGCCGGACCGGCTCCGGCCCTGGCCAGCAGCGGATAGACTGCAATCGCGAGCAGCAGGCCCTGCAGCGCGAACGACCAGAAGGCGAAGCGCCATATCCCGGCGGTGGCGAACGCGCCGCCGATCAGCGGCCCGGACAGCGCCGACGTCATCCACACCACCGAGAGGATGGCCATGATCCGCGGCACCAGCCGGCTGGGGAAGAAGCGGTCCTGGCCGATATAGACCAGCGCGATCAGCGCGCCGCCGCCCAGCCCCTGCACCGTGCGCCCGGCGAGCAGGACCGGCATCGACGGTGCGGCGGCGCAGACGACGCTTCCGACGGTGTAGAGCAGGGTCGCGGCCAGCATGGTGCGGCGCAGGCCGTGGTTGGCGACGAAGGCGCTGACTGCGGTCGCGGCGACGATCGAGCCCATCAGGTACAGGGCGAACGCCCAGCTGATGAGCCGCAGGCCGCCGATGTCGCCGACCGCCGCCGGCATGGTCGTCGCCGTCAGCATCGAATTGGCTGCGTGCAGCCAGATCGCGAGGCAAAGCACGAGGAGCCGTGGTAAATGCTCCCGGGCCAGGACCTCGCGCCAGCCGATATGCTGAGTCGCCGGACCCTTTGGCCGAAACCGTAGAAAGCGCTTCACCATCTTCGATTCCGGCGGCTGGGAGCGTGGATTGAACGGCCTCGGAATCTGCGCCCGGTTGCAGATGTCGAACGACCGGATATTGCGTCCTGCAGGATGTTTCTCAACCCGGCGGCAGGATCCTTCTGTGCAGGTCCGGCCGGCCGCTCCTTCTGTCGTCTCCGGACACGCCTGTCGCGCGGCCTTTTTGTCCGTGCGAACCGGGCCGCCCGCGCGCCCTTGCCGCTGGCCTTCGTTCGGTGCGGGCGATAGGGTCCGCGCAATTTCGAGACACGGGAAACCCGGAGGAAAGCGCCCATGCTTCGCGACGTGACGCCGCGCGCTCAGGAACTGAAGGACAATCTGCTCGATTACATGGACCGCCACGTCTATCCGAACGAGGCGGTCTACGAGGAGCAGCACAATGCGGGCGACCGCTGGGACGCGCCGCCGGTCCTGGATGAGCTGAAGGCCGAGGCGAAGAAGCGGGGGCTGTGGAACCTGTTCCTGCCCGAAAGCGACCTGGGCGCCGGGCTGACCAACCTGGAATACGCCCATCTGTGCGAAATCCTCGGCCGCTCGCCGCACCTCGCGCCGGAATCCTGCAACTGCTCGGCGCCGGACACCGGCAACATGGAGGTGTTCACCCGCTACGGCACCGAGGCGCAGAAGGAGAAATGGCTCAAGCCCCTGCTCGCCGGCGAAATCCGCTCGGCCTTCTGCATGACCGAACCGGATGTCGCCTCCTCGGACGCGACCAACATCCAGACGGCAATCCGCCGCGACGGCGACGAGTATGTCATCAACGGCCGCAAATGGTGGGCCTCAGGCGCCGGCGACAAGCGCACCAAGATCTGGATCGTGATGGGCAAGTCCGATCCCGAAGCGCCGCGCTACAACCAGCAGTCGCAGATTCTGGTCGAGCCCGGCACGTCGGGCATCACGATCCACCGCTTCCTGCCGGTCATGGGCTTCGACGATGCGCCCGAAGGCCACTGGGAAGTGACCTTCGACAATGTCCGGGTGCCGGCCGAGAATATGCTGCTCGGCGAGGGCCGCGGCTTCGAAATCGCGCAAGGGCGCCTCGGCCCAGGCCGCATCCACCATTGCATGCGCATGATCGGCATGGCCGAACGCGCGCTGGAGTTGATGATCCGGCGCGCCGCCGACCGCACGACCTTCGGCGTCAAGGTGATCGACCAGGGGCTGATCCGCGATTGGATCGCCGAAAGCCGGATCGACATCGACCAGGCGCGGCTGCTTACGCTCAACGCCGCCTACATGATGGATACGGTCGGCAACAAGGCGGCGCGGCTGGAGATCGCTGCGATCAAGGTGGCCGGGCCGAACATGCTGCTGCGCGTTGCCGACCGCGCCATGCAGGTCCACGGCGCCTGCGGCCTGACCGAGGATACGATCCTGCCCAAGCTGTGGGCGGCCGGCCGGATTCTCCGCTTCGCCGACGGCCCGGACGAAGTCCACAAGGCCCAGATCGCCCGCATGGAGATCGGCAAGCACATGTAGTTACAGCGTGTTACCGACCGTAGCTCCCCTCCCGTCATTTCGACCGAGCCCAGCGAGCGGAGAAATCTTTCCCGCGCCGTGCATCGAACGCCGCTCTGTACAGAAAAGATGTCTCCGCGCCGCAGCCCTCCGGGCTGCTCCGGTCGATATGACGGTAGGGGATGCGCCTGACCTATCTTGAACCGAGATCGAACCAATGAACGCAGAAACCGAGGCAGTCGTCGTCGAAACCCGTGACCGGCCGGACGGCGTGCGTGTCGTCACGCTGAACAATCCGCCGGTCAACGCCATCAGCTCGGCCATGCGCCGGCAGCTGCGCGACACGATGCTCGAAATCGACGCCGACGATTCGGTGAAGGGTGTCGTGCTGACCGGCGCCGGCCGGGCCTTCATTGCCGGCGCCGACATCCGCGAGTTCGGCAAACCGAACCCGCCAGGCGCGCCGAGCCTGACTGCCGGCGTTCACGCCGTCGAGGACTGTAACAAGACGGTCGTCGCCGCGGTCAACGGCGCGGCGGCCGGCGGCGGGCTGGAGGTCGCGCTCGGCTGCCATTACCGGGTCGCCGGCCCGAAGGCGCGGCTCGGCCTGCCGGAGGTCAATCTCGGCACCATTCCGGGCGCGACCGGGACCCAGCGCCTGCCCCGTTTGACCGGCCTCAAACCGGCGCTCGACATGATTGTGAGCGGCGATCTGGTTTCGGCCGCCAGGGCGCTGGAGTTAGGTATTGTTGAGGCGATCGAGGACGATCCGGTCGAGGCTGCGGCGGCGATTGCGCTCGCCCGCGCGCCGAAGAAGCTGCGCGAAGACGATTCGAAGATCGGCGAGATTCCGGACGGCTTCTTCGACGATTACAAGAAGGGCATGGCCCGGCGCTGGCGGGGGTTCGAGGCTCGGTTCAAGGCGGTCGACGCGGTCGCGAAGATCGTCCTGCCCTACGACGAGGCGGTCGAGGCGGAGCGGGCCGTGTTCCGGGAGTGCCAGGGCACGCCGGAAGCCCGCGCCATGCGTCACGTCTTCTTCTCCGACCGGCAGGCCGCCCGCCATCCCTCGATCCCGAAGGACACGCCGGCCGGAACCGTCGAGAAAGCGGCGGTCCTCGGCTGCGGCACCATGGGCGGCGGCATCGCGATGAATTTCGCCAACGCCGGCATCCCGGTGACGGTGCTGGAGACGAGCGAAGAGGCGCTGGAGAGGGGCCTCGGCATCATACGCGACAACTACTCCGGGACCGTATCGCGAGGCCGGCTGAGCCAGGAGGCGATGGACCGGCGCATGGCCCTGATCACCGGCGCGTCCGACTATGCCGACCTGGCCGATGCCGACATCGTCATCGAGGCGGTGTTCGAGACTATGGACATCAAGAAACAGGTGTTCGGCACGCTGGACGACGTCTGCAAGGACGGCGCGGTATTGGCGACCAACACCTCGACCCTGGACGTCGACGAGATCGCCGCCGCCACATCGCGGCCGGAAGCCGTGGTCGGCACCCATTTCTTCAGCCCGGCCAACGTGATGCGGCTGATCGAGATCGTGCGCGGTGCAAAGACCTCGGACGAGACGGCGCAGACGGCGATGAAGCTGGCGCCGAAAATCGGCAAGGTCGGCGTCATGTGCGGCGTGTGCGACGGCTTCGTCGGCAACCGGATGCTCTACCAGTACAGCCGGCAGGCGAATTTCCTGATCGAGGAGGGCGCGCTGCCCCAGGATGTCGACCGGGTCATGTTCGAGTTCGGCCTGCCGATGGGACCGTTCGCGATGGGCGACCTTGCCGGAGTCGATGTCGGCTATCTGGTGCGCCAGGAGCGGATCAAGAAATTCGGCCGGACCAACAAGCGCGAATCGACCGTCGCCGACAAGATCTACCATCTCGGCCGCTACGGCCAGAAAACCCGGAAGGGCTGGTACGACTACGAACCGGGTAGCCGGACGCCGAAGCCCAATGCCGAGGTGACGGCGCTGATCGAGAAGGCGTCGGCCGATCTCGGCATCGAACGGCGCGCGATATCCGACGACGAAATCCTCGAGCGCTGCCTGTATCCGCTGGTCAACGAGGGCGCCAAGCTGCTCACCGAAGGCATCGCCGCCCGGCCGCTCGATATCGACCTGATCTGGATCTACGGCTACGGTTTCCCGCGCTATCGCGGCGGCCCGATGCACTGGGCGGACGAGATCGGCCCGGCGCATATCCTGGAACGGCTGGAGCACTACGCCCGGACCAGCGATCCCGACTGGCTGGAGCCGGCGCCGCTGCTGCGCGAGGTCGCCGGGCAGGGGACGACTTTCCGCGAATGGGCCGACGCGCGCTGATCCGCGTGAATTACGCCGGTCCGTCCCGCTGGCGCCGATCCGAACCGGCGGTAGGGGAGGGTTTCAAACCCTCCCCTACGGTCTCTCAGCCCGAATCAAAGTCCCGGACAAGCGTACAGGGTCGCATTCCGGGTTCCGTTCAAATGAAATCCGAGACACCGTCGAGATGTGCGTCCTTCGACCTCGCGGTTCGATCTGAACCGCAGCAGACGGTTTCGTCACGTTCTCCGGCGTTTCGTGCTAGGCTGCCGGCATGACACGCTTCGCATTGCTGTTCGCCCTGCTGCTCGCGTTGCCGGCTGCCGCGCCCGCCGCCGCGGCGGAGAAGGTCGATGTCGAATTGGTGCTGGCGGTCGACGGGTCGGGCTCGATCGACGATATCGAGTTCGCCCTTCAGCGGAAGGGATATGCGCGGGCGATCACGCACCCGCTGGTGCTCAACGCGATCCGCGGCGGCGAATTCCGGAAAATCGCTGTGCTGTTCGTCGAATGGGGCGCGCCGGAATCCGTCGAGACCATCGTCGACTGGACGGTGATCGGCGACGCGGCCTCGGCCAGGGCCTTCGCCGCCCGGCTGGTCGCGGCGCCGCGCCAGGTGTTCGGCTACAATTCGATCAGCGCCGCCATCGCCCATTCGACGCAGCAGATCCGGTCCAACGCCTACGAGGGGAAGCAAAAGATTATCGACATTTCCGGCGACGGCCCGCAGATCAACGGGCCGCCGCTGCAGGTCGTGCGAGCCGCGGCGCTCAAGGCCGGGATCACCATCAACGGCCTTGCGATCAAGACCCGCACCGGCACCAGCTTCCGCAGCAGCTTCGGGATACCGCTGGAGGACCATTACCGGCAGGATGTGATCGGCGGCCCCGGCGCCTTCGTCATGGTGGCGGACGAACGGACGCCGTTCGAGGAAGTCATCCTGGCCAAGCTCGTCCGGGAAATTGCGATGGGACGAGACCAAAAAATTCAATTTTCGCAATATAATAAGTAGCGTACTTAACCATATTACTCAGGGGAAACAGCAGGCGGTAGCCCGCTGACTTTGCGATAAGTTCCAGCCCCGCTTTCCCCGGCCGGCCTGTACAGCAGGCATCGCGGCGAGTCGCATTCGACCGAAACCGGAAAAGTCCTGCTGGCCGTCGCATTCGCGTGCGCTTCCCGCACCCGGCGAAATGAACGCAATTTATCCGAACCATTGAAAAAACTCATTTTCCGAAATTTCGGGCGCTCCCCATCTGCAATTCAGCAACCCTTGAGCCGGGAGCTCCCAATGAACGCCTCGTTATCGAGACCCGATGCGCCGGTAACCGCGGTTCGATCCTGCGGGTTGGCAGAAACGGCCGAAGCTGTCCGGTTCCGCGATTGCCATCCGGTCGTGCCGCCGGCCCGGCGAAACCGGCGCGGCACCGGAAATTCGAGGGCCCTGCGGTTTTGCGTCATTGCCGCCGCCGCTTTGTTTCCGGCGATGCCGCATGTCCCGTCTGCCGCAAGCGCCGGCGAGAGACCGGGCTACAGCTACATCGAACTGCGGGCCGACATCTCGAAGATCGAGAATGACGGGCGAGGAGCCAGAAGCGACGCCGCCGGGAGGCTTGTCGGTTTCGCCGCAAGCTGGAACATTTACGACTCCTGGTATCTGAAGGCCGGCTATTCGCTCGAAAGGTCGACCTTCTCCAACGCCGTGGCCGGGACCGTATTGAATTTCCGCATGAAACAGGCGCTCGTAACGGCCGGCGGCGGACGGTTCTGGTCGGTCGGAAACGGGACCGACCTGTACGCGGAAGGGTTCGTCCTGCACAGCAGCGTGAATCACGAAGTTCCCAGGGTGCAGCCCGCAAACGGTGGCCCGCCGACGGTCGGAAAACGGACATCCGTTATCGAAGATATAGGCTTTGGCGCAGCGGCCGGCGCCCGGCACATGCTGAACGATGCCACCGAAATCGAGGCGCGTTTCGACATCCGCACCGTTTCGGAGGCTACCGAGACCGCAATTGCCGTCTCGGGCCGCCGGAAACTCGCGGACAGCCTGTCTGTCGGCCTGTACGCTTCCTACGGAGACACGACCTACCGGAACGCGGGTGCTACGGCGAAGATCGGCGCGGCGCTGAGATACGAATTCTGAGCGGAGCGGCAGCGGTGCAGGCGGGTCGAAAGCGCCGGTCGGCGTTCGCCAGGACCGGGGCAGGGCCTTAGAATTCCCCGCTGATCGTTGCGCCGCCGTCGACGACCAGGGTGTGGCCGGTGGTGAAGTTGCCGGCCTTCGAGGCCAGGAACACCGCCGCGCCGGCGATCTCCTCGACATAACCGATTCGCTTGAGCGCGTAATGCTTCACCGCGGCGTTGTAGATTTCCTCGTTCTCCCACAGGGCGCGGGCCATGTCCGTCTTGATGATCGAGGGCGCAATGGCGTTCACCCGCACGTTCCGGTCGCCCCATTCGACCGACAGGTTGCGCGCCAGCGCCGAATCGGCGGCCTTGGTAATCCCGTAGATGCCGAGATAGCGGGTGCCTTTCAGGCCGCCGACCGAGGAGACGATAATGACGGCGCCGTCCTTGCGCTCGGCCATTTGTGGGATCGTCATCTGGCACAGCCAGATATTCGAACGCAGGTTGGCGCCGGTGGTCTTCTCGTAGGCCTCGTCCGGCAGGTCCTGCAACGTGCCGAAATAGGGATTGACCGCAGCATTGCAGACCAGGACATCGATCCGGCCGAAATGGGCGTTTGAGCGATCAACCAGGTCCTGCAACTGGTCCTTGTGCGAGATGTTGCAAGCGATCGCGACGGCGTCGCCGCCCTCGTCGCAGATGCCCTGGGCGACCTCCTCGCATTTGTCCAGTTTGCGGCTGGAGATGACGACCTTCGCGCCCTGCGCCGCCATGGCCTCCGCGGTTGCCCGGCCGATGCCTTTGGAAGAGCCGGTAATCAGGGCTACCTTGCCGTCGAGGCGGAACAGGTCGTCGTATTTCATCGGGGGTCGTCCGGGCTCTCGCAAGGGCGTCGAACCGGCGCGGCCCGGCAGGGGCCAAAGGGTCCGGTTGCAACGATCTGGCGCTTCCTATAATCCGGTGACAAGCGAATCAACTGGTCCTTTTCGGCCATGGCCGGGCACCGGTCTTTACCGGTCCGGCCTGTCGAGGCCCAGGGAGGAATGTATGGACCTCGATATCAGCAGCGAAGACCGGGCGTTCCGCGAAGAAGTCAGGGCCTTCATCGACAAGAGCCTGCCGTCGGACACGCGCGAAAAAATGCGCCGCGGCCTGAAGCTCACCAAGGACGACATGATCGGCTGGCACCGGATCCTGCACGCCAACGGCTGGGGCGCGCCAGGTTGGCCGGTCGAATATGGCGGGCCGGACTGGACGCCGATGCAGCGCCATGTTTTCGAGGAGGAGACCGGCCGCAACCACTGTCCGCGCCTGATGCCGTTCGGCCTGAAGATGGTCGGCCCGGTGATCCAGGCATTCGGCAGCGACGAACAGAAGGCGCAGCATCTGCCGAAGATCGCGAGCGCGGAGATCCAGTGGTGCCAGGGCTATTCCGAGCCGGGCGCGGGGTCGGACCTCGCCTCGCTCAAGACCCGTGCGGTGCGCAACGGCGACAATTACGTCGTCAACGGACAGAAAACCTGGACGACGGCGGCCCATTGGGCGGACTGGATTTTCTGTCTCGTGCGCACCGACGATACGGTCAAGAAGCAGGAAGGCATCTCCTTCCTGCTGATCGACATGACCACGCCGGGAATCACGGTGAAGCCGATCATCACCATGGAGGGCGGCCACGAGGTCAACGAGGTCTTCTTCGACGATGTCGTCGTGCCGGTCTCCAACCGGGTCGGTGCCGAGAACAAGGGCTGGACCATCGCCAAGTTCCTGCTCGGCCACGAGCGCACCAGCATCGCCGAGATCGGCCGCTCCAAGGCGCAGCTCGAAAAATTGACGGAGATCGCCGCGGCGGAGCAGAAAAACGGCGCGCCGCTGCTCGACGATCCGCGCTTCCGCGAGAAGATCGCCCGGGCTGAAATCGATCTGATGGCATTGGAGATGACGCTGCTGCGCATCGTCTCGGCCGAGAGCGCCGGCGGGGTGCCGGGCCCGGAAGCCTCGCTGCTCAAGATTCGCGCGACCGAACTGCAGCAGGAGCTGAGCGAGCTTCTGATGGAGGCGATCGGCTATTACAGCCATCCCGACACGCCCGAGGCCCGCGAATTCGGCTGGAACGAGCCGTCGGTCGGCCCGGATTATGCGGCCAGCCTGTCGCCGGTCTATTTCAATATGCGCAAGACCTCCATCTACGGCGGCTCCAACGAGGTCCAGCGCGGCATCATTTCCAAGATGGTGCTGGGATTCTGATCGCTCCCGTTCGCGGCGCTCTGTTCCGCCGCGGCCATCGTCTGCCGGGCCGGGTGTCGGCGCGGCCGCGCCAAGCCAGTCATTGACGGAACCCGTTCATGCCCTTTGCCCTGACCGACGAACAGAAGCTGCTCCAGGAAAGCGTCGACCGGTTCGTCGAGCGCGACTATGGCTTCGACATCCGCACACGACTGGCCGAGAGTGAAACCGGCTGGAGCGCGGAGAACTGGGCGAAGTTCGCCGAACTGGGCTGGCTCGGCGTGCCGTTTGCGGAGGCGGCCGGCGGCTTTGGCGGCGGGCCGGTCGAGGCCGGCCTGATTGCGGAGGCGCTGGGCAAGGGGCTGGCCGTCGAGCCTTATCTCTGGACGGTTGTGCTCGGCGGCGGTCTGCTGGCCCGCGCCGGCCGCACCGATCTGCTGGAGGGGCTGATCGCCGGCAAGATGCAACTCGCAACGGGTTTCGCCGAACCGCAGGGGCGCTATGCCCTCCACGATGTAGCGACGAAGGCGGAGCGAAACGGCGGCGATTTCGTGCTGACCGGGCAGAAGGCCGTCGTCTTCAACGCGCCCTCCGCCGACCGGTTGATCGTACCGGCGCGTACCGCGGGCGGACAGACGGATTCGAACGGCATCACCCTGTTCCTCCTGCCGGCCGGCGCCGACGGCATCGAACTGCGCCCTTACAGGACGATGGACGACGGGCGGGCCGCCGAGGTCGCCCTGGCCGGCGTCCGGACGGGCGGCGACTCTGTGCTCGGCGAAGTCGATAACGGCATGGCGTTGCTCGAACCGGCAGTCGATGCCGCCACGGCGGTGCTCTGCTGCGAGGCCGCCGGCGTGATGCAGGCGCTGGTGAGCCAGACCCGGGACTATATCGGGACGCGGAAACAGTTCGGCGTGCCGCTGTCGTCCTTTCAGGTCTTGCAGCACCGCATGGCCGAAATGTTCATCCACAAGGAGCAGACCCAATCGATGGCCTACATGGCGGTGGTGCGTGCTGCGGCGGGCGACGGGTCCGACGCGTCCCGTGCGGCTTCGGCGGCCAAGGCCTATGCCGGAGAAAAGGGCAAGCTGGTCGGCCAGGAGGCAATCCAGATGCACGGCGGCATGGGTATGACGAAGGAAATGCCGATCAGCGCCTATTTCAAGCGCATCACCATGATCGGCAGCCTGTTCGGCGACGCCGACCATCATCTCGACCGCTTCGCCGGCTTCGGGGCCGGCATGGGCGCGGGCGCCGGCTGAGGGAAGCGCCGGATGTCCGGAAGCGTCATTCCGATCAGGGGGCTGGACCATATCGTCCTGCGCGTCCGGGATATCGACGTCATGCTCCGCTTCTACGGGGAGGTGCTGGGTTGCGAGGTGGAGAAGATCCAGGAAGATCTCGGCCTCTGGCAGCTGCGGGCCGGCGATGCGCTGATCGATTTTGCGACCGTCGACGGCCCGATCGGCCGGGAGAAGGGCCCGGCGCCGGAGCGGGACGGCCACAACCAGGATCATTTCTGCCTGCTGGTCGATCCGTGGGACGAAGACGCGATCCGGAGCGAACTCGAAGCGCACGGCCTGCAGGTCGAAGAGTCGGCGATCCGCTACGGCGCGACCGGCTACGGACCGTCGATCTATCTGACCGACCCCGAAGGCAACACGGTCGAACTGAAAGGCCCTTCGACCTGACGACCCGTTCGCGCTGAGAGGCCGGCGCGTTGGCTGTACCTCAACTGGCGAGCGCGCCGAACCGGCGCCTGCAATCCGCCCTGTGGATGACTCTGGCGGTCACGCTGTGGACCGGGGTTGCGATCTGCGTCCGGATGCTGGAGGGCCGGGTGCCGATCTCCGATCTGTCCTTCTACCGCGCGCTCCTGTCCGTTGCGGTGATGATGCCGCTGATCCGGCGCGCGGGCCGGATGGGGCACGGCGGACCCCTGCGCAAGGCGATGCCCTGGTTCGTCCTGCGCGGCCTGTTTATCTTCACCGCGCAGACCTGCTTCTACTTCGCCCTGACCTGGATGCCGATGGCCGAAGCGACCGTGCTCAGCGGGACGACGCCGATTTTCCTTGCCCTGCTTGCCGGCATGTTCCTGGGTGAGAAAGTGTCGCTGGTCCGCTGGGCCGCGATCGGCCTGGGCTTCGCCGGCATCGTCGTGATCCTCAGGCCGGGGGCGGCGATCATCCAGACCGCCGCGCTGACCGCACTGGCCTCGGCGGTGCTCTTCGCCACCAGTTCGGCGATCAACAAGCATCTCTCGCGCACCGAGCCGGCGAGCCGGATCGTCGGCTGGACCAACCTGATGATCGGCGCCGCTGCGGCGATACCTTTCGTCTACAATTCGTACGTCCCGCAATGGAACGACGTGGCCTGGATCGCGGCGATCGCCGTCCTCGGCACCGGGGCGCAATACTCACTGGCGCGCGCCATCGCTGCGGCCGACGCCAGCTTCTCCGGACCGTTCGATTTCCTGCGCATGCCCTTCGCGGCGCTTGCCGGGCTGATCCTGTTTGCCGAATGGCCGGACATCTGGGTCTGGATCGGCACCGGCATCGTCTTCGCCAGCATCTTCGGCCTGACCCGCGACCGCGCCCTGTTCCGCCACCGGACGGGGGCGTCATCGGGGTAGGGTGAGGGACGGAAAGAGGGCGTAGTTTCGTTTTGCCAAATAAGAACAAGAAAATAGGTTGATCCGAATTGTTGGAGAGCAACGAATGCAGAAACTAATCGATTCCTCTCTGCTCGATGATCATGATCTTTATCACGCGAGGTACGGGCGCGGTGCTGTGATCGTGGCAGTGCGGAAGGATCCAGACGGCACGACAAAGCCAGATATCAACAGTCGGGACAGGCAATTAGCGCGACATTACAATGAGCGAGGTCCCGGCAATTTTAGTGGCGCTCCTGATTTCGAACCTATCCAATCAATTGAAGAAGAGGGAGGATTCGTCAGAGTAATCGTTCGATTTACGAAACCGCATCCAGTACATTCGTATCCTTACGCGACGGCAACCATCGAGCGGGTGATACCTGTCGACCAAGTCACACTTGAGATCGTGCGCGCAAGCAATTTTCCACCATTACCGAATAGACAAAGTTTTCGCTGAGGTAGATTGCGTCAAGCCGCCGCTTCGAACAATTCCCGCACCAGCCTTATCGCCATCTTCGTCGCCACCCGGCGGCGGTAGTGGCCGGGGGTGAAGGTGGTCTTCATCGACATGAGCTGGTCCCTGCACAGATCGTCGATGCCCTGGACCGTGGCGTCGTCCAGCGCGCCGCCGGCCAGGTCCGCCGCGCCTTCGAGGAACACCGGGCGCGGGTTTGTGCCGGTGATCGCGATGCGCAGGTCGGCGAGCGTGTTGCCGTCGCGCGCCACCGCTGCGGCGCAGCCGGCCACCGGATATTCGATCGAGCGGCGGATACGGACCTTGTCGTAGCCCGAGATGAGGTTCCCCGGCGCGGCGGCACGGATGCGCAGCACGAACTCGCCGGGTTCCATCGCCATGTAGTCGATGCCGTCGCCGGTCGAGCCGTCCTGCCTCGAATAGCCGGTGAAGAAGTCGCGCATCGAAACCGTGCGCGCGCCGTTCGGGCCGAGTAGGTCGATTGCGCCGTCGAACAGCAGCATCGCCGGCGCCAGATCGCCGGAATAGGTCGCGAAGCAGACGCCTTTCGACTTGGGCGCGACATGGCACATGTCGCCCAGCTCGGTCTTCAGGCAGTGGTCGTTGGCCTCGCGCCACCATTCCGACTGGTTGTAGTAGATGCAGCGCGTATCCAGGCAGATGTTGCCGCCGACGGTGCCCATGTTGCGCTGGCTCGGCCCGGCGATCGAGCCTGCGGCCTTCGCGACCGCCGGGTAGAGCCGCCGGATTTCCGGATGCTCGGCGACTTCGTACAGGCGCACCGACGCGCCGATGACAAGGCCGTTCGCGCCGACTTCGATGGACTTGAGGTCGGCCAGGTCGTTGGTGTCGATCAGCACCGGCGGCGTCTCGATTTGCCGCCGGATGTTGACCAGCAGGTCGGTGCCGCCGCCGATCATCCGGCTCTCCGGATGGGCCTGCCGGGCGGCCAGCGCTTCCTCCACCGTCCGCGGGCGGATGACGTCGAAACTGTGCAGCGCGTCCATCAGGCGGCCCTCTTTTTCGCGCCGAAGCGGGCGGCTTTTTCAAGCGCCAGGAACACCTTGTCCGGCGTGATCGGCGTATCGGCGAAGCGGATGCCGGTGGCGTTGTGGATCGCGTTGGCCACTGCCGGGATGAAGCTGGAGAGCGAGCCTTCGCCGGCTTCCTTGGCGCCGTAGGGGCCGTGGGGATCGTTCGATTCGACGATATGGGTGTGGATCGGCGGCGAATCCTGGATTGTCGGGATGCGGTAGTCGAGCAGGTTGTTGGCGAGGTTCAGGCCGTTGTAGTAGCCGGTCTCCTCGCTCAGCGCCTGGCCCATGCCCATCCAGACCGAACCCTCGATCTGGCCCTCGACCGTCAGCCGGTTGAGCGCCTTGCCGCAATCGTGGGCGACCCAGACATCGTCCACCGTCACTTCACCGGTGGTCTCGTCGACCGTCACTTCCACGGCCTGGGCGGCGTAGGAGAAGCCCATCGTGCCGCCGATCGCGGCGCCGCGGTATTTCTTGCCGCCCCAGCTTTCGGGGATCGTGTTGTAGATGCCCTTGGTGGTGATCGTGCCGGTATCGCGCAGGGCCTCCATCACGACCTCCTGGAAGGGGATGCCGGTATCCTGGCTCCCGGCGCGGTAAAATTCGCCCAGCACCTCGACATCTTCCGGATCGGCTTCCAGCTTGCGCGCCGCAGCCTCGACCAGGATCTTGCGCAGGTTGGTTGCCGCTTCGAGGGTCGCGTTGCCGACATAAAAGGTGACACGCGAGGAATAGGAGCCGTTATCCTTCGGCGTCACCTCGCTGTCCGAGGCGATCACACGTATGCGGTCGATCGGCAGGCCGAGCACGTCCGCCGTGATCTGGGCGACCAGGGTCGAGGATCCCTGACCGATCTCCGCCGCGCCGGTCAGCACCGTGATCGCGCCGTCCCAGTCCAGCTTCAGGTTGACCGTCGCGTGGGGCTCGCCGGTCCAGTTCACCGGCTTCGACGCGCCGGAGATATAGTGGGAGGCGGCGAAGCCGATGCCCTTCTTCTTGCCCGGTCCGGGATCGGGCAGGCCGTTCGCCCGCTTCTCCTTCCAGCCGCTTGCCCGCTCGACCCAGTCGATGCATTCGGGCAGGCCGTAGGAATTGATCATCAGGTCGTTCTGGGTGAAGGACGGCGCCTCGATATAGTTGCGCCGCCGCACCTCGATCGGGTCGAGGCCCAGCGCTTCCGCCATTTCGTCAAGCAGCGATTCGAACACGAAACGGGTGTTGACCGTGCCGTGGCCGCGGAAGGCGCCGCAGGGCGGCGTGTTGGTCAGCACCCGCCGGCCGATATAACGGACATTCTGCAAATCGTAGATCGCGTAGAGCAGGGAGCCGGCATAGAGGATCGTGACGATGCCGTAGCTGGAATGGGCGCCGCCGCGCTGGTCGTTCTCCAGCTCGACGCCCGTAATTCCGCCGTCCTTCGTCATGCCGATCTTGAGGCGCAGGTCGGTTTCCGGCCGGCCGCGATGGGTGATGAAGGTCTCCTCCCGTGTCGTCAGCAGCCGCACCGCACCGCCGATCTTGCGGGCGAGCAGGGCGGCGATCAGCTCCGGCTGCAGGGTTTCCGTGCGGGCGCCGAAGCCGCCGCCGACATGGGGCTTGATAACCCGGATGCGGCCCTGGTCCATGCCAGTCACCTTGGCCAGCATGAGATGGACGTAGTAGGGCACCTGGGTTGAACACTGGCAGGTCAGCCGGTCGCGCAGCGGATCGTAGGAGACCAGAGCGCTGTGCATCTCCATCTGGGCCTGGCAGACCTCGGCGGCGTGGAATTTCCGCTCCATCACCAGGTCCGCGCCGGCGAACGCGTCGTCGACATCGCCCAGCTCGAAGAACACATCGCGCTCCAGGTTGCCGGGCCGGTGCTCGTGCAGGTCGATGGCACCCTCGGCATAGGCATCCCTGCAGCGGAAATAGGCCGGCAACTCCTTGACCTTCATCCTAATCTTCTTCACCGCTGCCTTGGCGATGTGGATATCGTCGGCCGCGACCGCCGCCACCGGCTCGCCCTTGTAGCGGACCCGGCCGCGCGCCAGCGGGTACTCGCCGCGCGCGATCGGCAGCACGCCATAGGTCTTGTCGCAATCCGCCCCGGTGACGACGGCGCGCACGCCGGGCATCGCCTCGGCTTCCGAGGTATCGACCTCGAGCACCTCGGCGTGGGCATAGGGGCTGCGGTAGATCGCGGCCTCCAGCGCGTCGCCCTCGATGAAGTCGGCGGTGTATTTCGCCGCGCCGGAGACCTTCTCCGGCCCGTCGACCATCGGGACATATTCGCCGATCGAGCGCACTGGCTCGGCAGCGGCGGCATCGACGGGTTTGACCTGTTCGTTCATCGCTCCGCCTCCCCGTTACGCCGCCTGTCCCGCCGCCCTGTCCGAAACGCCGTCAGGCAGCGGCGGGTAGGGCGCCGGTTGTTCGCCGCGCCGGCGGGCCGCGGCGTGATGTACAGCGTCGAGTATCTTGGTGTAGCCGGTGCAGCGGCAGATGTTGCTGCCCAGCGCTTCGCGGATCTCGTCGTCGTCCGGCCGGCCGTTACGGCGCAGCAGCGCCTCCGTCGCCATGACGAAGCCCGGCGTGCAGGCGCCGCACTGCGAGCCCAGCTTCATGTGGAAGCCTTCCTGCACGTCCGACAGCCGGCCGTTGTGCGCCATGCTTTCGACGGTCTCGACCGAGCTGCCCGCAACCTGCCCGACCAGCGTGAGGCAGGACAGCTGCGCCCGGCCGTCGACCAGCACCGTGCAGGCGCCGCATTCGCCGCCGTCGCAGCCGATCTTGGTGCCGGTCAGCCCCGCGACCTCGCGCAGATAGTCGACCAGCAGCATGTTGTCGGCGACCACGTCGTCGCGCCGCCGGCCGTTGAGCGTGAGGGACAGTACGGTCTTCATGCCTCCCCCTTTGTCGCGGTTGGAATAATATGATCGTATCAATAATTGACATAGACAACAATGTCAAACTATATTCACGGGCGTCCTTCGATACGCCGCCCTTCGAGCGGCTACTCAGGATGAGGAGTGGGGGAGGAGTGGGGAGCGCCCAAAACTTCCCCCCTCATCCCGAGTAGGCGCGCCAGCGCCGTATCGAGGGACCGTCACGAGGAACCGGGATGGCGCCGCGGGAACCCACATTCGTCTACATCCTGCGCTGTGTCGACGGGAGCTTATATTGCGGCACCACCCGCAAGTCTCTCGAGGCCCGCGTCGACGAGCACAACGCCGGCGCGCTCGCCGGTTACACCGCAATCCGGCGGCCGGTCGAGCTGGTCTGGCACCAGGCGTTCCAGCGGGCCACCGACGCGATCGCCATGGAACGGCGGATCAAGGGCTGGTCCCGGCGCAAGAAGATCGCGCTGATCGAGGGGGACTGGGACGGGCTGAAGAGAGCGGCGCGAAAGGATTTTTCGCGCGAGGCGCGAGGGCGGTCCTTCGATACGCCCCCTGCGGGGGCCACCCGGGATGGGGAAAATTCCCTCATCCCGAGTAGGCACGCCAGCGCCGTATCGAGGGACGCCCCGACCAGCCTCGGCATCCTGCCCGGCCTGCTCGGCTACCAGCTCCGCCACGCCAATTTGAAGGTGGTGGGCGGGTTCGCCGAGAGGATCGCCCCGTACAACGTCACCGCGGCCCAGTTCGGCCTGCTGGTCCTGGTCGCCGCCAACCCGGGCGCGACCCAGGCGGCGCTGGCCCGCGCCTTCGGAGCCGACCGCTCGGCGATGGTGCGGCTGATCGACCGGCTGGAGGACGCGGGGCTGGTCGACCGGCGCGCGCGGGAGGGCGACCGGCGCTCCAACGCGATCGTGCTCACCGGACGCGGCGCGGTGCTGCTGGAGAGGCTCAAGGAGGAGGTCCGCGCCTTCGAGGATGCGGCGACCGCCTGCCTCAGCCGGGAGGAGACCGAGACCCTGCTCGCCCTCCTGCGGCGGATCAACGCCGGGGGCGACGGACCGGCGGAGAGGAGATGAGAACCCACCGCGCGCGTTTCTTCGTCGCGTGGTCGCATTGCGACGCGGCCGGCATCGTCTACTACCCCCACGCCTATGTCTGGTTCGACGAGGCGACCGAGAACCTGTTTCGCGCCAACGGGCTCGGCTATCCGCAGCTCGAAAGCGAGCTCGGCCTGAGCGGCATGCCGCTGATCGAGACCGGGGCGACCTACCGCAACCCGTGCAGGCTCGGCGACGAAATGGAGATCGAGACCTGGGTCGACGACTGGGGAAAGCGGTCCTTCC
>LXNI01000703.1_pt1 | contig 36303 bp, 33 predicted proteins | sample 809091 | NCBI WGS metagenome assembly LXNI01 (sample SAMN04870527, study PRJNA318959) | sponge metagenome | biome: 01000161; feature: marine sponge reef; material: water | host: Sarcotragus foetidus | place: Greece: Milos, Mediterranean Sea | collected 2013-05-29 | depth 5-7 m
CCCTGAGAATTTGTGTCAACAGGCCCTAGTCGTCCACCAAGTCCACCACCACCTCCAAGCGGTTCCCCGCAATGCCGCCGCGTGTCAGTTTCTTGCTGACCACCTTCATCTGCTGGCCGGGTGCCATGATCGCCTCACGCTCCCCCGGATAGAACCCCCGAGAGTACCGTCCCTCACCACCCTGACGTACCGTGACCTTGACAGACAGATAGCGGCCGACGGCTCGACCGAACTCCTCTGCAGCCTCCTCCTTGAACGAGAACAACTGCGGCATCGTGAACCCGAACGTGTCGTCCTATGGCCGGCATGTCGGCGATGATCCGGTCCGCCCTGTCCGTGTGCGCGACGATCCGTTCCATTGTTCTCGCCGATGTCTCTGATCAATCGGTCGCCGGCGCCCTGATGACCACTTCCTGGCACCGTGCCATCGCCAGGGTCGAAAGACAGGCCTTGACCGCGTCCACCACACAACCGGCCTACCGCCTGACACGACGATCCCGCCCGACGGTAGAGGTTCCTTCAGGTGACGAGCCGGTCGATCCGGGTGGCCAGGTCGGTGTCCTTGCGGGTAAGGCCGCCCTCGTCGTGGGTCGTCAGGGAAACGGTGACCCGCCGGTATCGGAGGTCGACATCGGGATGGTGAAAGGCTCGCTCGGCAACCACCCCCACCGAAGCCACGAAGCCGACGGCCGAGGCGAAGTCGGAGAGGACGTACGTCCTGGAGATCGTCTCGTCGCGCAACTCCCAGCCCGGATGAGACTCGAGAAAGGCTTGTCTTTCCGATCCGTCCAAGAGTGCCATCTGTCCACCATAACCGGATATCCACCGCCGGGTCGGGTACCCTCGTCGGAGCACGCTCTGGCTGCGATCCGGGGAGAGAAATGTCGATTCGCCACGATCAGGGAATCGTCCTGCGCGGATACCCGTTCGGGGAGGCCGACCGCGTGTTGGTCATCGTCAGCCCCAATCACGGCCAGGTGCGAGCGGTGGCCAAGGGCGTCCGGCGGACCAAGAGCCGCTTCGGGGGCCGGCTCGAACCCCTGACCCACGTCGATCTGGTGCTGTACCAGGGCCGCAACCTCGCCACGGTGACCCAGGTGTCGGTGATCGAGGCCTTTCCCAGACTCCGCCTGGACCTCGACGCGGTGATGGTGGCCGGCGCCATGGCGGAGGCGGTCGGCAAGGTGGTGATGGAGGAGGAGCCCTCGCACCGGGTTTTCTTGCTCCTGCTTCGGGGGCTGCGCGCCGTGGAGGAGGGCGCCGGCGGTATGGACCTGATGGCATCCTTCCTGCTCAAGCTGTCGGAGGCCATCGGCCAGGCCCCGGCCCTTGAGCATTGCGCGGCCTGCGGCGCCCGAAACCGCCTCGGCCGGTTCAGCATGGCGGGCGGGGGCCTGATCTGCGAGGGCTGCGACGCCGGAGGGACCTTCCGGTTGAGGGACGGTCTGACCGAACACCTGGTCCGGCTGTCGGCGGCCGATCTGGCCGGATTCACCAGCCGTGACAGCAAGCTGGCCACCGATGCGGTGGGGCTCGCCAGGAGGTTCGTCGAGTACCACATCGAGTCGGGGTTGTCCGGCCTCGCGTTCGGCATCGGTCGGGGAACTCGGTGACGGAAGGATCGGCGGGGCCGGCCCTCGACCTGAGCAGGCTGGACCGGGGCCGGCTCCCCGCCCATGTCGGCCTGATCATGGACGGAAACGGACGCTGGGCGGTGGCCCGCAACCTGCCCCGCACCGGCGGTCACGCAGCCGGCGAGACCGTGCTGTTCGAATGCGTGGAAGGGGCGCTGGAGATCGGCCTGCGCTGGCTCTCCGCCTACACGTTCTCGACGGAGAACTGGACCCGTCACCCGGACGAGGTCTCGTTCCTCATGTGGTTCAACGAGGACATCCTGTTGCGCCGGCTGGGCTCCCTGGCGGACATGGGGGTCCGGATCTGCTTCGCCGGTGACCTGGCGGATCGCCGCATTCCTGATCGCAACCGCGCGCTGATGCAAGATGCGGAGCAACGCACCGCCTCCAACCGCCGGCTGAGCCTCGTGCTGGCCTTCAACTACGGGGGACGGGCGGAGATCGCCCGCGCCGTCCGAGCGCTGGCGACCGAGGTATCGGAGGGGGGGCGGGAACCCGGCGAGATCACAGAGGAGGACATCGCCGAGCGCCTATACGTCCCCGGGATGCCCGATCCGGACCTGATCGTCCGCACCTCCGGCGAGATGCGGATATCGAACTTTCTCCTATGGGGCAGCGCCTACTCCGAGCTGCTGTTCACAGAGACGCTGTGGCCGGAGTTCGGCGCCCAGCATCTGGTGGACGCCGTGGTCGAGTACCAGCGCCGCAAGCGGCGGTTCGGCGGCGCCATCCCGGCTTATCCTTCCTAGGAGGGTGCTTACTTGTCGTGGTGGCACCCTTTGTGGGTAGTGTACGAAAACGCATACGGACGGGAGTTGAAACCCTGTGCAAGCTAATCACATCCCCTTCCTGCAGCTCTTGAACGGGGCCGTTCAATACGTAGTGCCGCGTTGGCAGCGGCGCTATTGCTGGGGCAAGGCAGATATCGAACGCTTGGTAGAGGACCTCTTGGCTATCGCTGTGGCCGACCAGCCAGGGGCGGCGCACTACGGGGGTGCTCTCCTTACGTTTCCTGAGCCCGCGGCGGCTGGAGTTGTGCCGACGCATCGCGTCATCGACGGCCAGCAGAGGCTGACAACGATCAGCATTCTTCTGGCCTGCATCGCAGATCGCCTGGGCGCCGGCAACAGCGGCGAATGGACTGCCAAGCTCCTTCGCAAACGCCTGACCAACGACGACGTTGGTCCGCTGAAGCGTCGAAAGCTAAGGCTCCAGGATGGCGACGAAGAAGAATACCGTCGGGTACTCGAAGGCAACCCTTACGGCCCCGGCGCGGTAACCCAGGCTTGGCGAATCGCACGCCGGTTAGTCAACGAGCACGACGTGTCCAGCCTCCTCCAGGGCATCGACCGGTTCAGGGTGGTCAGTATCGGATTGGGTCCTGCTGACGACCCGCAGCAGATATTCGAAAGTCTTAACGCCACCGGTCGCCCCCTGACGGAGAGCGAGAAAGTCAAGAACTGGCTCCTAATGGGCTTGGAGGATGAGGATCAACAGGACCTTCACGACAACTACTGGATCAAGATGGAGAGGAGGCTCGGCGCTGAACATACAACCGTTCCAGTAGATCTGTTCTTGCGCGACTTCCTGCGCATGCGTATTGGCAAGAACCTGGGAATCGGGCGCGTCCATGATGTACTTCGCCGATGGGCCGTTCGCGAGGGCTACGATCGGGATCGCGCTGCTCTTTGCCGCGAGTTGACGCGGCTGGCGAAGCTCTACGGCATTCTGACCGGTACGGCCGGTATCCACCCGAACGAAAAACTGGAACGACAGCTTCGGCACCTTCGCGCAATGGGAATCGACACCCACCGTCCCCTGACTCTGCGGTTCCTTGATGATGTCGAGCGAAAGACGCATCCAGGAGCCACCGCAGCCGAGCTGGAAGCGACCCTAGAAGCAGTAGGAACCTGGATCACCCGACTTTGGTTGGTAAACCGGGGGCTGGCTGGGCTCAACACGGCGGCGACGGAGCTTGCCCACCGACCCGGACCCGAAGAAGAAGAAGGTTACGCCGAGCACTGGCTCGCCCGGATCCGGAAGCTTCGGAATGCCCTGAGCGGGGTGCCTACGGACGAAGAGGTCCGGGAAGGGGTTCGGCAACGTAAGGCTTATGGTGGCGCCGCGACCCGGTCTACGTTCGCCGTTCTATGTGCCTTGATGGAAAAAGAGCATGGTGAAGAGGCGCCGTCGAGAGACCATTTGACTGTCGAGCACGTTATGCCGCGGAAGCTCACGGCCGAGTGGGAGAAGGACCTTGGCGAGGACGCCGAAGATGTGCACGGAAGGTATCGCGACCGGATTGCGAACCTGACCTTGAGCGGCGATGTCACCAACTCCAAAATGGGTGCCGGTTCCTTTGAGGCCAAGCGTGAGGTATACAAGAGCAGCCCGATCGGAATCACAAGGAGCCTTGCCGATGAAGATAGATGGGACAGGTCTGCACTTAGACGGCGCTCAGAATACATTGCCCAGCTAGCGCTGAAGCGATGGCCGTGGCAGGACAAAAAGGTGCCTAGACGCTCTGATACGAGCCTCCGGTGGCGTGTGGGAGATGGCTCCTGGCATCGGGAGGATGCTGCGAGCCAGATGGTCCTGAACGTGGCAGCGGCATTGTTGAGCTTGGATCCAAGAAACGCTGAACGACTATCTGGTGAGGCCATCCGCCCGAACATCCATCTCTCCTCTCGCTATCCACCTGGGACGATGGCGGGAACCATGACCATGCGAGCGATTCCCGGCCGTCCCGAGTATGTGCTCTATCCGTACGAGAAGAACTATGGCGCCAGTGCCAAGCGTTGCCGAAAGATGGGCGAGCGGTGCAACGTGATGGTTGAGGTGGAAGGATTGGAGAAGAGCCGGGCACAGGAGTTCTGGCGGTTCCTGGCGGAGCACACGGGCGGCGTTCCGGGACAGAAGGGCAGGTGGCGGGGGGCGGTCCAATGGACAGTTGCCCTCAACTCGCAAGGGGACAGGGTCGGGATCTACGCGGGTTCCGAACGGATCTCTCTGTGGGTTCGGTCGGGGCAGTACGAGGACTCTCCGCAAAGGGCTGCCCGAATGAAGGGCTATTCGCGGATGATTCACCGGCAGATGAGTGATCAGATATTCCACGGCGATGGTGATAAGGCAAGCAGAAAAGGTACGTCTGTTTTCCTCCGTAGAGATTGGACACGCGACAACGAAGATGAATGGCCCGAAGCCGCCGAATGGCTAATGGACCAATCCGCCAGACTGCAAGCGCTGCTTGCTGATTCCCCTGGATGAACGCCGAAAGCGGGGAAGCTCGATCGGAGGCTTGCGCACGGCTTCGCTGACACCGATGGCGTCTAGGTCATTGATGGTGGTGGCAGAGGAGGGCAGGCCAATCAGCCCCGCATCGTCATCGAGCACCCCGAGGCGACGGCTAATCCGCGAGGGCCGGGTACCATCGTCCCGGTCCCCGTACCCTCCGGTTGAGGTTCCTGATGGCCGCTCCCAGTTTCGATACGATCGTGAACCTGGCCCGCAAACGCGGCTTCGTCTTCCGGGCATCGGAGATATACGGCGGTCTCCGGTCGGCCTACGACTACGGACCTCTCGGCGTGGCGCTTCTCCGCAACGTGAAGTCGGCGTGGTGGCGGTCGATGGTGCAGCTTCGCGACGACGTGGTCGGACTCGATTCTGCGATCATCCAGGCGCCCCAGGTCTGGGAGGCCTCCGGGCATGTAAGCCAGTTCAACGACCCTCTTGTGGAGTGCGTCTCCTGCCATGCCCGGCACCGGTCCGACCGGCTGGAGAGACCGGACCAATGTCCCGCCTGCGGCGCCCGCGATTCCTTCACGGACGCCCGCGACTTCAACCTGATGTTCAGGACCCACATGGGCCCCGTTGCCTCCGACTCCAACCTCGTCTACCTGCGTCCCGAGACCGCTCAGGGCATCTTCACCAACTTCGAGAACGTGCGAAGGGTGGCCCGGCGCAAGCTCCCCTTCGGGATTGCTCAGCTCGGCAAATCGTTCCGCAACGAGATCACCCCGGGACAGTTCGTCTTCCGCACCCGGGAATTCGAGCAGATGGAGATGGAGTTCTTCACCCCTCCGGATCAGGCCGAAGAATGGTTCGAGTACTGGGTGGCGGAGAGGAACCGGTGGTACCTGGACCTGGGTATGAAGCCCGGAAACATTCGGCTACGCATCCACGCCGAGGACGAGCTGGCCCACTACGCGGTCGCCACCTACGACGTCGAATACCTGTTCCCGTGGGGTTGGGACGAGTTGGAGGGCATCGCCAACCGGACCGATTTCGATCTGCGCCGGCATTCCGAAGCCTCGGGCAAGGACCTCCGCTACTTCGACCAGGCGGCCAATGAGCGCTTCTTCCCGCACGTGATCGAGCCGGCGGCCGGAGCGACCCGGGCGGCCTTCGCCTTCCTGATCGACGCCTACCACGAGGAGACGGTGCGCGATGCGCCCCGCACGGTGCTGAGGCTCGATGCCCGCCTCGCTCCGATCAAGGTGGCGGTGCTGCCTCTCTCGAAGAAGCCCGACCTGGTCGAGGTGACGGATCGGGTGGCGGCCGCCCTCCGTCCCGCTTGGGAGATTGAGGTCGATATCACCCAGGCGATCGGAAGGCGCTACCGGCGCCAGGACGAGATCGGGACGCCCTACTGCGTGACGGTCGACTTCGACACCCTGGATGACCAGGCGGTCACGGTTCGAGATCGGGATACGATGGCACAGGATCGGGTCGGGATCGGGCAACTCCGCGGTTACCTGGGCGACCGCCTCGGCACAGATCACTAGGGAGGGCGGATGGCTAGGCGGATCGGTATCGCACTGGCGGCGATCGCGGTGGTCGTGCTGGGCGCCGTGGCGTACGTGTGGTTCTCGGGCGGTAGTGGCGAGCCCAGCACCGAGGTGACCGCTCCTCCCATAACCTCCGCGCCCACGACCACGGCGACAACCACGGCATCGGACCCGGCAGCGACGTCCACCGTGGTGGCGGAATCCGACCCAACCACCACGGTGGCCGAGACGGACCCGACCGCCGTAGTCGAATCAACCGAGCCGGAGGCCGCCGCAACCACCTCGGCCGTCCTCTACCGGATCGACAAGGCGGAATCCTCGGTCAGCTTCGAGATCGACGAGATCCTCAACGGCAATCCGTTCCGGGTGGTGGGGGTCACCACCGAGGTGGCCGGCGAGGTTCTGATCGACTTCGATGACCCGACCGCCTCGCAGCTGGGGACGATCGTGATCAATGTCCGCACGCTGGCCACCGACTCCGGCTTCCGGGACAGGGCAATCCGGGGACCCATCCTCGGATCGTCCCGCGATGAGAACGAGTTCGCAATGTTCGAGCCGATGGATATCGAGGGGCTTCCCGACCGCGTGGCGGTGGGCGATCGGGTGCCGCTCCGCATCACGGGCATGTTCACCCTGAGCGGCGAGTCCCGGCCGGTGACGTTCGACACAGAGGTGTCAGTGGTCTCCGAGGAGAGGGTCGAGGTGACCGGAACCGCAGCGGTGCTGAGATCAGACTTCGGCTTGACGATCCCCGACGTTCCCAGCGTGAGCGGGGTGGCGGACGACCTGCTGCTGGTGATCGATCTGGTGGCGGTCGCGGTAGGAGTCTGAGCCCCGGGCATCGGCCCGGAGACGTACACTCGCAAGGTATGGCATCCGATCGCGACGACCTCGAGCGTGTCCGCCAAGCAGTCAACCTGGTCGAGCTGTTCGAGGGAGTGACCACCGTCCGGAAGGTCCGGGGCAGCTTCAAGGCCCTGTGTCCCTTTCACACGGAGAAAACCCCCTCATTGTCGATCGACCCGGCCCGCGGTCTCTACCACTGCTTCGGCTGCGGTGTGGGGGGAGATGTCTTCACGTTCGTCCAGGAGACCCAGGGGCTGTCGTTCGTAGAGGCGGTGGAGATGCTGGCGGAACGAGCCGGCATCGTCATCCGGCGCGATCCCGGGGCGGCCCGACGTCGGGAACGACGTTCCCTGCTGGTCGAAGCGGTGGCCGAAGCGGGTCGCTACTACCAGGACCGGCTCAAGTCGGCCGCCGATGCCGGACATGCACGATCCTACGTGCGGGGACGCAAGTACGAGGTCGATGTGGTGGACCAGTTCGAACTCGGCTACGCGCCCGACCAGCCTGATGCCCTCATCTCCCACCTGCGTGGCCGCGGGCACAAGGACGCGGACATCCTCAAGGCCGGGCTGGCGAGAAGGGTGGGGGGCGGGCGCCTCATGGACCAGATGAGGGGCCGGTTGATGTTCCCCATCCACAACGTGCGCGGGGAGATGGTCGGGTTCGGAGGCCGCCTCCTGCGCGGCGAGGGGCCCAAGTACCTGAACACCCCCGAGACCCCCCTCTACAAGAAGAGCGAGCTTCTGTACGGCCTGGACAAGGCCCGGTCCGCGATCAGCAGGGAAGAGCTGGGGGTGGTGGTCGAGGGATATACGGATGTGATCGCCTTCCACCTTGTCGATCTTCCCCTGGCGGTTGCGACATGCGGGACAGCGCTCGGTGAAGCCCATTTCGACCTGCTCCGTCGCTTCTCGAGCCGCATCGTGCTGGCGTTCGACGCAGACGCCGCGGGGGCCGGCGCCGCCGTGCGCGGCGACGAACTCCGCATCACCTCGGATCTGGGTCTCGATCTGCGAGTGGCGGCCATGCCCGAGGGCCGTGACCCGGCTGATCTGGTGTTCGAGGACAAGGGGGATCTGCTCCGGGAGGCGGTCGACGGATCCGCGCCGATCACGGAGTTCCGCCTCAACCGATTGCTGGAGCAGTACAACCTGGGGGAGCGGGAGGCGCGCACCCGGGCGATGAGGGAGGCGGCGGAGTTGATCGCCCGCCATCCAGATGCGGCGGCCCGCTACCAGCATGCCCTCTACGTGGCCGGGCGCACCCACATGAGCATCGATATGGTCCAGGGGGAGATCGGGAGGAACGCCGCCACCGGCAGGGGACGCCGGTCTCAGAATCGACCTCGATCAGGTGGACGGCCCGCCGCGCCCCGGCCGGCGGCCTCCGGTCCGATGGATCGGTCGGAAAGGGACCTGCTTCGCCACCTTATGGCCGGGACTGCGGAGCGCGACCGGGTCAGCCCGGACCTGTTCGAGCACGATCAGGCCGTGAACCTGGCTAGCTGGTTGCTCGAGGAGGGAAGGCACTTGGACAAGGGGGTCCGGGTACCGCTGGACGGCCTCAAGGACCAGGCCATGTCGGCCATGGCTCGCCGGCTGGCGGTCATGCCTACGCCCGTGCTGCCGTTCGAGCACGTCATGTCACATCTCGAGAGACGGGCAGTGGGGCACCGTAAGGACGAACTTCTGGTGATGTTGGAGGGGATCGATCAGAAAAAAGACCCGCAAGCCTATTCTCAAGCCCTCGAAGAACTGTTAGCGTTACAGGAAAGGGGATCCTGAGGCGGCATAAGGAGTAGGTTTGGGCGCGGGCACGCAGGCGGCGATCGAGGAGTTGCTGAAGAGAGGGCGGCGCAGGGGGTTCGTCACCTCGGCCGAGATCCAGCTGGAACTCGAGTTGGCCGGAGCTCCCGGCTCTGCGCTCGACCTGGCGTTCGAGGCCGTGCGCCAGAGCGAGATAGAGGTTGTGGACGATGACCCGGACCCCTTCTGGGAGGATCCGGAGCAAGCCGATACCGAGTTCCTATCCGACCCCGTCAACCAGTACCTTAGCGAGATCGGTCGGGTCCCGCTTCTCACCGCTCGCCAGGAGGTCGAGCTGGGCATGGCGAAGGATGCCGGGCTCGAGGCCAGAGCCAGGCTGGCCGATCTGGAGGCTGCCGGGACGGCCCGCTCGGATGGCGAGTACCGGCGGTTGTCCGCGATGGCGCGCCAAGGCGAGCAGGCCGAGGAACGGCTGGTGAAGGCCAACCTCCGGCTGGTCGTCTCGGTGGCGAAGCGGTACGTCATTCCAGGAGTATCGATCCTGGACCTCGTCCAGGAAGGCAACGTGGGCCTGATGAGGGCGGCCGCCAAGTTCGATTACCGCAGGGGCTACAAGTTCTCCACCTACGCGGTCTGGTGGATCCGCCAGACGGTCAGCCGGGCCTTGAACGACCAGAAGAGGATCATCCGGGTTCCGGACAACCTGGCGCAGCAGTTGATCAGGCTGGACACCGTTCGGCGGCAGCTCTACCAGGAGTCGGGCCGCGAGCCCACCACCGAGGAGTTGGGCGCCGAGATGGACCTGCCGGTTGATCGGGTCCTCAAGCTGGCCGAGCTCTCCGGAGGAACGCTGTCGCTGGATGCCAAGGTGGGCGACTCCGACGACCTGACCCTCGCAAACACCGTGCAGGATCAGGATGCGGAGGCGGCGCCGGCGGATGGGGCGGTCCTCACCCTCCTCCAGGAGAGTGTGGCTCTGGCGCTGGAGGGGCTCGACGAGCGGGAACGCAAGGTCATCACGATGAGATTCGGTCTGGCCGACGGCCGGATCCGGACCCTCCAGGAGATCAGCGACAGGATGGGAGTGACCAAGGAGCGGATCCGCCAGCTGGAAATTCGAGCTCTGCGCAAGATGCGCAGCCAGAAAGGTGGCCGCCGTATGGAGGGCTACCTCACCGGAGCCTGAGCGGCCAAGGGTTCCATCAACCTGCTGGTACTATGGCGGGCCGATCCATCCGGGGTAGCTCAATTCGGCAGAGCAGCGGACTGTTAATCCGTTGGTTGTGGGTTCAAGTCCCACCCCCGGAGCCGTAATCCATGGTGTCCGACGAGAACCGTGTAGGTGAGTCGAGCGCGGTTCATCAACTGCGGGGGTTTTGGGGCCGGCCCGACATGTGCGGTCGCACGTGGCGGGAACCGGCTCACCCGGCCAACCAAACCGGGGAACACTATTCCGGCTTGGCGATCTTGATCAGTTCTACAAGCAGATGGGTGTGGTTGTCGATCGCTGTCGCGTTGGGGATGATGACCCGATAGTTGCCAAAACCGTCGTAGGGGAGGGTGCCGATACCGGACTCGTCGATCATGTTAGTGACTTCGTCGGAGCGGGGGATCCGGAATCGGACGTTCGCTTTTCTCCTCTGGGGGACCATTGACACGTAGTTGTTGGCCACGCCATGCTTCGCTAGCCCTATGTAGAACTTGTTGTACTTGAGTTCAACGCCATTGTCCTGTTGTTGTACCATTGAGTGAATCCTGTCGACCAGTTCCATCGTCTCCGGCGCCGACCTCCTCTCCCAATAGTCACGGTTGGTGGGCTCGCCCTGATCCTCCTCCGCGCCGAGTACGGCATGGTCCAAGACTTTGGTGAACACGAGCGCCACTCGGGCCGCTTCGACTCGCAGCGCCGTCATCTGGATGGCGACGATCGGGATGAACCCATTGAACAGACTGATCACGTTGAAGAACCGGCTGGTGATCTCCTCGGCCACTATCACCGCGACATGGTCGTACTGTGGATACCGACGGCGTTCGGTGTCCCAGTACTCAAGAGTGCGGATGATGTGGGACTCGTCTGTAGCACCCAGTTGCAACTCCACTTCATACCGCGTAGAGGTGTCCGGGTCGGCCAACAGCATATCCAAGCGCCCCCCATGCGGCTGACGGCGCTCCGCATCTCTTACATCGAGTTCGCCGAGACCAAGTAGCGACGGGTCCGCCACGAGCACCTCCTGCACCCATCGCTCGCTTAGCTCACTGCTGCCCCTCATCCTGATCTTGGGCAACTCGACATGTTCCACGTTCACCTCACACCGGATCGGCCATCGATCCTACCTGCAAGGGTCCGACCCCCCGGCTTCGAAGAGATTGAGTATGTGTGGGGTAGCTTCACGCCAGCAGACTTTTTCGACTATCTGACAGCCGATCCGGGAGGGTCGTGGCACCGTCCCCCAGGTAGATCGCCGTAAAACGTGAGAAAACTTGCGGACACTCTCAGAGACTGAAAGCCACGAAGAAGACCGGCTTGGGTCCGTCGGCCGACGGTTCGACTCCGGCCGCTTCCATCCATTTGCTGCCCATGACTTTCGGTTGGTACCAGATAAGCCAGGCCGAAGAACACGGCGGCCGCGACGATGATCGCCGGTCAGTTCAATTCGCTGAGTATTCTCGGCGGTCGTTGCGGTTGATCTGGGCTCTGCACCCGGGAGTTCGACGGGCGGACGGTGTGACGGTCCGTGACGCTCTCCTTCCACGAGTCTGGAGGTGGAAGCCCGAGACCGTTGGCCACCGGTACCAACCCGAGTGGGACCTCCCAGCGTTGTGTCGCTTAAGAGGGTGCGCGGATCGCTCCTGACCTGGGGAAATGGCGCACGATCGCCGAGGATGAGTCACTACTACTGACCAGGGGCTGTGAAGGCACGATCCGGTGTCAACACGCTGGCGGCGATTACGGGAACCGACCTATGCGCATCCTCTAAGAGTGGTCCGGGACTTCCGGGCCGGGGAATCGTGTCCGGTAGCTGTTGCAGAGGCGTTGGATGAAGGAGTCGTAGTGCAGCGGGTCACCCACGGCTGGCGCCGGTTGACTGTCCCGGAAGGTGGTGGTGGCGGGGTTGATGTTGTCCATGGACACGACAAGGACGGTGTTGGCATCGAGGCCGCGCCCTCCTGGTTCGCCGCGCATGGTTACGTGTCGCATCTCGTTGACGCAGTGCGCTACCAGGGAGAGAGGCTTCTTGTGCTCGGTGGTTTCGGCGCGGAGTGGCGAGTGGAAGGTAGGGGAGGCGTTTACAACGAGGACACCTCCCGCCAGAGTGTCGGTCGAGTAGTTGTGGGTGTGTTCGTGATGCGCTTCGAGGTCCCGCGTTCGGTTCTTGACCGCCTTTCGATGTTCGGTCATGACACTCTTGATCTCGACGGCGATCTGGACAGTTGAAGGGCTCATCTCCGTGATGGGCGCACCGGTGGGTGGGGTGGTGTGGGGCGGCGGAGTCCCCATGACCAGGTCGACGTTCCACGTAGAGGTTCGATACCTGAGGTCGAAGTTCAGGGAATAGACCAATCCACCAGCCGCGGCCCGTTGCGCCATTACTGGACAGTTGGCCGTCAGGTCGGCGACGATCGCTCGGGCGAGTGAGTTGGAGTGTTTATTGGATCGTGGGTGGTACCCCTCTTGTCGCAGGTGGTTGAGAAAGGCTTGCGGGAGAGCCATCACCTATGGATCCATGCCTGGATCGACGGTGCGGGTGACAGTTGCCGCAGGGCTGGGCGCGGCTGCCTTCAGCCGGTTTTCGGCGTGGTCGAGGTAGGCGGGTTCGATGTCGTACGCGACCGAGTTGCGTCCCGCCAGGGCAGCAGCGACACAGGTCGTGCCTGATCCACCGAACGGATCCAGCACCGTGTCGGCTACGAAAGAGAACATGCGCACCAGACGATTCACCAACTCGACGGGGAACGGTGCCGGGTGCTTGGGTGATGACGCACCCCCGATGTCTGCCCAGACCGCCCGGTACCAGGTGTGATAGTCCTCCTTGGGGATACGCGACAGTCGGCGTTGCTCTTCGGTGGGTTTGCGGTAGCCGCCGGGTTTCCGTAGGAGCAGGATGTATTCGATCTCGCTCTTGATGATCCCGTTGGGCTCGTACGGTTTACCCAAGAAGTAGGTGTCTCCTGAGATCTCGGTGGTCATGTTGGTGCGCTTCCACCAAAAGATGGGGGTCAGAACATCGAACCCTGCCTGGCGGGCGTAGGTGAGGATGTCGGCATGCAAGGGCACAACCCGATGCCGTCCGTGCTTGCGGCGGGACAGGGTGACATCACCAACATTGACACATAGCCGGCCTCCCGGGAGGAGGACCCGGTAGCACTCGTCCCACACCCGGGCCAGTTCCTTCTGGAACAGCTCGTAGTCACCCAGATCGCCCAACTGGGCCGGGTTGTCCGGGTATTTCTTCAGTGTCCAGTACGGCGGTGAGGTGACAACGAGAGCCACCGATTCATCGTCGACGTGAGCCATCCGCCGAGCGTCGCCGAGGATCAGCCGGTGTCGAGTTGAGGGAAGTCCTAAATCGTCGACGGTCAGTTGTGGCTGCTCCACTGTTATCCCCTTAGTTACACGGTTGTAATCTTAGTCGCGACCGCCGGGCACCATGGGCGGTCGTAAGGCAGAACGTACCCAGAGGTTGTGACAGGACCCCTGGGGTGGGCAACCCCAGGCTGTGAGGTTGCCCACACGGCGTAGGACAACTGCTGAGCGGCCTCGACATCCCAGAGGGCTGAACCGCCCCGCATCAGCCACAAGCGGCGAACACCGCGACTCGAGGTAGACGCACCGCCATTGTCGCTAAACTGTCGGCTCGGAACACCCGGAGGCTGAGGCCCAGTCTGGCCTGGCCCCTTCCCGCTGTCAGCAACGGACAACCGGGCCGCTATGGGCTTGGGGTTCGAGTTTCCCCGGTGCTGGTCCTCATGGCGGGGAAATTCCCTGAGGAGTCGGAAGTACCCGGCGAGCGTCGCAGGTTGTAGCCGGGGTAGGAACAATGACCATTACCCCGGTAAACCCGCGGCGATTCAGTGGTGATGGCGCACTTTAGGGCCTGCTCCGTAGGGAGTGGTGTCAGTGCGGAGTTAGATACCGGCAGCCAGGCAGGGGTCACGACTCGGCCTCGAGGGTTGAGAGGTCCAATGGCTTCGACGCGTGGTCGATGTCGAAGCCGACCACTACGCCCCAGGCAGCGAGGTCCACGTAACCGACGATCTCGCGGGAATTGATCTGAGGATTGACCGCTCAGGTACGAGCAAGCGCGGTGTCCAGCAATTCTCCCGGGTTGCTCTTCCTCCGAGTGGACAAGCTCCACAACGCTCCGGGTATCAAGCGCCAGTACTCGGCTTCACTCAGCATTCATTTCACGTCCTCGCCGCAATCCAATATTGAAGACTATCATCCAACATTCGAGATCAGAATGTCAACAGGAGGCTAAGTCTGAACATGTTGTCGGCCCCCCGGACTGCCTTCACACTCAGCATCATGACGGACCTGCGTCCGGGTCCTGGATGTGAAGACTGGGTGACGCACTATGACCAAATTCTGGAGGAGGTCAGGTTCGCGGACTCACTTGGGTTTCGAACAGTTCGTATACCCGAATCTCATGGGCACGACGACGGGATGGCAGCCGCTCCTCTGACAGTCTTGGCAGCAGTCGCTGCAGTGACCAACACCATAAGGCTGATGACGTATGCCATCCCATTGCCTCTACACAATCCGCGGATGATTGCCGAACGGGCTGCTGTCGTGGATCTCTTGTCTTCAGGTCGGCTGGAACTCGGTGTTGGAGCAGGCGGTCGGACCGCCCAGTTCGACATCTTCGGTGTCTCTCCATCTACGAGAGGCCGAATGGCGGAGAGCGCCCTTCGGGCCCTCCGGACAGCACTGACTACCGGGGTACTGAATGACGGCAAGGATGGACAGCCGGTCCCGATAAGTCCTCGCCCCGCTCAGGACAACCTGCCCATCTACTACGGAGGCCTTTCCTCGCCTGCTGTGCAGCGGGCCGTGCGGATGGCCGACGGATGCCTTCCATACGACTACATAGATCCAGAGCGGAACCTCCCGGCATTCTATGCCGAGAAGTTGATCCCCGCCCTACAACACTACGAGAGAGACCCCAATAGCTTCTTTTTTGGAGTAGGCGTCGTCCTATGGGCGACCGACGATCCTGAGCGCGCGTGGGACACAACGATTGAGCCTGCCCTGGCTTACCGGCAACAGAAGTATCTCGAGTGGTCAGGACATGAGGATGCCCTTGAGGGAATGACTTCAAGGGCGCTCAAGCAGGGTGTGCTGGTGGGTACACCGGAGGATCTTGCCCGGAGACTACGGGCGACCCACGAGAACGCTCCTTGGCATGACTTGGCCTTCTGGCACCGGCTTCCTGGCGTGCCCCACGACGCCGCCATGGAACATCTCGAGTTGACCTCACGCCGCCTGATGCCGCTACTTGAACACGATGGATCGGACGGCTAGGTGCGGTCAGGGGACGATATCGATCGACGAGACCGCAGATAGACAATAGTCAATACCACCGCTATCACATAGACGATAAGACTTGAAATGGCTGCCAATGTCGGTCGGATTTGTGTCTCAATGAACTCGAACATGCGTAGAGGTAGCGTCTGTGATCTCGCTCCGCCGATGAAGACCACGAGTACCACTTCATCCCACGAGATGAGGAACGAGAAGACGGCAGAGGCCAAGAGAGCCGGAGTGATCCCTGGAAGTACGACCATCCGCCAGGCCCGTCGATTCGTGGCGCCGAGGCTGAGCGCTGCTTCAAACGGACCGAAGTCGACGCCTCTGAGCGCACTCTCGATGAGAAGAACGGAAAACGGTAGGGCCAGGATCGTGTGAGCAACAACCAGCCCTGGGAATGTGCGGAGAAGCCCCACCCTCACGTATATGTCGAAGACGGCGACAGCTGTGACTATCGGTGGAACGATGAGCGGCGCGACGAGAAGACCGCGCACCAGGAATGCCCCCCTCTTGACGTATCGGGTGAGGGCAATGGCTGCGAGCAAGCCAAGAGCTGTCGAAGTGATGGCGACTGCCACGCCGAGTCTGATACTCAACCAGGTGGCATTGATCCAGCGCTCGTCACCGAAGAAGTCCTGGTACCACCTGAGAGAAAGACTGTCCGGTGGGAAGTCGAAGACTGTCCCCGGTGTGAAGGACAACGGAATCACAACCAGAATCGGCAGAATCAGGAAGGCGACCACGGTGTTAGCAGAAACGGCCAAGACCCGCTGACCTATCTTGCCCAGTCTCAACGCCTACTACCTCCAACTATAACGCTTTTGGGATCGAACACCTTGGTTAGCAAAGCGAACAGCGCAAAAGTCACGATCAGCAGGATCATGCTCATTGCGCTGGCGATCCCCCATTTGAAGAGACGTATCTGCGTCAGCACATATATGGGAATGGTGATATCTCCACCTCCACCCAAGACGGCTGGAAGAATGAAGAAACCCATAGACATGATCAGGACCAGTAGTGACCCAGCAATCAACCCAGGGCTTATGAGGGGCAAGTATATCCGCAAGAAAGTCTGCCGAGGGCGGGCCCCGAGGCTATCGGCGCTCTCGATTAGTGACTCATCCACTCCTTTCATTGACGAGTAGATGATAAGGATCATGAATGGGAGCATCACGTGGACCATACCGATGAGAATGGCGCGAGTGTTGAAGAGAAGATCGAGCGGTTCCTGGACCAACCCCATAGCTACTAAAGAGTCATTTATTAGCCCTTTTCTCCCAAGAATAACTGTCCACGCATAGAGTCGAGCGAGAATCGCCACCCATAGCGGAGCAGTGCTCAGGACCAGGAAGAGTTGTGCTCTTCTCTTCTCGAGGGTCGTGATGTACCACGCCACAGGAAACCCGAGAATTAGACAACCGACAGTTGTCAAGACTGAGACTTCAACTGTCAGCCTCAGGATGTTGCGAAAGGCCCGTGACGAAACGATCTCAACGTAGTTACTCAAGCCTGGAGCCGGGTCAGAGACGCTTCTCACGAACACACCGATGAGCGGATACGCAAAGAAAAGTAGAACGACACCCAGACACGGCAGCAATAGAGCTAGGCCAACAAGGTAGTCTCGGTATGGACGCCGCCTAGTCTGTCTTTGCCAGCCGAGTTTCTTCATGGTTGCCCGTCTGGCGGGACGAGGACAATCGTCTGTTCCTCGTCCCAATGGAGCCAGACAGTTGAGCCTTCGGCGGGTGTTGACAGTGATGAACTGGATTCGACCATGAAGCGGTGACCATCTCTGAGGCGAGACAGGATCCGATAGGAGTTTCCGTGGAACGAGACCAACTCCACAGTCGCCTGCAAGCGCGGGCTGCCCATCGGCTCTTCTTGGATCAGGACCATCTCTGGTCGAATTCCGCAAAGCACGCGGTCTCCTTCCCCCATCGACCGGCTCACATATGCCGGCACCGCCAGGGTGTTACCTTCGGCTATGTCGATGACAAGTCCGTCACCGGATTGACGCAAGACGCCCTCAATCTGGTTGATGTCTCCAACGAAGTCTGCAACGAAATGCTCTGCCGGCGACCGGTAGACGGTTTCCGGGGCTCCTACTTGGCGCACGGCGCCTCTATGCATAACCACAATTCGGTCTGACATCGCGAAGGCTTCTTCCTGGTCATGAGTGACGTACACCGCCGTGAAGCCAATCTCCTTCTGAAGAAGTCGGATGGAGTCCTGTAGGTATTGGCGCAATCGTTTGTCTAAAGAGCCGAGAGGTTCGTCCATCAAGACAACTTTGGGGCGAAAAACCAGCGCTCTTGCTAGTGACACTCGCTGTTGCTGGCCGCCACTCAGTTCTCTGGGGAGACGGGAACCCAACCCTTCGAGGTTGACCAACTCTAGAGCTCGCTGGACGTCGCGATCGATTTGGTCAGCAGAGATCCCGCGGATCTGAAGGGGAAACGCGACGTTGTCGTCGACCGTCATGTGAGGGAACAGCGCGTAGTTCTGGAACACGAATCCCATTCCACGCTCGCGTGCCGGTAGAAGTGTCATGTCAACACCCCCTACGATCACGCTGCCCTCATCAGGAATCGTCAGTCCGCCGACGATCCTGAGAAGAGTCGTCTTGCCCGATCCGCTAGGGCCCAGAAGAGTAAGAAACTCACCCGGCTCGACAGCTAGATCGAACTCGTCGAGGACCAGCACATCCCCAAAACTGTGCCGAACACCCCGTATCTCGATCCTGGCTCCCGTCGAAGGCTGAAGGGGACGCGACTCCGTCGAAGGTATGGAGTCGCTCATGTTCCTTTAGCCGCATCCGCGTTGACCTCGCCGAGGAAGTTGAAAATCATCTCGGCGGCGACCCCAAGGCTGCGGATCGGCACCCTCTCATCGTGACCCGCAATCGTGGCCCGATCCTCGAGGGTGATAGGCGCTGTGTGACACCCGTAGGCGGGTATGTTCCGCGCTCGGAACATTCGCAAGTCGGTATAGCCCGCAGAGACCACCGGAACCAGCGCGGCGCCTGGGACAGTGGTCGCAAGGGCTCGTTGCAGCGCCTGGGGGACCAGGCCCCTTGGGTCAGAAGCACCGCTGACGGCTCGGAAGGTCTCAGTCACGCTGACCCCAAACTCGGCAATCAGGCTCTCCAGATCGGCTATGAACCGGCTCGGATCCGTGTCTGGCAATAGTCGACAATCGAGAGTGGCTTTCGCCGACGATGGCACAACACTCGGTTCCATTCCTGCTTCAACAATCGTAATGCTGACTGTGTCTTGGAACATGGCCGAAAACGCAGGAGATTCTGCAATCGCCATCTCGACTGTGCTCCGGTCGGACTTTGAGGCACGCGTGATGAGCTCAATGAACCCATCCTGTATGTGGCCCGCGTGGCGTGGAGATTGAATGGACCCGATAGCCGCTAGGGCACCCACGAGTCTGGTCACAGCGGTCGATCCACGTGGAACCGAGGAATGCCCACCTGGACCTTGAGCCTCCAACTCAAGCCAAAGGGCCGTCTTTTCTTGCGGACAGTATGTGAAAACGGGAGCCTTGCTGCCCAGCAGCGTTGGATAGCTGAAACTCCCTTCTCCCAGGACCCAGGCGACGTCCAAGAGTTCTGACCGGTGCTCCTCAATCCAGCGGATGCCCGCCTTTCCGCCACGCGTCTCGTCAGCCACGGCCAACAGCATGACGTCGATGTGAGGCGACGGGTTCTCGCGCGCAAACTCTGCCAAACCAACGGCGTGTGCCGCCACCAGAGTCTTCAGGTCTATCGCTCCGCGTCCCCAGAGATAACCACTGTGAACGGTCGGGGTAAAGGGAGAAGTGGACCAGAACGAACGTTGCACAGGTGACACGTCGAGATGGGACAACAGAAGCCCCGGCGGCCCAGCACTTGCAGAGGCGCCTCGCATTCGGGCAACGACGCTGCTGCGGTTGCTGCTGGACTCGACCACCTCAACATCAAGCCCTTCCTTCGCCAGGAACCGTTCCAGAGGTCTTGCGGCTCGATCTTCGTTGCCAGGAGGGTTCGAAGTGTCTTGCCTGATCAACTCTTCGACAAGGCCCAGCATCCGCTCTCGAAAGCTGCTTGGTCGCGAATTGAGGGCAGGCTCTTCAGCCATTCTGTAGCATTCTGGCCGCTCGACCCAACGAGCCGTCACTCTTCAGAGGATTGCATCCCACTCTCAGACAGATCGTAAAAGGGTGAACCTGCCGCCAATCCAGCTTTACCATGTAGTGATTACTGAGAACCCGACGTTTTCGAAACTTGACATCCCGGAAAGTACGGAATTCACATCGTCAAGATCTACTTCTTGGCCAATCAGGGACGCCGGATGGAGCTGCCCCTTGTCGACCATCCTCAGTAGATCTGGATAGCGCGGTCGCGGCATGCCATGACAGCCCGAGATCCGGATCTCTCGGGCAACGATGATATCTATGGGCATCGGGACCAGACCTCTCTCATTTGCCGTAGTAAGTCCGATCTGAACATGCCGCCCACGCACGCGTAGGCTGCCGATTGAGTTCTGGACTGTCTCCTCTATGCCGAGAGCGTCGATCGTCACTTCAACACCACCGTTGGTGAACTCCTTGATTGCTGACACTGGGTCTTCGCTCGCACTATTGACACTGAAGCTGGCGCCAACCTCGTGGGCCCTCTCAAGCTTCACATCATCAATGTCGACTGCAATGACCTCGGCACCCAAGGCAGAGGCGATCATCACTGCTGACAGACCAATCCCACCGCATCCATAAACAGCGATGCGCTCTCCTGGCCGCAACTGTGCGACCTCGACCGTTCCATGAAATGCCGTCATGAATCGACAGCCAAGGGTACTTGCAGCAAGTGCATCGACACTGTCCGGCAACATAAGAAGATTCACTTCCGCACGTGGGACAGGCACATACTCTGCGAATCCGCCTTGGAGCGAAGATCCGGGAAACTGGGGATGCTCACAGAGGTTCTGGAATCCCGCCTGGCACTGACTGCAAAGGCCGCATGAGTAGTGGAAGGGCGCCACAACACGATCGCCCACATGAAGATTCCGGACTAGGCCGCCCACCTCCACAACAACCCCAGCCATCTCGTGGCCGAGTACCAAAGGCAACTGGGGGTGCACCCCGAGCCAATCCCAGTGTCCTTTCCAGATGTGCCAGTCCGTCCTGCATACGCCGCAAGCATCAAGCTTGATGACCACGCCATCGGAAGGAACTCGTGGAAAATCAACTTCGGATATCGCGAGCGGCTCGTTTTGCCCGACCATCTGAGCCGCTCGCATTGCCTTCTTCAACGTGGCGCTGGCGTTCATAACTGTGCTATGAAGCCTTCTTCCGTCCTAGTGGCCGCTTTGCCACTCCGCCCAAGCCTCTTCGACCTCGGGTCGGTCGGAGAAGAAGAATGGATCGGCAAGTCCGGCGGCCGCTTCGTATTGCGGTGCCCACTCGGATCCAAAGGCGTCAAGGCAACCCGGGAATGGATCAGCATTCATTACTACGCCGTATCCGATCGCGTTCAGCGCCGCACACTGCCGGGAGGGAAGCATGGAGAGCGCATAGACGGAATGGGCGGCATCGTAGTTGGGAGCGCCCTTGGGAATAGCAAACGGTCCACCGTTGATGATGCTTCCACCCCAAGTCATTGCCACCGGCAGCCCCGGTTCCTGTTTGATGCGAAGTGCTGGTCGACCGTTGAATGTGATGCCAAGGTCGCATTGGCCATCTAGCAGGAACTGAATGGAGTCAGCGCCGCTATTTGCCCAGACGATCTCGTCGTAGATTTGATCAAATCGGTCGAAAGCCGCCTGTCGCCCCTCCTCGGTGTCTAGTACGTCGTAGACCTCGTCCCACGTAGCACCGTTGGCCATGGCGGCGAACTCGAGGTTGCCACCGAACTGTGCGAAGTTGAACGCGCACCGTTTGCCGGGGAACTGCTCTACGTCAAAGAAGTCAAGTGTTGAGTCGGGTTGGGAACCGGCCGCAAACACGTCGGTGTTGTAATGCAGGACGATTCCGTAGTCTGAGGCACCCACGTAGTAGCCCTGCGATGGGATTTCGCCTCCTGAGCCACCCCTGACGAGGTTGCCTTCTGCATCCGAGTAAAAGGCGACATCGGGGAGGGCAGCAACGTCGAAGAGGCTGTAATCAATGGGCTCCCAGTAGCCTTCCAATGCAAGACGCTCAGCCGTTCCGTAATCCAAGATGGCAAACACGTCCCACTCTGTGGCTTCGGAGTCGACCTGAGCCTGCACGGCTGCAGTAGAGAGGTCTAGCCCTGGGGCTGCCTCGATCACGGTCCAACCGGTTATTGCCTCCCAATCGTCGAGAAAGGCTTCGCTCCACCCTTCGTGCACTTCGCCACCCGCATCGACCCAGACAAGTTCCCCGGGTCCCTGATCGCGCACGTCAACGAGAAGTTGCAGCAGGTTGTCGGGAATGTCTTCGGTCAGGGGGTGAACCGCCGCCGGAAGCCCTTCGAGAAGAGAATCACGCAATGACAGAGTTTCTGTGGTCGCAGGGGACTCACTTGTCGTAGGCGATTCTGATGTACTCGTGTCGTCGCTGTCATCTGCGCCGCAGGCGGATGCCGTAAGCGCTATCACTACCGCCAGGGCGAGTACACGGGCCCTGCTCTTCACTGGTCGACTCCCGGTGTGCCCTATCATTATCTCCTCCTAGTCCGGCGCGTTCGCCGAATCTCCAAATTTTACACCAATATGTGAGATGTGTCAAGCGTAACTAGTGTTTCAGGATTAAAAGCTAACTGCGAAATCAAGAGACGCGCAGCAGAAGCGCCTCCGCTTCGCCGACGTCAGGAGGCCTCGATGTCTGATGTTATGTCTGTTCGTCTGCACCTGTCGGGTGTTCGCGTGTTGCCGGGTGTTCGCGTGTTGGGGGTGCGGGTCGACTCTGTTGACCGCTTGACGTGAGCGGCCGCGGCACGACGCTGGAGCGCCATATCAAGGACCACGACCAGTTCCAGGCCGGTTTGACTCGGCGGTGTGTCCGTCTGAGACGCCCTGGTGATGTCGATTAGGGCGGTGGCCCTTCATCACGGAGAGGCACTGAGGCGAAGGGCAGCGGCTAGGACGTGGAGGTCGTCACGGTGATGCCGGTTTCGGCGGGCGTGGCCGGCTCCCACCCTGTGCCGCTCCACCTGAAGAGGAACGTGGTTCCTTTCCCGATACCGAAACCCTCTTCCACCCAGACATCGACGGCTGCTACATCGTCCGCTGGGAAATGGGTGCGCATCACGTCGAAGAGCGTTGCTCCGTGGACATAGGTGCCAGCAGGCCTTGTCGCATCCTGGAGTTCTTGGTGTGAGAGAAACTCGACATCCGTTCCGAACGCATTCTCCAGCGCGACCTTCAGGTCGGGGCCTGCATTTAGGTGCGCGTACACGGGCCTCGTGTCACAGGACACCGACAAGCAGGCGGCAGACAACGCTCGGGCCTGGATCTCGATTCTTGTCACCGGGGACTGGTCTGGGTCACTTACGTCCTCCCTATCGCGCCCGCACGAGGGGGCGAGGGTACTCAGGACGATGGCGACGACGAGTACGGGGCTGACACGGGTGCTTCCAGCCCTCATAGTCCTTTTCAACCTAAGGCGTTCGAATTTGCATGTGCTTGCCGTTTATGAGCCGAGCCGGATCACGCCCAGGTGGTCACTATCACGGCCATGACGGTGTGGCCGATGATGCCGATGCCTCCGTTGGCGCGCACGATCCATTTTGACCGGCCCTCGGCTATGGCGTTGACCATGGCTTGGAGTGCTACGAATGCGATTCCGGTCGCCAGGCCCAGGACCAGTCCTTCACCGAAGCTGGAGGCGCCTGTGCCGCGTGCGATCATCGCCAGGACGGTCGCCATCACCAGGTAGGCGACGAAGGTGGCCACGAAGAAGATCGGCTTGGGTCCATCGGACGACGGTTCGATCCCGGCCGCTTCCATCCACTTGTTGCCCATGACCTTCGGTTGATACCAGATGGCAGCCAGGCCGAAGAAGGCGATGGCGGCGACGATGATCGCCAGCCAGTTCAAGCCGCTGAGTGAGAGCACGGTCCTCCATTTGTAGGTTGCGCCGCAGTGTAGAAAGCGCCGGAGACTCGGGCTTGGCCTATTGCGCCGGACCTCGCCGGCACGGCTGTGCCCGAATTCCCCCGCGAGCAGTTGGTGCTTTGATACCTGCTGCCGGCTTCATAACGTGGGGCCGTGCGGCGCAGGACGAAGATCGTGGCCACGATGGGCCCGGCGGTGGCCGACCTGGAGTCGGTCCGGGGGCTGGTGGAGGCCGGGATGGACGTTGCCCGGCTCAACTTCAGCCACGGCGACCACGACTCCCACATCCGGTTCATCAAGTGGATACGCCAGGCCTCCGCCGAGGTGGGCCGTTCCATCGCCATCCTCCAGGACATCCAGGGACCGAAGACGCGGGTAGGCCATTTCAGCGGGGGCTCGGTCGAGTTGCCGCGGGGGGCAACGGTTCGCATTGCGGTGACCGAGGACGAGGGCCGCCCGGACCTGATCCCGGTCGACTATCTACGGCTCCTCGACGACGTGAGCGCAGGGGCGCGGGTGGTGTTGTCCGACGGCCTGATCGAAGGCCAGGTCATCGGCTCGGACAGCGAGGGGTTGACGGTTCGTATCGACCGGGGCGGGGAACTGTTCGACCGCAAGGGGATAGCGTTCCCCGACAGCGATCTCGAGATCGGGCCGGTCACCGAGAAGGATCGCCTGGATCTCGAATTGGGCCGGCGGATGGGCGTGGACTACGTGGCCGCCTCGTTCGTCAAGCGGGGCGAGGACATCACGCACGTGCGCGAGTTGGCCGGTGGCGGCACCCCGATCATCGCCAAGGTGGAGTTGGCCAGGGCCTACCAGAATCTCGACTCGATACTGGTTGCGGCCGATGGCGTGATGGTCGCCCGGGGCGACCTGGGCGTGCAGTTACCGCTGGAGACGATCCCCAACGTGCAGGCCGACATCCTGCATCGGACCAACCAGGCCGGGCTCGTATCCATCACCGCCACCGAGATGCTGGAGTCGATGGTCACTGCATTGCGACCCAGCCGGGCGGAGGTGACCGACGTGGCCAACGCGGTCGCCTCGGGTACTGATGCCGTCATGCTCTCCGCGGAGACGGCGGTGGGACGCCATCCGGCGCGGGTGGTCGAGGCCATGTCGTCCATCTGTCTGGAGGCCGAGCGTTACCGGGATCAGCAGATGGCCGGTGGCGACGCCATAGAGTTCCTGGAGAGCACGATGACCTTCGCCTCGGCCACCGCCAAGGCGGCCACCGAGGCGGCCCGCAACCTCGGGTTCAAGACCATCGTGGCGTTCACCGAGTCGGGTGGCACTGCCCGGTTGCTGTCGAAGTACCGGCCGTCGGCGGACATCATGGTGTTCGCTCCGAGCGGGAGGATCCGGCGCCGCATGGCCCTCTTCTGGGGAGTCACCCCCATACGGTTCGAGCCCAGGTCGTCCACCGACCTGATGTTTGCTGCTGCCGAGAAGTACCTCGAGAAGGAGGGGGTCTGCGAGCGCGGCGAGGGGGTGGTGATGATCGCCGGCACGCCCCCCAACACCCAGGCCTACACCAATCTGGTAAAGCTGCACGTGATCGGGGAGCGCCTGAGAGCTCGCTGGAGAGCCGGCAACGCCAGGCGTCAATGAGGCGCGAATGCGCACCCCACCGGCGAGGTCGTAACGCACTACCTGATGCCGGGGTCGGCTACCATGCGAACGCCTCGGTACAGGGACTCCCAGCAGCCTCAATCGTTCCGGGGTTTGATGCGAGAGGAGAGAGTTGGGCCAGCTGATCGAGGTCGATCACCTATTGCTGGGGGATGTGGCGGTCTTCGACACCGACCGCAGCCTCTCGGGTCAGGATGGTGAGACCTATCGGAGCGCCGAAGCGGCCGGGCAGGCCGATACCTTCCCCGCTCGGCTGGCAGTTGCGCTGTTCGAGGTGACGCCCTCGCTCACCTCGGTCTACGTGTTCTCCAACACTGTCTCGGTCCGCCGCTTCGGAGGTTGGACCGATGATCTCCTGACCGCGATGTCCGACACCATCCGCCACTCGCTCGCCTTCTACGGGGACGTCTCCTAGTGGACCCCTGTTCGCAGACAGACCACTAGCCGTCCTTCGAACAATCCGCGTGTAGCGGTCAGGGATCGGTGGTCTCGGGCGCCTGCTCGCCGGTCTCGCCTTCCTCACCGGTTTCACCTTCGCCGCCGGTCTCGCCTTCCCCGCCGGTCTCGCCTTCCCCCTCGGGCACTTCGGCGTCCGGATCGATAGGAAGTGTGGTGGGGTAGCCCTCCGGGAAGTCGGGATGGGCTGGGCAAGGCTCCCCGGTGTATTCCTCCGCATCCTCCGGCAGCCGGCACGGATGGACCTCGAACCGGAGCGCCCACGGCCGGTAACGGACCGTCCACTCCTCATGGGAGGTGGTGCCATCGGTGAAGGCGATGTCTCTCGTGACCTTGACGCTCCATCCGTCAGCGCCTTGCTGGACCTCCACCGGTGGGTCCCAGGGCATGACTTCGGGGTTCGGGACGTACTCGGTGGGATATGGGACCGGGTCGTAGGGCGGCGACACGGTGGCCGTTACCTCCCGACCCGAGTTGTTGCCGTAGAACCGGACGGTGATCGAGGTCCTGGTATATGACGTCTTGATGACGAGGGGCGCATCAGTGTCGTTGCGGAACACCAGGTCGGGCACGGGCCAGCTGACCGTAGCCTCGATGCCCATCGGGTAGCGCGAGAAGTAGTAGCTGTGGGGCTTGTGGTCGATGACCTCCAGGCCGGCCCAGAACACCGCGTTGTAGAAGGTGCTGGCGAACTGGCTGACTCCGCCTCCCACCTGGTCTTCTATCTCTCCCCGGATGATGGTGGGGGCGGGACGGAAGCCCCGTTCAAGGGTGCGCTCGCCCACAGTCTCGTTGAGTGACAGGGTTTCCCCCGGCAACAGGTTGACGTTGTCCATGACATCGGCGAACAGATGGATGTTCTGGACCCTCGGCTGGCAGCAGTTGTGGTTGGTGGTGAACTCGCTGATCATGCTGAGGGGCCCCATGGCGGCCAGGTCCGTGGCGGTTATCTCGGGCTCCACGCCGGTCTGGAGGGGCAGGGTGGACAGGCGCGAGTCTCGACGAGTCGCCTGCTCGATCGCCCTGATCACCAGATCCACATCCAGGAGAGCGCCCGAGAATCCGGGAACGTACGTAATCGTCTCCTGGTCGTCGATCAGGATGTAGGCGTTCGTAGGCGGTGCTTCGAACCCTCCCCGTAGAGGTTCCAGATACTCGTCGATCACAGCCCGATCGAGGTCGACCCGGAGACCCGGGCCCGGGTCCGTGACCACCTCCGTGGTGAGAGCGCGGGCCAACTGGGCGACGCTGAGGTTGAGGGTGGCGTCGGGATCGGTGCGGGTCAGAATGATCGGTCCGGCCAGCAGCACGGAGGCTTCTTCCAGAGCCGCGTCCACAGCGGCCATGGGCAGGACAGGTTGCACCTCGACCGTTGGCACCCGCACGGTGTCGGCACGGGGTTGGTTGAGCAGGGCTTCGACAATCTGGTTGCGGGCTGCAGCCCGATCGATCACGAAGCCGGCCCGGGGATAGCGGGCCACGGGCGCCGCACCGCGAATATCGATACCCCCCTCGTCCGGTCCGACCAGAGCCGATTCGTACAGGTCGAGCAGTCCGTCAAGAGCGGCCTCGTCGATGGTTCCCGAGATCGACCAGGGCAGGCCGCCCCCGGCATCGTCGCCCCGGCGTTCGAGTTCTTCGAGTATCGCGTCCAGCGAGCGGTCTGCCAGCGCTGCGTCGAGCGTGGCCTGCTCGTCCAGGTCGAAGCCGATGGCTGCAGGGAGAAGGCTGAAGCTGGACTCGCTCACATCGATCCGGATCGGGGTGAGCGCCAGACTGTTCTCCAGGTCGGTCAGCGCCGATATCGCTTCCAGGCGGGAGGGGTCGAGGCGGGTGGTTGCGGTTCCGGTTCCGCCACTGCTACCCGGAGTAGGGGTGGTGCCGTCCTGGTTCATGAGCACCACGGCGATGATCCCCAAAGCGAGGATCGGCACTCCCAGGAGAAGGACTAGACGACGCGAACCGAACATGCGGGCTCATTCACAACCACCGCGCCGGATGTTACCCGGCGCCAGGGACTTTCTCTCGGGTATCGGGTCAAGGCCCGATCTGCTGCCGGGATCCGGGTTTCAGCACCCGGAGGTGGTTGGGCCGAGAGGCGACCGAGAACTTCACCGGGGACCTCAGCAACTCGCCGTCGGCCTGCGCAGGGAACCCGCCGGATGCCGACACCTCCACGGAGGTGACACCGGTCCAGACCTCGAAACCCTCCGCTCCGGACAGTTGAGCGCCGGTAACTACCCGTCGCAGGATCGAGACCATGCGTCGCCTTGGCAGCTCACGGGTCACGAGCACCGACAGCGTGTCGGACTCGTGCGGTCCGAAACGGACGGGAAGTCGCCCGAAGTAGGTGTAGCGGTCATAGAGGCTGACGAACACCGCTACCGCCTCGGCCGACCGGTCCCGTGTCCTCACCGTCAGATCGGGAGACCGCTTGGAGAATCCGGACCAGGCTACAGAGGCGGCCGAGCGGGCGTAGTGCAGCCCGGAGAGGCGATACTTGCGATGAGGCTCCTGCTCGGCCCGCTCCACGACAGCGGCGTCGAACCCGGCTCCGCACGAGAACGTGGCCAGCCTGCTCTCCACGCCCGATTCTCCATGGTCGAGGGTGAGCATGGCGGTCGGTACGGTCGCTACCGGCGGGCTCCCGCAGATGAATTCGGTGGCGGCCCGAGGCTTGCGGGGGAGGCCCAGTATCCGGGCGAGCACGTTGGTGGTGCCCGCCGGAATGATCCCCAGTGCGGTGCTGGTCCCGGCCAGTCCGTTGGCGATGTGGTGGACCACGCCATCCCCGCCCATCGCGACCACCAGGTTCAACCGGTCGGCTGCGGCGGCCGCGCTGATCGATCGGGCCTCGGCGGTGCTCCTGGGCCACTCGGTCTCGACCTCGTAGCTCTCGCGGAGCCGGGCCACTACCGATCGGTGGAGTCCGCCCGTGAACCCGGAAGCGGAGGGATTGGCGCAAAGCAGGATCCTGGCCATCCGTCCAGGTTAGGAGCGCATCGCCTGCTTACCGGTTTCGTAGGGGCGTCTCGTTTCCGCCCATCACACCGTCCGGTTGGTAGTCTGGTGGCACAGCCCGATCCCCAGAAACGGACCGCGCTCCCATGGAAGTAATACACCCGGCCGACCTCGATGAGGCCGTCGGTGCGCTTGCCGCTTGTCCCGAAGCCACGTTGCTGGCCGGGGGAACCGACCTGATGGTGGAGGTCAACTTCGACCTGATCCGTCCGGACGTGGTGGTGGCGCTGCGAAGGCTGGATGACATCCAGGACGTCTCCCGGAGGCGGATCGGCGCGGGCGTGACCTTCCGGCGTCTCGAGTCGGGTGACCACAACGCCCTCGCCCAGCTGGCCCGCACCATCGGTTCTCCCCAGATCAGGGCGGCGGGGACCATCGGCGGGAACATCGGGACCGCCAGCCCGGCGGGAGACTCGCTGCCATTCCTGGCTGCCTTGGACGCCGAGATCGAGCTTCACTCCACCTCCGGAACCCGCCGGGTGCGCTGGGACGACTTCTTCACCGGTGTCAAACGGACGGCCAGACGGCCCGACGAGCTGATCACCGCAGCGGTACTGCCCGAGGACCTCCCTGACTTCCAGGAGTTCGCCAAGATCGGCCAGCGAAGCGCCATGGTCATCTCCATCGTCTCGGCGTGCGTCCTCAGATGGCGTGACGGCCGGACCCGGGTTGCGCTCGGCTCCGTAGGACCCACCGCGATCCGGGCTCGACGGGCCGAGCAGATGATCTCGGAGGAAACCGATCCCGACCCGGCTGCGATCGAGGAGTTCGCTCGGTTGGTGTCGCAGGAGGTGAGTCCCATCACGGATCACCGGGGAACCGGCGAATACCGGCGTCACGCCTCCGGCGTGCTGGCCCGTCGCCTACTCGAAAGGTGCTTGTCGTCATGAGGGTGCAGTTGACCGTGAACGGTGAGGCGCGGGCGTGCGACACGAAGGGCTCCGAGAGTCTGCTGTTCGCCCTCCGCGACTACCTCCACCTGACCGGCTCCAAGGGGGCCTGCGAGCAGGGGGAGTGCGGGTCATGCTCGGTGTTGCTGGACGGCGAGCTGGTGTGTTCCTGCCTGGTCATGGCGGTGGATGCCCACGGGTCGGAGGTCGTGACCGTGGAGGGGCTGGGCGGACCCGAACTCCACCCGGTTCAGAAGGCGCTGATCGATGCCGGCGGGGTCCAGTGCGGGTTCTGCACGCCCGGTTTCGTCGTGGCGGCAGCCGCACTACTCGATGAGAACCCCGATCCCACCTCTGACGAGATGCGAGAGGCGCTGGCCGGCAACATCTGCCGGTGCACCGGTTACGGCGCCATTCTCCGGGGCCTCGAGACGCTGGTGGAGGGACGATGACCACCCGGGTAAGGACCGGGAAGGTCCGGGGTGGGGTGGGAGAGTCGACCTCCCGCGCGGACGGCATCCCCAAGACCGACGGCACCTACACCTATTCGTCGGACCTGTACATGGACCGCATGCTCTTTGGCGCCACCCTCCGGAGCCCTCATCCCAAGGCGAGGATCACCAAGCTCGACATCGGCCCCGCCGTGGCGATGACCGGTGTCCACGCCGTTCTCACCAGCGACGACGTTCCGGGCAGCAACGCCTTCGGTCTGGAGTCCGCGGACCAGCCGATCCTGGTCCCTGATCTGGTCGAGTACTGGGGTCAGGCGGTGGCTCTGGTCGCAGCCGACGACCCGGAGACAGCCCGCCGGGCGGTGGAGGCCATCGAGGTCGAATACGAGGTGCTGGAGCCGCTCACCGACCCGGAGGATGCCGACGCCCGGGACTCCGTGTTCCACAGGGCTAGATGCCTCCGAGGCCCGCAGGACGTGTCCGGCGCCGTGGTCGTGGAGGGCTACTACGAGGTGGGGATGCAGGATCAGGCCCCGCTAGGCACCGAGTCCGGTCTGGCGATTCCTGACGGGCAGGGCGGTGTCGATCTCCATATCGCCACCCAGTGGACCCACGTCGACCGTGATCAGATCGTGGCCGGTCTAGGGGTGGAGGAGGACACGGTGCGCGTCCACCATGCCGGGGTTGGAGGCGCCTTCGGAGCGCGGGAGGATGTCAGCCTCCAGATCCATCTCTGCCTGCTCGCTCTGTACACGGGGCGGCCGGTGAAGATGGAATACAGCCGGGCCGAGAGCTTCGTGGGTCATGTCCACCGGCATCCGGCCCAACTTTGGATGCGCCACGAAGCCGACCTTGACGGAACCCTCCGCCGCATCGAGGCGAGGATCATCCTCGACGGGGGGGCCTACCGTTCGACCAGCGACTCGGTGGTCGGCAACGCCGTCTACCACGCCGCCGGCCCCTACCGGTGCGACTCCGTGTCGGTGGAAGGGGTGGCCGTGCGGACCAACAATCCGCCATGCGGAGCGATGCGGGGCTTCGGGGCGGTCCAGGCCTGCTTCGGTCACGAGGCGCAGATGGACAAGCTGGCGGATGCTCTTGGTTTGGACCGGGTCGAGTTGAGGATCAAGAACGCCCTGCGCCGCGGGGACCCGATGGCCACCTCCGGACAGGTGATCGACACGTCGGCGCCGGTGGTCGAGATACTCGAGAGGCTCCGCAGCATGCCCTTGCCGGCGGACGACCGGAGTGACGATCCACGCCTGCTCCCGGGCGGTACCGGGCTGACCACCTCCCGCTCGATGGTGAGACGGGGGATCGGGTATGGCGTCGGGCTCAAGAACCTGTGCTTCTCGGCCGGTTTCGACGACTACTCGGAGGCGCGGGTCGTGATCACGCCGTTCGGTGTGGAGGTCCACACCGCGGCGGTCGAGGTGGGCCAGGGTCTCGGGATGTCGTGCGAGCAGATCGCCCGGACCGTCCTCGGCATAGAGGACGTGGTCGTCTACTACGACGACACCTCCAAGATCGGATCTGCCGGTTCCACGTCGGCCTCTCGCCAGACCCAGATGACCGGGGGAGCGGTTCTGGAAGCGGCCCGGATGGCGCGCGAGATCGCCCTGGAACGCGGCGGGGGCGACGAACTGAACGCAGAGGGGGTCTGGAAGGACGGCGTCCTCGTGACCCCGATGGAAGACCTGGTCGGCGGGGAGAACATCGAGTACCACACCCGGTTCCACCATCCGCAGACGGAGGAGCCGGACCACAACGGCCAGGGCAACCTCCATGTGGACTTCGCCTTCGCTGCGCATCGGGCCGTGGTCGACGTGGACCAGGAACTGGGACTCTTCCGGGTGGTGCAGGTCGACACGGTCCAGGATGTCGGGTTCATGATCAACCCCCGGTCGGTGGTGGGCCAGATAGAGGGCGGGACGATGCAGGGGATCGGTCTTGCCACCCTTGAGGAGATCGTGGTCGAGGAGGGCGTGATCAAGAACCCCACCTTCACCGACTACCTGCTGCCCACCTTCCTGGACGCCCCGCCGATGGCGATCGAGGTGATCGAGGAACCAAGTTCCTTCGGTCCGTTCGGCGCCAAGGGAGTGGGGGAGCCGCCCACCGTCTCGTCAACGGCTGCGGTGGTGGCCGCCATCCGCGACGCCACCGGATTAGAACTCAACCGCACCCCCGTGAGGCCCGAACACGTGGCCCTCAGTTCTAGCTGACGAGTTGCCGACCTGCCCTACAGCGTCTACGGGATCGCTCAGGCCTCCACAAATGACTCAATCATGCACCTGACGATCCGAGTGTTTTGATTATGTCATTTCCACGTTTCTTCGATTCGTAGTGGAGCCGGACCGCGCCGATACGCGGCTTGTACGGGCGGTTTGCGCGACTGTCAGCTTTCCGAAGCCATTGTTCGCCGGCGAGGTCACAACCACTCCGCGACGGGTGTCGACAGGAACCATCCGATGTCGATTCCCCCGCTGCCGACCAGCAGGGTTCGAGATGGTTGGTGGGCACCGGAAAAGGCGTCGATTCCTGGCTGGGCCCGGGGCGCGCGACCGCTCTTGACCTCAATGGCTACCAGCCGGTCGCCGGATCGGACTACGAAGTCAACCTCGCGGTTGCGATCCCTCCAGTAGTAGAGCTCGCACAGGCCCGCTGAGGCGGCGTTCGCCAGGTGGGCGCCGACTGCCGACTCCACCATCCGACCCCAGAACGCCGTGCGGTGACGAGCCTCGTCGAAGCCCGAACCGGACAGGGCAGAGATCAGAGCCGTGTTGAGGACCTGCAGTTTGGGACTGGATGACCGGCGGCGCACTACCCGGCCGGAGTACTTCTGGAGGCCGGTTACCAGCCCGGCGCCGCCCAGCAGGTCGAGGTAGTGGGAGATGGTCGTGGTGTTGCCGGCATCCTGGAGTTGTCCGAGCATCTTGGTGTAGGAGAGGATCTGGCCGGAATACGCGCAACTCAATTCGAACACCTGCCGGAGGAGAGCCGGCTTGTCAACTCGGGAGAGCAGCAAGATGTCCCGCGACAGAACCGGTTCTATGAGCGAATCTCGGATGTAGCGCACCCAACGATCCGGCTGCTGTACGAGTGAGGCAGCTCCCGGATAGGCACCGTAGAAAATGTACTGTTCGACCTCCCATCCAAATGCGGCACGCATCTCGCCGAAGCTCCAGTGGGGTGCCGGTATCGACTCGAATCGACCGGCCAGGCTCTCGCCGAGGCCTCGCTGGACAAGCAGTGGTGCGGATCCGAGGATGATGGCCCTAAGTGGTCTGGCCAGGCGGGTATCTTCGTCCCACAGGAATTTGACCATCTCGGACCATTCCGGCACCTTCTGTATCTCGTCCAGCACGAGTACGGCTCCGTCCCGATCAGCCTGATCAGCCAGCAGACGGGCCGCCTCCCACTGCTGTTCGATCCAACGGACCGTACGTATTGTCGGAAGATCGGCGGTCGCGTAATGGGTAGGGAGGCCGGACCGCTCGGTTGCCTGGAGCACCATGGTCGTCTTGCCGACCTGTCGAGGGCCGGTGATCACCTGGATGAACCGGCGCGGTTCGGATAACCGACGCGTGAGATCGTCGGCTTGGGGCCTTACGAAGCCTTCGAGTTCTGGTTCCGGAGTCACGAGATGGCCTAGTTGTCGCCGGAGGAGGGCACAGTCTAACGATTTACTCTGGATATTGAGTACTTTTACTCAAGACAATGAGTAAATCGGCCCTCGCGGCCTGTCAACCTGTTCCCAGGAGGTCCTGGAGTCTGGTCAATCCGGTAACCAGATCCTCGTCGCCTAGGGCGTAGGAGAAGCGGGCGTAGCCGGGGGCGCCGAAGGCCTCGCCGGGGACGAAGGCCACCCCGGCCTGATCGATGCAGACGTCGGCGAGTTCCAGGGCGGTGGAGGGCCGGGCTTCGCCGATGCGGCGGCCGAGCGCCCCGCGCACGGAGGCGAAGCAGTAGAAGGCCCCTTGCGGCTCTATACAGTCGATGCCTCTGGTCCCGTTGAGCATCCGGTGCATGATCTGTCTCCGCCGGTCGAATGCCTCTCGCATCATGTGGACGTCGTCGAGGGGACCAGATACAGCCGCGATGGCCCCGGCCTGCGCCACGTTGGACACGTTGGACGTCAGGTGGCCCTGCAGCTTGGTCGCTCCCTTTATGACATGGTCCGGTGCGATCATCCAGCCGACCCGCCAACCGGTCATGGCGTAGGTCTTGGCCACTCCGTTGACGATCACGCACCGTTCGGCCAGTTCCGGTACCTCCACCGGCAACGACGCGAATGAAGCCTTCCCGTAGACGAGGTGCTCATAGATCTCGTCGGTGAGGACCCACACACCGCGACCCACCGCCCAACGGCCGATCTCCGCTATTTCGGCCGCGCTGTACACCGCGCCGGTCGGATTAGAGGGGGAGACGAAGATCAACAGCTTGGTCCGAGGCGTGTATGCGACTTCCAACTGATCCACCGTCACCTTGAATCCGCTGCGTTCATCGGTGTAGATGGGTATGGTCACCCCGCCGGCCAACTCCACCACAGCCGGGTAGGTGACCCAGAAGGGGGCCGGTAGCAGGACCTCGTCCCCTGGATCGACCAGGCAGTGGATCCCGGTGTAGACCCCTTGCTTACCCCCGTTGGTGACGATCACCTGCGACGGCGCTACCTCGTAGCCCGAATCCCTGAGGGTCTTGGCGGCTATCGCCTCCCGCAGCGCGGGGAGGCCGGGCGCAGGGGTGTACTTGTGCATCGCCGGGTCGGCGGCAGCCGCGATGGCGGCCGCCACGATCGGTTCGGGGGTGGGGAAGTCGGGCTCACCTGCGCCGTAGCCGATCACGTCGTGACCGGCGGCCCGCAGGGCCCTCGCCTTGGCCGTTATCGCCATCGTGGCCGATTCCGACATTGACTGGATGCGCTGCGATAATCCTGCCATCACCCGATTCCCCGTAGCCGATACATGGAGCGGAACGATAGACATGGCGGAAGGTGCTTCCATCCGGATCCCTACCAATCTGTTGCCGGAGGACGGTCGTTTCGGGTGTGGCCCGACCAGGGTCCGCCAGAACGCCCTGGACCGCCTCGCGGAGTCGGGCTCGTCCTATATGGGCACCTCACACCGCCGCCCTACGGTGCGCCGGATGGTCGGAAGGGTCAGGTCCGGGCTCACGCAGTTGTTCGGCCTGCCCGACGGCTACGAGGTGGTGCTCGGTAACGGCGGCGCCTCCGCCTTCTGGGACGCGTCCGCTTTCGGCTTGATCGAGCGGGCGAGCCAGCACCTCAAGTTCGGAGCGTTCTCCTCGAAGTTCGTCGGAGTGGTCGCCGGCGCCCCGCACCTTGAAGCGCCCGAAGTGATCGAGTCACCGCTTGGCACGCATCCTATGCCGTCTCCGTCAGACCGCATTGACCTCTACGCCCTAACCCACAACGAGACCTCTACAGGGGTCACCATGCCCCTCAGGCGGGTGGAGGCGGACGGCCTGACCGTGGTGGATGCCACGTCCGCGGCCGGGGCGATACTGGTCGATCCTCGCCAGTTCGACGTCTACTTCTTCTCGCCGCAGAAGGCTTTCGGAGCCGATGGTGGGCTGTACGTAGCCCTGTGTTCTCCAAGGGCGTTGGAGAGAATCGAGAGGATTGCCGGATCCGACCGGTGGATTCCGCCGTTCCTGTCGCTGTCGTCCGCGGTGTCCAAGTCGGTCAAGGACCAGACCTACAACACCCCCGCTCTAGCCACAATCTTCATGCTGGCCGACACCGTGGAATGGATGAACGCTAAGGGCGGTCTGGCCTGGTCCTCCGAGCGGTGTGCTGCCAATGCCGAGATGCTCTATGGATGGGCCGAGCAACACCCGATGGCGCAGCCGTTCGTGTCGGATCCGAGCATGCGCTCGCCGATCGGCGCCACAATCGACTTCAGCCCGCCACTGTCCTGGGCAGACCTGGCGGCCACTCTGCGGGCCAACGGGATTGTGGACACGGAGCCCTATCACAAGGACGGCAACCATCTCCGCATCGGGACGTGGCCCTCCATACCCCGCTCAGACATGGAGGCGTTCATCGCCTGTCTGGACTACGTGATCGAAGCGAGTCTGAGTTAGAGGCTGCGCGGATAGGCGGACCTCGACCGCCCTTGCCACTGACTGCATCCGATTCCCGGTCAGAACCCCCCTGGTCAGCAGAGGGTTCGCCGCAGCCGCATCCTCCGTGTTCCCCAGGT
>LXNI01000704.1_pt1 | contig 36286 bp, 30 predicted proteins | sample 809091 | NCBI WGS metagenome assembly LXNI01 (sample SAMN04870527, study PRJNA318959) | sponge metagenome | biome: 01000161; feature: marine sponge reef; material: water | host: Sarcotragus foetidus | place: Greece: Milos, Mediterranean Sea | collected 2013-05-29 | depth 5-7 m
CACCCCCCGACCGCCTGTCCAACGGCGCCCCCCGGTTCGTCGACGCCGAGGTCCCGCTGTCGCTGGAACTCGAAGCGCTGGAGGCGGTGGCGTGATCACCCGCCCGCACGTCGCCGCGGCAAATCCCGGGACGCAAACATGTCACATTGGGACAGCCTGGCTCTAGTCCGCGTCCCCACCGCCAGCACCTGACCCAGCCCCCACCACCTCCACCAGCGCCCCCACCTCCGCCCCACCCAGATTCAGCATGTCATGCCGATCCTTCACCAGGCACCCCAGAGTCTCGGTCGCGGTCTCGGCGTCCAGACGATCACGGTGCAGGGTGATCAGCGCGCGCGCCCAGTCCAGCGTCTCGGCGACACCGGGCGGTTTCATGAGTCGGCGCCCACGCAGCTCCTGCACGAATCGGGTGATCTCGGCCGCGAGCCGATCCTCGATGCCCGGCACCTTCGCGCGGATAATCTCGATCTCCTTGTCGAAGGGCGGATGCTCGATGTAGAGGAAGAGGCAGCGGCGGCGCAGCGCGTCGCCAAGTTCGCGGGTGCGATTCGAGGTCAGGACGACGAACGGACGATGCGTTGCCCGGATGGTGCCGAGCTCGGGGATGGTGACCTGGAAGTCGGAGAGGATCTCCAGCAGGAAGGCTTCGAACCCTTCGTCCGCACGGTCGATTTCGTCGATGAGGAGGACCGGGGACTTGTCCGGGACGGTGATCGCGCGCAGCAGCGGGCGTTCGAGGAGGTAGCGGCGGCTGAAGATCAGGTCCTCGAGGTCATCGCCGGTCCCCTCCTCCGTCGCGATCCGCAGCCTGAGCAGCTGCTTCTGGTAGTTCCACTCGTACAGGGCCGTGTTCACGTCGAGCCCCTCGTAGCACTGCAGCCGGATCAGCTCGGTGTCCAGCACCCCGGCCATGACCTTCGCGATCTCGGTCTTCCCGACCCCCGCGTCGCCCTCGACCAGGAGCGGCTTCTCCATCGCGCGGGCAAGGTGGACCGCGGTGACGATCGACGGCTCGGCAACGTAGTCGAAGCCGCGCATGCCGGCCTGGAGGCGGGCGATCTCGGGTCTCATGGCCGGTTCGCCTCGCCGGTCTGCCGGGCCGGCCTACACATACGCCGCGGGATCGGCCTCGAAGCGGGCGCGACACCCGGGGCAGCAGAAGTGCACGGTCTGGCCCTGGTAGGTGGATGAGGGCCGCGATCCATCGGCGGGGACGGTCATGCCGCAGACGGGGTCGGTGGCGGTCGCAGTTGCGCCTGCGGGAGTTGATGCGTTGTCATCGGCGGCCTCCCGCGTCGCGCGCGGCCCTCCAGCGCCTGACTCGTCCGCGTCCGACGCGGTCACACGCGACCCGGCCCTCGCCAGCGCCACGATCTCCGCCAGAATGCTGATCGCCACCTCTTCGGGACGCACGGCCCCGATGTCCAGCCCAGCAGGACCGCGCACCATCTCGATACGGCTGCCGCACACGCCCCGGGCGGTCAGGTATTCGCGCACCTGGCCCATGCGTTTCGGCGACACGACCACGCCCAGGTAGTCCGCGCGCGCCGCAAGAAGATGCTCGACCGCGTCTTCGTCGCCCTGCCCCATGGTGGCCACGACGGCGTAGAGCGACGCTCCCTGGGGGCGAGCGGCGTGCCGGGCGGCGAACTGGCCATCGAGGATCTCGACGCTGTTCGCAGTGGGGGCCTCACCCGCGTCCGTCGCCGCATCCGTGTAGGCGACACCCGCCACCTCGACCCGATAGCCCATGGCTTCGCCCAGACGTTCGACGGCCCGCGCGATGGGTGAGTCACCGGCCACGACCAGACGGGGAGCGGGATACACCGGATTGATGTGCACTTCGACCTTCCCTTCGCTGCCGCAGGACATGGGGACGGAGATGACGTCGCCGCGTGGTTCCGCAGTGCCGCCGAAGGCCAGCAGGCGCGGCTGCCGGTCCGCGAGCGACGCAATGGCGTGGCGGGTCACCTCGGGCAGGGTGCAGCTGCCGCCGATCCACCCGTGGACGGTGCCCTCGGCGGTGATGACGGCGGTGTTGCCGGACGCGGCCGAGCTTGGCCGTTCCCGCCGGACCACGGTCACGATCGCGTAGGGTGTTTGTTCGTCCAACAGGCGGGCCGCGAGGCGGAGGAGGTCGCTATTCACGGGACTCGGCCCGGGCCGGCGGGGAGGGGATCGTGGGCGGCGGAGTCGGCGGCTTCAAAGCCTGCGGCGTTGGCGGCGGCGACGACAGGGCGGCCGCTGCACGCGACTCGTCTGCGAGCGCTTCGCGAATCCACTCGTAGTCGGCGGGGTGGTCCAGGTCCCGTGCTGCTTCGGCGGGCCAGGCAACCTCGACCGCTTCGTGGCGGTGGCGCCGCACGACCTGGCGACCGCAACGGGCGTCCATGTTCCGGAGTTCGGCGAAGAGGCGGCGGTCGTAGAGGATGGGCGGGGCGTTGACCTGGCCCCCGTACCGCGACGCCACCAGGGGGGCGCCGGAATCGTGGTAGCGGGCGATCAGCGCACGCAGCATGGAGGACGTGACCAGCGGCATGTCGGCCAGCATCACGATGGCCGCGGCGCACGCGGTTCGTTCCACCGCCCCGATCCCCGCCGCCACCGACGTATGCGTCCCCCTCGCGTGCTCACCATTTAGGACGCATCGGCACCGCAAACCGTGCAATTCGCCCTCCACCTCATCGCGCGCATGCCCCGTCACCACGATCACCGGATCAAGCTCGGCCCCGATCGCCGTGCGGGCCGCACGCCGCACCACCGTCTCCCCGTTCAGCTCCAGCAGCAGCTTGTTGCGCCCCATGCGCGACGAGGCGCCCGCCGCGAGGATCACGGCCGCGATGTCGGGCATTGCGACGGCCTCCCGTTGACCGGCCGCCGCGTCCCCCGCGGACTCCACCCGGCCGTTCTTCACCCGCCGGCTCCGCCCCGCTCAGGCGGCGAGGTGCTCTCCACCCACGCCGACCACCAAAGCGACGCCAGCATGCGCGCGCCCGCGGCGAGTCGCTCGGCCGCGAAGTCACGGGCGGCGGGATCCGGCGGTGCCTCCGGATCGAAGCCCACGTCCCGGTCCAGTCGGTAGAGCGTCTCCACCTCTGCGTGCGACTCGCTGATGTGGCGGCGCACGGCCCGGCCGATCTCGCCGGCGACCGACGCCGGGTCTCCCGCCGGCATGTACCGCGCCAGATCGGCGTCCTTCACATGCGCCTCCACAAAATACCGCTCGAAGCGGGCATGGATCTCGTTGTCTCGCGTGTACCCTTCCGGGTTCGGGGTGTCCCGGTCCCAGCCGTTGAAGTGGATCGTGGTGTGGTGGGGCTGGGAGGCGTCGGTCACGTAGTGCCCCATGATTCCGGCGTCGTTGACGATCCGTTCCTCGATCCATCCGCGCCGCTCGGCCGAACTCTCCGCTCGCCACATGCGGAAACCGTTGACGGTGCGCTGATACAGCTCGGTGATCCGGTAGGGCAGGAAGCCCGCGTCGCGTTCGGGGCGCTCCAGGCCGGCTTCGTAGAGCAGCCTCAAATAAGTGAACCGGTCGGGCGCATCAAGGGCGCCATCGGGCACGTTCTCGATATCGATGTAGTGGTCGTACTGAAACGCCTGGTCCATCTCGCGCTGCTCGCGCACCCGCCAGCGGTCCGGTTCGGGGTTGAGGTGCACCAGCTGCGGACCCGCGTCGCGGAAGAAGGCGGGCATCTCGCGCGGAAGAGTGGCGACGGCCGCCCGAGCAGCCATTTCATGGCCCACGAATCCCCAGGGCGGGTGAGCGCGTGACTCTCGGCCATCGGGGTAGGAGGCCGCGAGCAACCCCAGCAGCGGGACCAAGGGAACCAGGACGACCGGAGTCGACAGCGGCAGAGCAGGAATCCGGCCCGCCGATGCCGGGAATACGCCAGGCGTGCGCGCACGTCCAATCATCCGTCCACCTCCTCGCGCGCCATCACGAACGGCGATCTCTGCACCGTGGGCATGATCAGCATGTTCAACACGTTCACCCTCTGTCTCTGGTTCAGCACATAGTACACGGCATCGGCGATATCCTCGGGCATGAGCGAATCCACCCCTTCGTAGACGGTCCTGGCCCGCTCGGCATCCCCCCGGAAACGCACCAGCGAAAACTCCGTCTCCACGAGCCCGGGATCCACCGAGGACATGCGCACCTTCGTCCCCACCAGGTCCAGGTTCGCGGCGTCGGTCAAAGCCCGCACGGCGTACTTCGTCGCGCAGTAGACGTTCCCCTTCGGGTAGACCATGTGCCCCGCGATGCTCCCGATGTTGACCACATGGCCACTGTTGCGCGCGATCATCCCGGGCAGGATCGCACGGGTCACGTTCAGGAGGCCCTTGATGTTCGTGTCGATCATGTCGTCCCAGTCCTCGTGACTTCCGTCGTGGAGTTCGTCGAGGCCCCGGGAGAGTCCCGCGTTGTTGAGCAGGATGTCGACCGTCACGCCCACGCCGTCGAGCCAGTCCACGAGCTTCCCCACGCGATCGCGGTCCCTCACGTCGATCGTATGCCTGAGGACATCGACGCCGGTCGCGCCGAGCTCCGTGGCCAGCGCCCGCAGCCTGTCGCTCCGCCGCCCGATCAGCGCGAGGTGGACGCCCGCATCGGCCAGGGTGCGCGCACACGCCTCGCCGATTCCGGCCGTGGCACCGGTGATCATCGCCATCTTCCCTCGGATTCGGTTCATGGGGTCGGGTGGGATTTCGTTGCCGGGGCGTGAAAAGGGTCGACCGGGACGCTGCGACGCTGTAAGGTGCGAAGCTGGATGCGTCCCCGGCCGAGGGAGACGGCCCATTCTAACCGGGTGAAAACCGGGCCAGCAAGGCCGGGAGACGGGAAGAAAGGGTCACCGGCCTCCCATCCGGGGGCCTTTTGTCAACTGTAGATTACATTATGTCAACTACAGTATACACAACTGGTGACTTGCAGACGTGTGCGGCACCTGCGGACAACGGACTTCCCAAATCCGTCGAAGTCGTACAGAATAGATGCCCTGTCACCCCGCTCGCGGATTGACGTCCCGTACCCCGTTCACCGCCGACCAACTCGCCCAGGAGCCAACCGTTGAGCAACGCCAAGGTCACCCACTACCGCGTCGCGGACCAGCCGACCGAAGAGCTGAACCCGCTGATCTCCCGCAGCCTGATCACGGGCGAGCGGGCCATGCTCGCGCACGTGTACCTGAAGAAGGGCGCCGTCGTGCCGATGCACTCGCACGACAACGAGCAGATCACCTACGTCCTCGAAGGCGCGCTCAAGTTCCGGATCGGCGATGGCGGGCCTGAGAACCTGGTCGTCCGTACGGGCGAGGTGCTGCACCTGCCCAGCAACGTCCCCCATGAGGCCGAGGCGCTCGAGGACACCGTCGACGTGGACGTGTTCACGCCGCCGCGCCAGGACTGGCTGGACGGCACGGATTCGTACCTGCGGGGTGGCGACGCCGGGGCGGAGGAATAGTGGGAATGGCCGGCAAACTTGCGAGCAGCCCCTGGATCTGGAAGGACGGCGAGTTCATCCGCTGGGAGGACGCCAACGTCCACATCCTGAGTCTGGCGGTGCAGTTCGCGGCTTCGGTGTTCGAGGGCGTGCGCTGCTATGAGACCCCGAGGGGACCCGCGGTCTTCCGTCTGCACGACCACCTGCGCCGGCTCATGACCTCGAGCCGCACCTACCGCATGCAGCCGGATTACACGATCGACGAACTGGTGGACGCGACGCTGGCGACGATCCGCAGAAACGAGCTCACCTCGTGCTACATTCGGCCGATGGTGCTCAGGGGCTACGGGTCGTCGAGCATGCACCCGGAGCACAGCCCGATCGAGACGTACATTCCGGTGTGGCCGTGGGGCGCGTATCTCGGCGAGGACGCGCTTGAGCGGGGGGTGGACGTGTGCGTGTCGTCGTGGAACCGGCCGCGGCCCAACACGATCCCGAGCGGAGCCAAGTCGTCGGGGAACTACATGCTGTCGGCGCTGATGGTCACGGAGGCGTCCAGGCACGGATACGCGGAGGCGATCGGGCTGGGGCCGAACGGACTGGTCAGCGAGGGGAGCGGCCAGAACCTGTTCCTGGTCGTGGACGGCGAGGTCGTCACGCCGATCCTCGACGGGACTTCGCTGTCGGGCATCACGCGGCACACCGTGCTGAAGATCGCCGAGGAACTGGGCTACAAGATGTGGGAACAGCTGGTGTCGCGCGAAATGCTCTATGGCGCCGACGAGATGTTCTTCACCGGCACCGCCTCGGAGGTGACTCCGATCCGGTCGGTTGACGGGCTGGAGGTGGGCGAGGGGCGGCGGGGGCCGGTGACTGCGGCGATTCAGGCGCGGTATCTGGAGTTGGCGAAGGGGGAAGGGCCGGATCCTTGGGGGTGGGTGACGTACTTGTAGGGGACGGGGAGCTGCCCGGGTTGTAAACAAGTCCCGTTTCACCATGTAGGTGCTCGTTGGGCGACGCCAAGGTTAGGCACGGGTAGTGCGAGGCTGGCGCCAGACACGGTCTCGCTTCCCGCGTTGGCATCCGACCCCGTCGCCGAAGGACGCCTGTGCGCCGAAAACACGACGAGAGCTACAAGCTCCTCTTCTCCCTGCCGGTGGCGGTAGAGGACCTGGTACACAGGTGCCTGCCGCGCTGGGCCAGCCAACTCGACTTCACCACCCTCGAGAAGCTGTCTACCGAACAGGTTGGTCCGGCCCTGGCGCGTCGGCACGTGGATCTTCTGTGGAAGGTGCGCCTTCGGAAGAGCCGGAGGTTCGTGGTCCTGATGATCGAGTTCCAATCCCGGCCCGAAGCGCACATGGCCACCCGGATTCTGGAGTATACCGGGCTCGCGTACCGGGATCTGGATCGGCACGGGGTCACGACCCCCAGCGGAAAGCTGCCGGTTGTGATTGCAATGGTCATCTACAACGGGCGGCAGCGCTGGACCGGCCCGGAGAATGTTGCCGACCTGATCGATCCGGTTTCTGACGACCTTGCCGCCTGGGTCGTGAGGCAACGACACTGCGTCCTTGACTTGCTCCGGTTGGATCGGCAAAGTACGGCTGGGACAGACGTGGTTTCGCTGCTGGCACGACTCGAGCGAGACGCGTCCGTGGAGACCGTGTTGAAAGTTGTGGAGGAGGTGCTGGCAACCTATCCAGGAAGTCCACACGCTGAACTCAGGCGGGCGTTCCGGGAGTGGATCATCGGAGCAGTCGAGGCGTGGGGCTTCGCAGAGGAGGTGCTGGCCAGGGTGAATTCACTACAGGAGGCGGGAAGAATGTACGCGACGATCAAGGAGGAGAAGCGGCGGATGTACGCGACGATCGAGGAAGAAAAGCGCCGGATGCACGCGAAGATCGAGGAAGAAAAGCGCCGGATGCACGAGGAGTTCGAGGAGTCGAAGAAGCGAGCACTCCGCGAGGGAAGGGCCGAGGGAAGAGCCACGCTGGTCTGCCGGCAAGCAAGACGAAAGTTTGGTGGGGACACCGCGAAGCAGCTGTCGATGTTCCTGGAGGGAATCTCCGATCCCGACAGGATCGCACGGATCGGCGACTGGATCCTCGATTGCGAGGATGGTGCGGATTTGCTCGCGCGGGCCCGGGAGGTCTGACGGAAGCCCCTACCCCGCCCCGTCCAGCGCCAAGACCGCCCCAAGCAACACATCCGCCCCGCGCGTGATGTCCTCGGGTGCCGTGTATTCCTGCGGTGAGTGGCTGATCCCATCCCGGCTCGGGACGAAGATCATACCGACGGGACCGAGTTCCGCCATGCTCTGAGCGTCGTGTCCGGCGCCGGACGGCATGCGCACATGTGTGTATCCGAGCGCCTCCGCCGACGCCTCGATGATGTTGCGGAAGCGGGGGTCCGTGGGCGCGGCGAGGCTTTCGTAGAAGCGGTTGAGTCCGATGGTGACTTCGTGGTCCTCCCCGACCTGGCGGGCGCGGCTCTCGATCTCGTCGAAGACGCTCGCGATCTTCTCCATCTCCAGGTCGCGAATCTCGAGCGTGGCGCGCACCTCGCCCGGCACCACGTTGGGCGCGCCCGGCATGGCCTCGATCCGGCCCACGGTGGCGACCTGCCTCCCCTCCGTGTTGGTGGCGACATCGTTCACGGCGCGGATGAAGTCGGCGGCGGCGACGAGCGCGTCGCGGCGCTGGTTCATGGGGGTCGTCCCGGCGTGGTTCTGGGCGCCGCGCACGGTCACGTTCCAGCGCCGGATGCCCACGATGCCCTCGACCACGCCGATCTGGATACCGGCCGCCGCCAGCACGGCGCCCTGCTCGATGTGCAGCTCGAGGAAGCCGGCCATGGAGCCGGGGTCGCGCCGGGCCTCGTCGAGGCGCGCGGGGTCGCCGCCGAGGCGGGCGATGCCGTCCCGTATGGTGAGGCCCGAGGCGGTCACGATATCGAGTTCGTGCGGTTCGACGCGGCCGACGAGCGCGCGGCTTCCGGTCTTTCCGCCCTCTTCGTTCTGGAAGATCACGATCTCGAGGGGGTGGCGGAGTTCTACGCGGTGGTGGTGCAGGGTCAGAGCGATTTCGAGGGCGCTGGCCACGCCCACCTGTCCGTCGTAGCTGCCCCCGCCGGGGACGGTGTCCATGTGGGACCCGATGATGATCGGGAGGGCTGCCGCGTCGGTGCCGGGACGACGGCCGATCAGGTTGCCCGCGAGGTCGATCGAGACTTCGAGGCCGCTCTGTTCCATGGCCTCGGCGGCGTAGCGGCGGCCCGCGATGTCCTCGGCGCTGTAGGCGAGGCGGGTCGTGCCGCCGTCGTCGGTGCCGCCGAACTGGCGGAAGACGCCGACGATGGCGTTGAGGCGCTGGCCGTCGACGCGGGGGGGTTGGGGGGCGGCCGCGCCGGCCGGCGAACCGGCGGAAATCCGCGAGGGAAGCGTGGCCGCCAGGGCCGCCGCGACCTTCAGGAAGATCCGGCGCGGGTGCGGGTAGCCGGAATCGATTGGCGGATGGAGGGTCATTCGTCGTATCCTGGCAGGCCGTGAAGGGCAGTTCCCGGGGCAATCCGCAGCCGCGCCGGGGACGGGCCGCCGGCGTGATCGCAAGACCCCCCGGGGCCGTGCCCGCTTGCTTCCCTCCAGAATAAGGCAAACCGACACCGTTGCACGAGGACATCTTCGACTTCGACGGCAACTACGGGGAGCGCTATGAGGTGCTCGCCCGTCGTGTGATTCCCGGGTACCGTACGCTGTTTCCGATGTTCACGGCGCTGATCGAGCCGGAACTGCCGCCGGGGGGACGGGTGCTCGTGGTCGGCGCGGGGACCGGAATCGAGATCGTTCATCTCAAGCGGGCGCGGCCGGATCTGCGCGTGCACGGGGTCGATCCGTCGGAGCACATGCTGGAGCTGGCCGAACGGCGGGTTGCGGAAGCGGGAGTGGGTGACGGCGTGACCCTTCAACTCGGGTACGCGGCCGATGTGTCCATTGACTCGCCCTTCGATGCCGCCACCCTGATCAACGTCCTCCATTTCGTCCCCGACGACGGGGGGAAGGCGGCGCTGCTGGCCGACATCGGCCGACGGCTGCGGCCCGGCGCCGTCTTCGTCTTCTACGACCTGCACGGGGGCGACACGCCTGAAGAGCACGAGCGGTATCTTGCGGCGTGGCGGCGCTACTGGCAGATCCGCGACATGTCCCCCGACGAAATGCGCGACTTCGACGACCGGATCCGCGAGGGGATTCACTTTTCGCCGGCGTCGCGGAGCATCGAACTGGCGCTTGCGGCGGGGTTTGAGGAGCCGGAGCGGTTCTACAAGAGTCTGTTGTATGAGGGATGGACGTTTCGGCGGACGGCTTCTACCCCCCCGGCCCCGTAATCCTGTACTCCCGCGGCGGCTCCACCCCCAGCAGGTGCTCGACGAAGTAGTCCCACGTGCGGCGCACCGCGTACGGCTCGTTGGCGTACCCGTGGTTCCGGTTCGGCAGCACGAACATGTCGAAGTCCTTGTTGTGCGCGATCAGTTCGTCGATGACGCGGATGGTCAGGTTGGGGTGGACGTTGTCGTCGAGCGTGCCGTAGTGCAGCAGCAGCTTGCCCTTCAGGTTCGCGGCCAGGTCCTGGTTGGCCTGGCTGTCGAAGTTGTCGCCGCCGTCCGGGTTCTTGACGAGCTGTCCCTGGTACTTCTCGCCCCAGGTGTAGAAGTAGCCGCGGTTGTCGTGGTTGCCGGCTTTCGAGACCGCGACCTTGAAGAAGTCCGGGTGTCTGAGGATCGCGTCGGTGGACGAGAAGCCGCCTCCGGAGTGGCCGAAGATGCCCACGCGGCCGAGGTCCATCTGGGGATGGCGTCCGGCCAGCTCCTTGAGCGCCGAGATGTGATCGGGAAGGCCGTTGTCGCCCATGTTGCCGTAGTAGGCGTCGTGGAAGGCCTTGGAGCGGAAGGGTGAGCCGAAAGCGTCGACCTGGAAGACGATGAAGCCGAGTTCGGCGAGCGCGGCGCCATTGCCCCGCCCGGAGGTCGAGAAATCGTAGAGCGTGACTCCGCCGATCTGGGGGCCGGGGTAGATGTAGTCGATTACCGGGTAGGTCGCTTCGGGGTCGAAGTTGGAGGGGAACCAGAGGAGGCCGTAGACGTTGGTGGTGCCGTCGCGGCCCTTGGCTTCGAAGGGGAGCGGGGGGACCCAGCCCGCTTCTTCGAGGCGCGAGATGTCGGCGGTCTCGACGGTCTGGATCGTGCGCCCGTTGGTGTCTCGCACGACTGCGATCGGCGCCGTCGTCGGGGTGGAGTAGTAGTCGACGAAGTAGCGGCCGGAGGGCGAGGGCGTGATCTGGTGGACGGCGTCTTCGGGGGTGAGCAAGCGGGGGTCCGAACCGTCGAAGCTTGTGCGGTAGAGGTGGGCGTGGTAGGGGTGGCGGCCTTCTTCGCGGCCTACTCCGGTGAAGTATACCGTGCGGTTCGCGTCGTCGACGTGCATGACGTCGAGGACCAGCCACGGGCCGGAGGTGACGCGGTTCTTCAGGTTGCCTTCCCCGTCGTAGAGGTAGAGGTGGCCGAACCCGTCGCGCTCGGACCACCACAGGAACTCGGAGCCGTCGCCGATCACCCGCCACGCGGGCTCGTAGGACATGAACTGGTTGAGTTCGAGATAGGTGGGGCCGGTCTCCTCGAGCAGTTGGGTCGCGGCACCGGTGGCGGCGTCGACGCGGTAGAGTCTGTACGTCTTGAAGTCGCGGGCGCGGTGGGTATAGAAGATCTGGCTGCCGTCGGCGGTCCACTGCACCGCGGCGAAGGTGGTGTCGCCGGGGGTGTAGTCGCCGGGGTTGGGGTCGACCTCAGCGCGCACGCCTGAGCGGCCCTCCACGTCGAAGATCCACAGCTCGCTCGTGGGGATGATCGAGTCGCCGGGAAGCGGGTAGGCCCACGAATGCAGGATGGGGCGGTCGTTGGTAGCCTCGAGGAGGTGGAAGCGACCCACATTGCGTTCGTCGTAGCGGTGGGTGGCGATGCGGCGCGAGTCGGGCGACCACTTGAGCACGGGTGAGCGCTCGCGCCCCTCGCGGCGCACGGTGATCTCCTGGCAGCAGCCTTCGGGGATCGCGCCGTAGCCGTAGTCCTCCTCGCCGTCGTGGCTGAGCTGGATTTCGTCGCCGGTCTCGGCGTCGCGGACCCAGAGGTTGTCGTCGCGCGTGAAGGCGATCCAGCGACCGTCGGGCGAGGGGCGTTCGGCGGGGGAGGGTGCGGGCGTGGCGCTGGGTCCGGTGCAGGTGTAGGCGGTGATATCGCAGTGCCAGTGGACGGTGTCGGCCACGTGGAACTCGATGGCGCGGCCGCCGTCGGCAAACTCGAAGGTGCTGAAGGGGAGTTTGTTGCCTTCGTAGGCGGTGTCGGCGGCCAGGGAGAGGGCGGCCGCGAGGCGGGCGTGGTCGAAGGCGAGGGTCCGTGAGGGGGCGGCCGGGTCGACGACGACGAACTCGTGGCCCGACTCGGTGCGGCTGCGGAACCAGAAGCGGTCGCCGTCGAAGAACTCGGGCTGTACCTCGTCGCCGGATACGAGTTTGGTCGCGTGCCAGGGCAGGAATTGCTCGGCGCGGGCGTAGTCGCGTGCGGTGATCTGTTGGGCGGGGGCGGGGGTGGGGGACAGGGAGAGCGCGGCGAAGGTGGCCGCGAGGAGGAGTGGTCCGGTCAGGTTCCGCGGAGGTGGGCGAAGGAATGGCACCATGGGATTCTCGGGGTCGGGGGGGATGTCGGGGCTGCCGGGCGGTCGGATTCCGCCGCGAGTCGCGCTACGGCGGGATTTCGGCTGCCTGGTTGTGCCGCCGGTATTTTGGGCGGGCGCAACGTCGTTTGCCAGACCCCGATCACCCCTCGGCGCTTCGGGAGCCCGCCCGGTGGGCTGGTTGCCCGACGACGACGGAATTGCAGAACGAAGGCCATTGGAAACACAATAGTAAAGCATGGATTACATCTTGTAAACTATGTATTACAATTCCTGAAGCCGGTTCGCCAGGGAACTGCACCTCTCCTCGACCGCCACTTTGCTGTTCCCGGTGGAGGGTCCCGCAGAATCCAGCGACCGTGCGACTGCTCGGATTGTGTTTATCCCGCCCTTACCAACACCGCGCTCCCTCTACGCGAACAGCCTGCGGAACGAGTCTTCGCCCCCGGGCCGGAGTCCTGCGATCGCGCCGGATTTCAGGACCGCCCGGGCAAACGTCTCCCCGTAGCCGCGGGCGAAGGTCATCACGACCAGGTCCGCCGCGAAGGTGACGATCTGACAGGGGACATGCAGGACGGGGCCCTGGGTGAGGAAGGGGGTGGGGCGAGCCGGGTCGAAGAGGTCGAGGGGGGTTAGGTGTTCGAGGACTTGCGGGACTCCGGGGCCGACGAAGGCGAGCATGCCGTGACCATCGGTGGTCTCGGTGAGGCCGGGGGTCTGAGGTGTTCGGGGTGACGGACCCTGGCCCAGGTGCCAGATCGCCACCTGTGTCCGGTTCATGCGATTGATGACCAGGGGGCCATGGACGCCGACCTGGCCGAATTGTTCCGGCACGGGCAAGTCCATGGGCCTTTGCGCCACGATGTCCCGGTCCTGGAAGTCCCAACGCCGCCTGTGGCTTAGATCGACGAGCCACGGACCCGGGTGGTGTTCGTCATCTTGGTAACGCAGGACCACAGTCCAGCCGTCCCGAAGTTCGGTCCCGGCCGGCGTGGCCGGGAAGGTGACGGGGGAACGGCGGATGGGGGTTCGGTTTGCGGGCCCGGCGCCGTGCGGTTCACTGCCTCGGCCCTGGTTCATGAGCGTGGCCGCCATCTCACGACCGCAGCCTCCGGCCCTCGTGATCGTAGAAGGGCGGCGGGACGACCGTGGCCGTGCAGAGTTCGGCGCGGCGCGGTGTTTCCTCCTGCCGGATGTGAATTCTGTCCCCCTTCACGGCCACCCCCTCACGCACCAGCGCCATCCCATACCGCCACCCCAGCGCCTCGCTGCGGCGCGTCGTGCACACGTATCCCACGATCTCGCCGCCATCGACCACCACCGCCCCGTCGCGGGGCGATCCCGACCCTTCATCCACCCGAAATCCCACCAGCTTCATACGGCCCGCCTGCTTCGCACAGGCCCGGAGCGCCGGCGCCCCCACCTTCCTCGACACCGTGTCCTCGCGGTCCCACAGCCACCCCATCCCGATGTCCGTCAGCGTGACCCGCGCCTCCGACTCGGCCCCGATGATCACGTGTCCCTTTTCGGCACGGAGGCAGTACTGCGCCTCAAGCCCGAACGGCTCGATGCCGAAGTCGCCACCTGCTTCAACCACCAGGTCCCATACGTACTGGCAATAGCTGGATGGGACGTGCAGTTCGAAGGACATCTCGCCCACGAACCCCAGACGCAGACAGCGCGCCTCGACCCCGTCCCCCACGGTGATGCGCCGACATCCCAGGTACGGGAACGCCTCGTTCGAGACATTGTCGTCGGTCACCCGCTCGAGCACCCTCCGCGCGTTCGGCCCCGCAATGTTGAGCGAACCCAGCACGTCGGTGAGGTTGACCAGGTGGTAGTCCCAGCCGTCGTAGCGGGTGTGATAGCGGAACCACTCGACCGTCGAGCCCGCGCGGCCGGAACTGGTGGTGAAGTAGTAGTCTTTCTCACCTTCCCGGACGACGACCCCATCGTCCACCAGCTGCCCCATATCGTTGCACATCGCCGAGTACTTGCAGCGACCGGGCCGGGTATCGCGCATGTCCGAGATGTAGACCCGCTGCAGAGCCCTGAGCGCATCCGGACCGAAGATGCGGAACTTGCCGAGCGGCGAGCTGTCCAGGATTCCCACGTTGCGGCGCACGTTGCGGATCTCGTCGCGGCAGGTCGTGTCTTCGGAGAAGTAGCGGGCACGCAACCATGGCCCCGCCCGGCGGAACACCGCCCCGCGCGCGGCCAGCTCCCCATGCAGCGGCGTGCGCTTGTGCACATCGTGGCCCGGCCCGGCGAGTGTGGCCAGGCTAGGAGGAACCAGCGGGGGCCGCACCGTGGTGGGGGTCGCGGTTTCGACCGGATCGCCCCTCAGGTCGGCCATGATCATCGCCAGGTTCTGGCCGGCAACCCGGTATTGGCCCGGCCCGAGCCCGAAGCCCCCGAACCGCTTGGCCAGCTCGGGCACGTCGAATCCCTGCGCCGCCGACTCGACGACGTTCTTGTAGGTGCCGTCTTCGTCGAGGTCGACGAAGGCCTTGGCGCCGCGGCCGATGGCGGGGCCGTGGCGGATGTCGCATCCGAGGACGGGACCGGGGAGGGTGTCGGCGGCGCGCTGGGCGGTGGCCGTTGCTCCGCCCACCACACCACCGCGGCAACACATGGCCGCACGATGCCCCGCGAGCCACCCCGACGCCTCAATCGAACGCGGCTCACGGAGGCCGGCCATGCTCCCTGCCACAAAGACCCCCGGCGGCAACGCGACGGGCTGGTAGCTGTGCGTGCGCGGACAATAGGCCAGCTTCGCTTTGACCGTGGCGAGGACTCCGATACGTGGCTGCATGCCCGCGTTGGCGACGAGCAGGTCGCACTGGAAACGACGCGATCCGCCGCCGTCTAACTGACCCAGCTCGCAAGCCTTTACGCCCTTGGAGCCCATCGCCCTCGACGCCGCCCACCCAGGCAATACGGCAATCCCCCGCTCCGCGAGCGACGCGACCAGCTCGGGGTCCTGCCGCCCGGCTTCGCGCACGTCGGCCACCGCTCGGACATCGACACCAAGATCCGACAGGTCCACCGCCGCCTCCAGACTCAGGTCGTCCCCGACGCTGAAGACAGCCACCGCACCCGGCCTGGCCGCATACGTGCGCGCCAGCCGCCACGCCGCCCCCGCCTGCATCACGCCCGGGCGGTCGTTGTGGTTGAAGACGAGCGGGCGGTCCATGCACCCCGAAGCGACCACAACCGTCTTCGCGCGGCACTCCCAGTGGCACTCGCGGAACGGGTCGTCCCCGGTGCCGATTGTGAAACCGGTCACCAGGTTCTCGCCCCACACGCCCGTCACCGGCGAGTTTGTGAAAACTTTCACATTCTCCGCCGCTCCCAGCCGAGCGGCCAGCGCCTCGGCCCTCCGGTACAGCGGCTCCCCCTCGAAGTCGCGCACTCGCCAGGCCAGATGTCCCCCAAGCCAGGGCCGCCGCTCGAACAGGCAGACCCTGAGTCCCGTTTCCGCCGCCGCGAGCGCCGCCGACATGCCCGCCGGTCCCCCGCCGACAATCGCCACATCCGCGTTCAGATACCGCTCCGCGCGCACGTCGCTCCCCATCCGAGCGCCGCCTCCCACCCCAACGCCACCCTCGCCCCAAATGCCGTCCCCAAGCCCCCGTCGCGGATCCAGCACCCCCGTCCCCGCCATGCGCCGAAGCACATTCTGAAAGACCGGCCAGAGCCTGTACGGGCGATGGAAGAGCCGGTAGTAGAACCCCGCCGGCATCATCCGGTCGAAGCGGTCGATGAACGCAAAGCGATCGGTTCGCGGGTCACCACGCACGTTCTGCGCACGCACCGACATCCCTGCCCGCAACGCTGTCGTCTCGGCGCACTCGTTCGGCACCCCGTCGATTGCCAAGAAAGTGTTTGACGACTCGCCCTCCAGGCTGTACAGCCCGCGCGGGCGATGGTACTTGAGGCTGCGGCCGAAGATGCGAACTCCGCTGGCATAGAGCGCCGAGGCCACCGTATCCCCCGCGAATCCACGCACCGGCCGGCCGAGAAAGGTGAGGTGCAGCGGCCGGGAGAAGTCGACGCGGCAGGTGGGGCCGGGAGTCAGACGACCCGCGGCCGGTCGCCCGGCGGCCGCGACATCCGGCCGGGTTTCAGCCTCCGCGAGCGGCATCCCTGCTTCCTGGACACCCGACCGCCCCACCCCGTCAGCCCTCCCCACCGCCCCCCTCCACCTCCCGGTTCGTCCCCGGGTCCCTTGTCGTCCTGAACCACACCCCACACCCCTGCCCGTGATACCACCATTCCTCCTGCGGCACAGCCCAGTCCCCCTCCCGCACCCCGCCACCTTCCCCACCCTCCCATTCCCCCGGAATCATCCGAAACTGCACCCACCGAAAGTGCTCCTCCGCGCTCAGCCCCTCCTGCGCCGGACGCGGCCCCCTTTCCTGCCCCCCGAAGGTGAACTCATACACATCGCGCTTGCCGCACACGGGACAGGTCAGCCGAAACGTCATGGTCCCGCTCCTTCGCGGGCGGGCCGCCGCGCGGATCGAAGCCGGAACCTGGGGGCGGACCGCGTCATGCCATCAGTCCCAATGCCCGTACTTCATGACCGCCGCCGTCTCCCCCGAGTAGCGGTTCTCCAAAAAACGTTTCAGCTGAAACGCCTCGAGGATCTCCGGCCGCTCGCCCGTCGCCATGTACTCCGCCATGTACTTGCCCGCCACCGGCCCCGACTTGAAGCCGAAGTACCCCCAGCCGGCGTCGAGAAAAAGGCCGTCATAGCCGAGGTGCCCCTCCATGATCGGCGCCATGTCGGGCGTCATGTCGGCGAGGCCGGCCCAGATGCGCATGAAGCGGACGCCGCGCAGCGCCGGCATGAGGTCGACGAGCGCCTCGGCCTGGTGCTTCAGGTAGTACGCGGTGGCGTCAGTCGTGTAGTTGACCTGCGGGTCCATGTGCGCGCCGGTCGCGATCTCGCCCTTGAGGGTCTGGTTGGCGTAGACGTGGTACGCGGTTGAGCTGAAGACGTGGTGCAGAAAGGGCTTGAGGGGATGGGTGACCATCGCCTGGATCGTGAGGGGGTGGATGGGGAGTTTGATCCCCAGCATGGCGGCGATCGCCGTGCTGTAGCCGCCCGCCATGATGCCCAGACGGTTGCAGCCGATATCGCCCAGGCTGGTCCGCACGCCGGTCACCCGACCGCCACCCACATCGATCCCGCGAACCTCGCACCCCTGGTGGATATGCACCCCGTGCGCCGCAGCCCCCTTCGCCAGTCCCCACACCACCGCGTCATGCCGCACGATCCCACCCGGCGGATGATACAGCCCCGCGTGGATCGGAAATGTCGGACGGTCGGAGATGTCCAGCCCCGGAATCACCTCGGCGCACTGCCGCGGATCGAGCAGCTCCGAATGCACCCCCATGAAGTTGTGCGTGCTGGCCGCCATCCGGAACGCGCCGACCGAGGCCTCGCTGTGCCCCAGCAACAGGCTGCCGCAGTTGAAGAACATGAGGTTGAAGTCGAGTTCGTCGGTGAGCACGCGCCAGAGCTTCAGCCCCTCGTCGTAGAGGCGGACGTTCTCGGGGGTGCGCTGGTTCGCGCGAACGATGGCGGTGTTGCGCCCGGATCCGCCGAACCCGAGGTACTGTGACTCGAGGACGGCGACGTCGGTAATACCAAGATCGCGGTTTAGGTAATACGCAGTGGCCAGCCCGTGGACGCCGCCGCCGATGATGACGACATCGTAGTGGCGCTTGAGGGGGGCGGGGCGCCAGAGGCGGCGAAGTCTCACCCGATCACCGAATACGACGAATCCGGATTCAGCGACCTCCGCCGGCTGAAGAAGCCGATGTCACAGGTCCTGCGCGTGTACTTGAGCGGCATCGTGACCGGCTCGGCGTCGTGGTCGCGTCCCCCTTCAACCCTCTCGATCAACTCCGCCATCAGCTTCCCCGCCACCGGTGCATTCTTGAACTGGTTCCCCGAAGTCCCCACGGCCATGTAGAAGCCCGGCAGATCCGACTTGTCGTAGATAGGGATCCAGTCGTCGGATACGTCGTACAGGTCGACCAGCCCACCCGTCTGGCCGGGAATCCCCAGACCCTTCACCCGCTGCGCCTCGCGCATCACCTGGGTTTCCCACTGGTGGGTGAAGCCGGTGTTGTAGTCGTCGGGATCGTCGACCCACTCCAACACGTCGCAGGGCGGGTCCTCGGAGCCGATGAGGATGTGGTTGCCGGTGGTCGGGCGCGAGTAGCAGCCGATGTCGCCGTCCGAGATCAGGGGGGCGATCTGGTGGTAGTCCATGTCGGCGGGGGCCGGGACGTAGCAGACCTCCTGCTTGAGGGGACGGGTGGTGATGTTCATTCCGTCGAGGACGCCGGCCATGCCATTGATGATGGCGGAGTGGGGGCCGCCGACGTTGACGACGATGGGGGCGCGGAGGGTGGCGCCGTCGGCCAGCCGGACTCCGGCGGCTCGTCCCCCCTCCTTCAGGATCTCCACCACCTCGGTCTTGAACCGGAACTCGCCGCCCCGCGCCTCGCAGGCGCGCTGCACGTTGTGGCAGGCCAGCGTCGGGTCGTCGATGTACCCGGACTCGGGGATGTAGACGGCGCCGCGGATGTGTCCGCCGGTGGGCGTGCCGAATCGGTGGTTATCAAGGGTGACGGGGGGACCGAAGGTGCGGGTGTCGAGCCAGGGAAAACGGGTCCCGACCTCGGCCGCGGTGAGGTCCTCGTAGGCGACATGAAGTTCGTCGAGCGCCGCCATCACGTTCGCGAGATCGTGGTTGCGGTCGTTCTTGACGACCAGGCACCCCGTGTTGACGTACTTCGCCAGCCCCATCTCGTCGGGCACGCCCAGGTACCGCCCCCAGTCGAGCCAGTAGAAGTAGCTCTCGCGGGCCATCGCGCAGCCGTCGGGGGTGGAGTAGTGGAGGCGGATGATCGCGCAGGTGTTGCAGGTGGAACCGGAGCCCGCGGCGGGCTGTTTGTCGAGATTGAGGGTGCGGTAGCCGCGCTTCGCGAGTTCGAAGCCGGTGCAGACGCCAATGACGCCGGCGCCGATGATGATGGCGTCGTAGTCGTGGTTCATGATTTCACGATGTGCGTACCAGACGCAGTCCGGCAACGTACTGCACACCCAAATCGTCGGTTCGGACTCCCCACACGTGGGAGGCGTTGGCGTCAAGCGGCCTGAACGACTCCGGGACGACGATTCTCCGGATCGGCCCCTCGTCCACTCGCTTGCGCACCGCGTACCAGATGCCCGAGTCGTCCTTCCCCGCGGGGCGGAACCAGATCTCCCCGTTCGACATGAGACGTATCCCGAGGGTCGCGGGCCAGTACTCCGGGATGATCATTGCGTCGCGAACCGCGTCCTTCATCTCAGCGGGGGTGCCGTCGGCGAGAAAAGGCGGAACCTCATCAACCGCAGCCTCGATTTCGTTTTCCGTCACCGGGATGGGCGGCAGGTGGATCTGTCGAGTCCACAGCGTGTCGCCCGATATGGAGACTTCGATGAGTTCCAACACAACCGGGGGCGGTCCCGGCGAACGGCTGAACACCACGCTGCCGTTTCGGGGGTCCACGTCAAACTCGTCGGGCGATACAAACGGCTGCGGGACCACAAAGAAGCTTCCCCGCGAGCCAAGCTTAAGCCACGCATCGAGATAGCCCAACAGGCCGAGGGTGTCGACTCCGAAGAACCCACCGTCCCGTGTGATTCTGACTACCGGATGGGCATCTTCGGACAACTCTTCGGTCATTGAACCGTGCGACATCTGAAGGGCCGATGAAATCGCCCCTACGCTCCGGTCGTCGAACATCGCGATGGCATCATAACCCCTCCCCAAGGATGCGCTCCCGGATGGGTACGGGTCCATCGCGCGCTCGAGCCCGTCGGCCCGCACGAGGTCGCCGCCGAGCGAAAACGTGGTGATCCGGAGCCGCTCGGCTACCTGGAACCGGTCATCGAAAAGGTAGAGACTACCCGGTGAAATGAAGTCGCCCGGTCCATCCCCATGGCGGCCCACTCGTCCGATCAGGGTCCCGTCGGGAGTCCAGATCGTCACCTCGAACGCTTGCCGGTCAAGGACATAGACCCTCGATCCGTCGGCGGTCGGCACTACGCTGGAGATCCCGGCAAACAGCGCATCGCCCTCCATCTCATCGCCGATTTCGTAGTCCGGCTGGGTGGTCCACTCCTCGACGGGGGTAAGGGTTGGGAGGGCGGTTTCGTCCGCGCAGGCGGCGAGCGTGCACGCGGCCAGCGTTGAGAGTACGGCGATCTCATGCTTCATGGGCGGTCTCTTCTCCATGCGGAGGCTGGTTCCATTGCGGACCCGCAGGGAACGCCGAGGATGATCGTGCCTCGAATGGAGGCGCGTCAAGCGCTATTCCCCTGCTCCGCGCTCCAGCCGAAACCCCGCCACATATCCCACGTCCATCTCGTCGCGCCGCACCCCCCACACATGGGTGGTGTTGACGTCCAGAGGCCTGAACCGCTCGGGCAAGACAACACTTCGGATCGGCCCTTCGTCCTCCCCCTTGCGCACCGCATACCACATGCCCGGATTCTCGTGTCCGGCCGGCTGAAACCAGATCTCCCCATTCGACATGAGCCGGATCTCGCGCGTCGCCGGCCAGTGATCGGGAATGATGAATGCGTTGCGAACCGTGCGCCTCATCAGCAGCGGCACGCCGGCGTCCTCATCCGCGCCCAAGAACGGCGCCTGCTCATCCACCGCCGTCTCGATGTCGTCCTCCGTGACCGGGATGGGCGGCAGCTGGACCCGGCGAGTCCACAGGGTATCGCCCGCGATCGAGACCTCGACGAGTTCCAGCACGCCCGGTTGCGTTCTCAGCGGACGGCTGATCACCGCGCTGCCGTTCCAGGGATCCATCTGAAAGTGATCGGGCGGGATCCACGGCTGCAAAACCCTGCGGTCACCGTATTCCGGATGGGAAATCGACCCATACACATCCTGAAAGCTCAGCAGGCCCAGCGTGTCGAGTCCCCAGTCGCCGCCGTCCCGTGAGGCCCGAAGCACGGCGATGGCCGCGGCATCCCCCTTCGGCATCTCGCCGTCCTGCACCCACCATGGCAGGCCAAGCGCCCCAACGCTCCCGTCGTCGAACATCGCGAAGGCCTGAAACGGCGTGAAGACCCGGCGGTACGTGGCCAAATCCATCCCGCGCTCCAACGGACCGACGCCGGACGGGAAGCGATCCGTTCTCACGACCTCGCCTTCGAGCGTGAAGGTGGTGTATCGATACTGGGCGTTGTCGCCCACCTGGAGGCGGTCGTCATGGAGGAAGAGCGGACCGGGATTCGAGAACTCCCCGGGCCCCTCGCCGTGCCCGCCGACCCGTCCGACCCGGGTGCCATCGGGAGTCCACATCGTCACCTCCGCACTCTGGGCGTCGAGCACGTAGATCGTGGATCCATCGGCGGTGGGGCGGATGTCGTGGATCCGGCCGAAGACCGCGTCGCCCTCCATCTGGTCGCCGAATTCGTATTCGGGCGTGGCGGTCCAATTCTCGATGGGGGTGAGGGTGATGACGGCGGTGTCGTCCGCGCAGGCGGCGAGGGCACATGCGGCGAGTGTGAGGAGTAGCGGGTTCTGCTTGTGCATGGCGATTCGTCTTGTTTGGGCCGGTCCGCCCGGGCGTCGGTTGTAAACTAGTATCTTAGTACCCTGGCCCGGGGCGGCTGGTTCCATGCGGCTCGCGAAGGCGTTCGGCCCGGGGGCCCGGTGACACGGGAATCACCAATCGACCTCGAGCAGTCGGCGCCACGGGACCACCTCCGTCCCACCTCGCGACTGGCGCTGGTCGCCCCCGTGCACGAGACGTTTCTCGACCGCGAGTCCGGCGCCCTCAAGCTCACCTGCCAGCCTGCCGATCCCCCCGAAGAAACGAGGCGTGATCGTACTCCCCGCCTTGGCCTCGGCGAGGACGAGCCGTGTCCCCTGCTCCACCACCAGATCGACTTCGGTGCCGGCAGCCCGGTAGTGGCTCAGCCGGGGTTGCTCTCCACGGTGGGTAACGGCCTTGAAGACTTCGGACGTCACCCAGCTCTCGAAGACGGCGCCCCGCAGCGGATGGTGGCGCAACTCCTCGGCGGATCGGATTCCGAGCAGGTGACAAGCCAGCCCGGAGTCGAGAAAATGCAGCTTCGGCGCCTTGATCTGGCGTTTGCGCACATTGCTCCGGTACGCGGGCATGCGGAACACCAGGAAACTTGCCTCCAGAACCGTCAACCATGCGCGAATCGTGTTGTGTCGCACCCCGACATCGCTCGCCAGCGCGGAAAGGCTGACTTCCGATGCGGTGCGCCCCGCGGCCGTCCGGACGAACGCCGAGAAGGCCTCGAGGTTCGTCACATTGCGGAGCGACCGGACATCGCGCTCCACGTAGGTGGCGAAGTAGTCGCGCAACCAAACGGGCGGCGGGATGCGGCGGTCGTGGATTCTGGGATAGGCGCCGGTCCAGAGCACTCCCAGCAAATCGCGTGGCGGCGCTTCAAAGCGCGCCAGCTCGTCGAGACCGGGCGGCAGCAGGTACAACACGCCCACGCGTCCCGCCAGCGACTGGCTCCCCGCCTGGCTGAGCCCGAAGTGCTGCGAACCGGTCAGGACGAAACGGCCCGGCTGCGGGTCCTCGTCCACCACCTCCTGGAGGTAGGAGGTCAGATCGGGAGCGCGCTGCACTTCGTCGATCACGGCGCCGTGACGGTACTCGCGCAGAAAGCCGCGCGGGTCTTCGCGGGCGTAGATACGCGTGTCCATCCCTTCGAGCGAAATGTATGGCCGGTCCGGAAAGACGGTGCGACAAAGCGTGGTCTTGCCGGATTGCCTGGGGCCGGTCACGGTAACGACCGGGTAGTGGCGCGTCAGGTCCAGCAGTGGCGCGGTAAGGTTGCGTTTGATGACGGGCAAGTGCGGGATCTCGGAAGGCGGGGTTGGTGGGTGGGGGTGGGGGTGAAAAGGATCGTAGAAACCTTGCAGATTGTCAATCGTAATGACAATCGGCAAGGATATCCGAGCGATTTCACGACAATCCCCGGTGTTGCCGGACATGTCGCGCCTTCCACCGCAGGAGCGGCTGCGCCCGAATCCGGTCCGCGAGGCCCCGGTCGCCAGTCAGGATCGAGCCGTCGATTTCGCCCCGGTCGAGCAGGAGGTCCAGAAAGGCGACTTCGTTGTCCCTCAGCGGCAGGACGGCCGACAGCGCACCACGACAATCGTCGACAAGCTTCCGTCCGTACTCCTCCGCTTCTCCCGTGCCCGGGGCCGGACGCTCGCGCAACGCCGGCAACAGCTGAGCGGCCAGTTCCCGCGGATCGAACGCCACCTCCTCGATCGACACCCTCCGCCAGTCCCTACGGGCCATCGCCCCGTAGACGACGAAGGCGATTCTGAGCAGCTCGAGGTCCAGCAGTCCGTGACGGGATTCGTACTGCACCGCGTCACCTGGAGGGTCGAAACCGGTCGTGGGAACACCCAGCGACAGCGCGAGCCGACTGTCATACAGATCCCTCGCCCGGTTTCGTGACAGAAGCGCGCAGAGCTTCCCGGCCACCAGCTCATGAATGTCCACCACCGGGATCCGGCGAACACTCCAACTGCCAACGCGGTGCGAGTCCATGGTCGAGACCGGCCAGAGCGGCACCCGGTACATGTAGTTCACGTCCACCTCAAGGCTGCCGCCGCGTCCCGGCGGATGCGTGTAGCGCAGCCACCACTTCCCCCCGGCGTGCTCCACCGGCGCCCTCCTCACCACCAGATCCTCCCGGCCGAAGACGGCGGCCAGCGCCTGGTCCACCCGCGGCCGCTCCCCGAGCATGCCCTCTCTGCTCCCGGCGCCCACGTAGTTGAGGTCGATGTCCACCGACAGCCTGGGGACTTCAAAGACGAAGAGGTTGAGGGCCGTCCCGCCCTTGAGAGCCAACCTGCCCTTCAGGAAGGGGTGGTCCCGGACGCCCCGCAGCACACCCATCAGCTGCACCACCTTGGCCAACATGTCGACCCTGAAGCCGGTAGCCTCGGCTTCGGCCTCGAGTTTTTCGATGGAGACTCTCACGCGCTCTCTTCCCGCGATTCCCCGAGCAGTTCGTCGGGAACCACCAGATTCCAGTCGGCTACCAGTCGGCCGGTCCCGCGGGCACCCTGGTCCATGTAGTGCGGTTGAACGGGACGGCGGTCCCGCAGCGGTCCGATATCGCAGTCGGCGATCATCAAGGCGTCACGGTGTTGCTCCAGGAAGAACCCCACCTTCGCGCAAGTCGTCGCGTTGCCCAGCACACGCGCGTACTCCACCACCGCGTCGACATCGAAGTACTCGACCGACTCCAGCGATCGCCACGCCTCCTCCCATCCGCCCCCAAGCCGCGGCCGATGCAGAACGTCGACGAGTGTGCGCTCCAGACTGGTCACGCGCAGGGACAGTCCCTTTCGCTCGGATTCCTGCACGCCGAAGCGTGTCCGCCCGGTGCGGCGCAGCGATTGGGGGAAGCTTGTCCCCCGGAAGGTCTGGCCACGGAAGGAAAGCGTCTTCAGGGGCCGCGACGTGGAGTAGACCAGGTGTTGCCAGACCGAGTACGCCCGCCCGTGGTATTCGAGCGCGGTATGGTGCGACAGGACCGCATCGCTCGTCAGGCGGGAAGCGATGAGATATGGGTCGACCGGATAGGACTCGGGGTCCGCGCCTGGGGGGACGACGGCATAGAGGCCGCGGCGAATCCGCTGTAGACGTGCGGTGCGGGTGTAGTAGGCCAGCAGACTCTCGCGGGTCCTCGGGCCAACCTGGCCGCGAGAGGCCAGGTGGGCGGTCAGTTCCGCGCCGGTGAAGACCGGGTGGAGACGGAAGAAGGTCTGGTGGGACGGGAGACGCTGAACTTGATGATTATTCTCAATATCCATGTTTACCTATGGGTTATAGGTGTCTCCTACTGCCAGAGGTCGATCTCTGTTTGAATACTATCAGAATAACCCAGTAATTTCTAATGGGATACTCAATGAACCGACAAGCTTCTCCGTCTCTGGAACGTCAGGCCAATCCGGCGCTCCCCCACCTTGTCCCACCTCCACCACCCCGCCATGGTGATCCGGCACGCACCTTCAACCGCCAACCGTGACCACTCGGTAACCGAACCACGATGACAACATGTCCCCAGCGGATCACCACTTGACCGCCCTCTCCACCCCGCTCCCCGCCCTCCCCCTGGACATCGCCCGCATCCTCATCGGCGCCGTCCTCTTCTTCTACTTCCTCAACGCGCTGCGCCAGGCCCGCGACTTCAGCGATCCCGACGGCCTCATCGACCACCGCCTCACCACCCGCCTCCTCCCCCCCACCCGGATCAGCCTCTTTCAGCCGGGCATGCCCGGCGTCCTCTTCCGCGCGGTACACCTGGCCGCCTGCGCCGCCGCGCTGCTCGTCATCGCCGGCTACCATCCCCGCATCGCCGCGCTCTTCCTCTTCCTCGCCGCGGTGTCGACCTACCGCTGGAACGTGCTCGTCGCCTACCTCGACGACGCCATGATCCACATCTTCTGTCTCTGGCTCGTACTGCTGCCCACCGGCGGCACCCTGACCCTGCAGGCCGTCCTGGAGCACGGCTGGAACGCCGCCGCCGCCCACTGGCTCACCGCCACCGTGCCGGGCGCCGCCCCGCGCATCTTTCTGGCCAACATGGCGCTCGTCTACCTGGTCGCCGGCGCCTACAAGTTCATGAGCCCGATGTGGCGCGACGGTTCGGCCATGCACGCGGCGCTCCGCATGCCGATCGCGCGCACGCCCGGCTTCTGGACCCTGCGCTGGCGCACGCCGCTGCGCGTAGTCACCTGGGCCGCGCTGGTCATGGAGCCCCTCTTCGCGCTCATCTTCGTGCTTCCGGCCGGTTCGCTCCTCAAGTGGCCGCTGCTGGCGGGGGCGGTGGTCTTCCACCTGGGGATCGCGCTGACGCTCAAGATTCCGTACTCGAATGCGGTCATGCTGGCGGCAATGGTCATTCCCTTCGGGCCGGAGATCATGCAGGGGGCGCTTGGAGTCGCCCCGCTGGAGGGCGTTGCCACGACCGGGCTTGCGCCTCTGGAGGTCGTCGCGATCGTTTTGGTCGCGCTGATCGCGGTCAATCTCGTCTGGGAGGCCGCGAACACGGGTCTGCGGCTTCGCGAGCGATACTCGTCGACCGGCTGGGACAACCCCGCGCGCGCCCTCCTCTGGACGGCGGGCATCTTCCAGAGCTACCGGCTCTTCGACTGGGTCGACGAGCGCAACTATCACCTGCGCTTCGAGGTGACGGCCATCGCAGGCAACGACGCCACGAGCACCCTCGACCCCGACGCGCTCTTCCCCCAAAGCATGCGCCACTTGTTGCTCCAGTCCTACCTGGTCGGCAACATCTGGCTGCGGATGAGCCCCGACAAACTCGAGGCCGTCCGCCGCTCCCTCCTGGTCCGCCACGCCCGCCGCTACGCCCGGACGCACCCCGACGCGGGCACAATTGATGTGCATGCGATCGTGCAGCGCATCACCGAAGATAATCTTGAGTTAACCCAGGGCGAGCGGCGGCCGCTCATGCGCTTCACCTGCCGGGGTGGCGACGCGGTCATGCATTTTTCGGGGGAGGAATAGAGAGCGACGATGTGCGGCATTGCAGCGATTCTGTCCCAAAACGGCCCGGTCGACGCGGCTGCCTTGCGCCGCGCCACCGGGGCCTTGCGGCATCGTGGGCCGGACGCGGAGCGCACCTGGGTTTCTCCGAGCGGCAGGGTCGGGCTGGGCCACACGCTGCTGGTGATCAACGATCCGCAGGGCCACCAGCCGATCGCCAGCGAGGACGGGCGGCTGCACATCATCGTCAACGGGCAGTTCTACGATTTCCAGCGGATTCGGGCGGAGCTGGAAGCGCGCGGGCACCGCTTTCGCACCCGGTCGGACAGCGAGATCGCGCTGCATCTGTACGAGGATTTGGGCGCGGGGTGTCTGGAGCAGTTGCGGGGCCAGTTCGCGTTCGTGATTTGGGACGAGGAGACGGGGCGGCTGTTTGCGGCGCGGGACCGGTTTGGGCTGAAGCCGCTCTTCTACGCGGAACACGAGGGGGCGCTTTATCTGGCGTCCGAGGCGAAGGCTCTGTTTGCGGCGGGGGTGCCGCGGGGGTGGGATGAGCGTGGGGTGTACCATTGGCTGCTCGCTTGTCCGGATGAGAGGCGGTCGCTGTTCAAGGGGATTCGGCAGGTGCCGCCGGGGCATGTGTTGAGGGCGGGGGGAGGGGGGGTGCGGTTGGAGCGGTACTGGGACTTGCCGGCGTTGCGGAGGCGGAAATCCCCAGGCGGCCAGCCTGCGGCCGCGAGCGCGGAGTTTGCGCATACCGTCGAACGCACTCGCGAGCTCACCGAGGAAGCGGTCCGGCTGCGCATGGTCGCCGGGGTTCCCGTCGGCTGCTTGCTCAGCGGCGGGCTGGATTCGTCCTCGGTCCTGGGCGTGGCGGCGACCTGCACGGACGGGCCGGTCGCCGCCTTCACGGTGGGCTTCGAGCGGCGCGAATTCGACGAGAGCGCGGGAGCGCGCGAGATGGCCGCCGCCGCCGGGGCCGACCACACCGTCGTCACGCTCGGCGACGCCGATCTGGCCGACCACTTCGCTGACGCCGTCTGGCACGCCGAAACCCTTCAGTACAACACCCACGGCGCGGCCCGCTACCTGCTCAGCCGGGGCGTTCGCGAAGCCGGCTACCGCTCGGTCCTGGCCGGCGAGGGCGCCGACGAGGCCTTCTTCGGCTACGAGTTCCTGCGCGCGGCGACGGGTGCGTCCCGTGGCGGTCTCGGACCCCGCAAACTGCTGCGCATCCTGTCGGGACTCCTGCGCTCCCCCAGACGCCACCACCCCACCCTGGCCGCCGTCTCCCCCTGGCTGGCCCGCCTCGCGCTCCTCCTCCCGGCGGCCCCCTCGCTCTTCACCCGGCTTTCGGGCGGCCTCGGCCTCATCCAGTCGGTCTGCTCACGCGACTTCCTGCACGGCTTCGACGGCTACGACCCCTACCGCACCTACTACCGCCGCTGCAAGGAGGCGGCCGGCCTCTCCCGTCGCGAACCGGCCCGGCGGCTCCTCTACCTGTGGCTGCACTCGATCTTCGCCAACTACCACATGGCCGCCGACCGCCTCGACATGGCGCACGGCGTCGAGGTCCGCCTCCCCTTCCTCGACCACGAGCTCTTCGAGTACTGCAACAGTCTCCCGCTCGTGGTCCTGACCGATCACGCCCGGGAGAAACACCTGCTGCGCCAGGCGATGCGGTCCTACATCCCGGACTCGGTGTACGACGCGGTGAAGCGGCCGTTCATGGCGCCGTCGGCGGTAGGGGTGGATGGTCCGCTGCATGACTTCTTGCAGGATACGCTGCGGGGTGAGGCGCTCAAGGCGGTGCCATTTGTGGATGCGGGGGCGGTGGGGGAGGTGCTGGATGGGTTGGGGGGGTTGGGGGAGAGGGATCGGGGGTCGGTGGATTCGCTGCTGCTGATGCTGGCGTCGGTGGCGGTGTTGGGGGGGCGGTGGGGGTTGGGGTCATGAGTGCGCTCCGCCCACCAGCTGAATCCCCGCGATGAACCGGCTTTGCTCCCGCAGGCCAGATCATGTGATACATAATGATCGGTGAGATGTCCGAATACTACGGAGGCGCTTCGACGCCGATTTCGGGACGCGCCGCAGCGAAGTGGCGCACGTTCCATGTGATGATCGTTGCGGCGCCGGCCTTCTGCGCACATGCCGCAATCAGCATGTCGTAGGTCTGACCCCCGATCACTCCGCGCCGATGTGCCCTGCGCAACGTGCGCCAGGTCTCCGCTGCCGTCAGGTGGACGACCGGCGTCTCGCGCCAGTTGGCCTCCATCAGCGCAATTGCGTCCCCGGATCGCAGGCGATTGGGACCGGGCAGCCGGGTGAGGACAGCGTAGGTTTCGGCCAGCGAATGAGCGGCAAGCACAAGCTCTTCGCCCACGCACTCGCGTCGTTCAAGCTCCGCCAGGGTCCGCGCATGGTGTTCGTGCCACGAACAGACCGCCGCGACGAGAGCGCTGGTATCGCAGAGGTATCGAGTCACTCGCCGGGTTCACGCTCGCTCGCCGACGAGGCGCTGGCGCGGATGTCGCTCGTCGTCTTCTCGACCTCCGCTGCCGTCAAGACGGGTCGGTCCCCTCGTGGCACCGCGACCACGGTGGATCCACGGGGTTCAAGTGTTACATCCAGCGGTACCGGCTCAATCTCGACTCGACCGGCGCGGACCCGGAATCGGACGCGGGTTCCGGGACGAAGCCGGCTCGCTTCACGAACGGCCTTGGGCACAACGAGACGGCCAGCCTTGTCGATGGTAGTTTCCATGGTAGGAATAATGGTATTTTCGGTGCCATCAGGCAAGCACGGCCAATGGGGTCCAGTGCGGGCGCTAGTGGAACCCTTCGGCGTCTGTTTCGTGGCCGCGACAGGTGTCGAGGTCGACGCGGCGGGGCTACCGTCGGCGCTTATGGGCTGAACCGGTGGCCACGAGGTTTCTGGCGGGCAGCCTGTAGCTGAAGGAATGATCGACGATGGACCTTGGTGCTACTCGACGATTGGACGCGCAGCCAGGTGCTGGTTAGCCTGTTTCGGACATCAGCAAGCGTCGCCACCTTCGCCACGTCCGGCGCGCCGCCTTCCAAACGGCTTCCAACCCTTCGATGACAACAATCGACCGACACCTGCAAGAGCTCATTGCCGACCCCCAGTCGCTGAAATACCACGCGGAGACGGTGAAGGGAAAGAGCCTCATGGAAGAATCACGCGTCGCCCGCGCTCTTGGGGCACTGGCCGTGTTCACCGCCCACGTCCTGGCCCTGACCGGCATCGCCTGTGCCGAATCGGGCGATCCCGCACCCGCGCCTCCCGCGGAATCGGTGCCGGACTTCGAGATTTCGGACACCGCCGGAGTCGACATCGTCGAAAACGCCCGCCCGCCCGCCGACTCAAGACTGGATTGGCGGGTCGGCGAACAACCCGCCCTATCGATCGGGGAGATCGACGGACCGGACCCGTACCTGCTGGACATTTCCGATGTGCTCCGCATGCCCGACGGCCGGATCATCGTGGCGGACCGCGTTTCCGGTGAGCTGCGGGCCTTCGACACCCTGGGGGTTCACCTGGCCACCTGGGGTGGCGCGGGAGAAGGACCCGGGGAGTTTACAAACCTCATAAGTCTCGACCGCTGGCCGGGGGATTCGCTCGTTGCCCGTTGGTCGCAGGGCAATCGCCTGACCGTCTTTGACTCACAGGGCAACTACGGGCGCGTCTTCGGGATGCAGGACCGGGACCGCATCTATGTCGAAACTGTGCTTCCGGACGGTCTGGTCCTCGCTTCAAGAGCGGTTTCCTCCGAGTCATCCCGGAACGGGCTCTCGCGCTCGCGGAGCATCTACGAGATCAGGGGTCCCGAAGGGGAGCCGGGCCCGCCCATCGGGTCCTTCCTGGGAAGCGAGTGGTATTCACCCCCCGTTGACGACGGGGTCATGGTCATCGGGATCCCGTTTTCTCGCGACGTCGTCGATATCCCATGGGGCGACGATGTAGTCGTCTCCTCGAACGACACCTACGAGTTCCGGGTCTACTCGACGGACGGGACGCTGAAGCGCATCGTCCGCAGAGAACACGATCTCGTCCCCACGACGCCGGCGCACCTCGACGCGTATATCGAGCGCCGGGTGGCGGGATCGCCCGAGCCGGAACGGGCGGCGAGAAGGCGTGAGGAGCAAGATCGGTACCGGGACGTGCGCCTCCCGGACACCCACCCGGCGTTCCGCAGAGTCCGGGCCGACGAGTTGGACCACCTATGGGTTCAGGAGTACAATCTGCCGGGAGAAGCGGGGCCGAATCCGATTTGGACGGTCTTCGACCCCGAGGGACACGTCCTGGGCTTCATGGAGACCCCCGCCGGGCTGCGCATCTTCCAGATCGGGGCGGACTACATCCTCGGCTACGCCACGGACGAGTTGGGTGTGGAATACGTTCAGGTGTGGTCGTTGAGCCGGTCGGGGGGCTGATGCATTCCGCGGAAATCGAGACCGCCAGGGCCATGGTTCGAGTTCGCGAGGCCAGGCGAGCGTATCGGAAGTTCGACCCGACTTGGTGCTTCATGCCCCCGGTGCCAGACGAGAGGTGCGGCGTAACCCTCCACGAAGTCGACCTCGCCATCAACAAGGTCCTGACACTCGCGGGTCGCGACGAGGCGCGCGACTTCGTGGACACCCTCCACGCGCATCGGCACATCCTGTCCCTGGGCGCCATGATCTGGGCGGCCGTCGCGAAGGATCCGGGGTTCACTCCAGCTTCGCTTCTCGAGCAGCTGAAGCGCCGGGGTCGATACCAGCCGGAGGATATCGCCCGGCTCACGCTTGCCGCACCCCTGGATCTGGTCGAAGTGAAGGCAACCTGGCGGGCCGCGCTCTCCGACGCGGACAAGTTCATTGGCGAGCGGCCCCACGAAGAGGTCGGATGCCTTTACTACTCTCCGAGCCGTGACTGTTTCGTCGCCCCGTCACCCGGCATTTCCCTGAATGAACAGGGTCTGGTCCCCCACTTCGGACGATCTGAAGGCATCCTGCCGAAGGTTGCCGGACTGACGCGTTAGCCTGGCTCAGCTCAGCGAGACTGATTCAACCTGGTAAACTTCAGTTTCCATAATGACAACTGTACTTTACATGCACACCGCTTGAGCGCCCACGGACCGACCAGACAACCCCTCAGCTCGCCGCCGCCCTCACCACCACCGTCACCTCCACGTCCGTCAACAGTCCCCCATCGTCCGCCCGACCGCGCAGCAAATACGTCCCCGGCCTGTCAAAGGTCACGTTCACCGTCCACCGTCCGTCCTCGGGCAACGCCGGCGGCACCCATAACGGCGCCCACGGCGAGTTCGCCCCGGCACGCGTGTCTTCCCACACCTTGATCTGCGGCGGATCGAAGGTCACCGCGCCCGTAGCGCCAACATCCCCCACACCACCCGCCCCCTCCCCACCCCGGTACAGGAACCACGACATGAACAGGCCGTTCACCTTCTGCACGGTGATGCGGGTGGGCGGAATCAGCTGACGGCGGCTGAAGGTCGGGGCCGCGTTCCAGATCGAGTCGGCGCGTGCGGAATCCGCGGCGGTTGCCAGGCGCGGGGGGCGGGGACGGCGCGCTCTCAGCAGGCCGTCGTCCTCGACGAGCACGGTGAGGGTCACGGGGCTGCCGACCGTTGTCTCCCGTTCCGCGGGGCCTTCGAGGGTGATGGTCGGGGGCTCGTTGGAGCGCGTTTCCGCATTGCTGTGCCCGGCCCCCAGTGCCCCGGTCTCGGACATGAACACCATGTTGTCCACGATGTAGTCGGGCCTGAGCGAGGCGTAGGCGCGCTCGGTCACCCCGTTGGCGGTCAGCGTCCACACCAGTTCCTTGTCGCCCCAGTCGGCGGGCACGCGGACCTTGAAGACGAAGCGGTTGCGGCGCGGCAGGAAGTGGGTCGGCTGGCCGCGATCCGCGGGGCCTGGGGAGAAACTGTTGTTTTCGCCGACGGGCACGTCGAGCTTCTCCAGCCAGTTCCGGTTCATGTAGCCGAAGAGGAAGCTGAACGAGCCGTCCTCGTTGCGTTCCCAGCCTTCGAAGGCGGGGGCGACGCTCTGGCCGCGCTGGTAGGTCTGGGCGGCGGCCTGGCGGGAGGCACCGGAGGCGATGAGCAGGAGGACCACGCACAGGAGGGCCGAGGTCAGCTCCCGGGGCTGCGACGTTGTCCGCGAGCGGTGAAACACGGGTCCCCTTCGACGGTAACGCATCCCCCTACCGCCCGCCCCGGCCACGACCCACCCCCGTCGAATCGCCGGCCTGGTCGTCCGACCCGGTTTCCCCATCCCCATCCCCCGCGAAATACCTCGGATTTCCATTCGCCGGAATCACCATGCACAGTGGACACCCCACCACATGATCGTTGATCCCCAGCGCAAGCCGCTCCCGCCTCAGAGCCATCTCTTCGACAAACTGCTCGTCGGTGAGCGACACCCGCATCCCCAAGTCGATGAACATGTTCGCCACCGAGCGGTTCCCCGAACCCTGCCAGTTCCGCGTGTCGGGCACGTTGCGGTTCGCGTCCGAAGTGTCCATGTAGCCGATGATGTGGAGGATCGTCCCCGCGGGCAGCAGCGGCTGGTGGTCCTGCGCGTAGGTGTAGCCGCGCACCCAGTTGTGGTCGTAGCCGACGCAGTTGATCGTCTCGACGTTGAAGCCCCAGATGGCTTCGAGGCACATGCGCATTCCGGGGGCGTGCAGGTGGGGTTCGAAGGTGACGATCTTGGTGTGCTGGTTCAGGACCTGGTAGGCGTGCAGTTCCTGGCCCGCCTCGCCGGCCCGGATGTCGATGTCGCTGCCGTTGCCGAGTCCGAAGGACGTGCGACGGTACCTGGGTTCGTAGTCGGGCGGGTGGAAGCGGAAGCCGATCTCGAGGTGGGCGCGGGTGTCGCGGCCGTTGGAGTGGAGGTGGAGGGAGTTGGAGTAGATGGACGAGTTCGCTTGGAGGAGGCGGCCGGCGTCGTCATCGAAGATGTCGGGCTCGCGGCCGACTTCGTGGACGGGCCAGGTCACGCTCCGGGGACCGTCCCCCGCCTGGGCGCGCGGGACGATGGTGCTCCAGATCATGTGGTGCACGACGAACCGGCCTCCGACGGTGTGCCGGCCTTCGTGTCCGCCTTCCGGGTTGAGGCCGACGTCGTTGACCTCGCGGATCTCGACGGACTTTACATAACGATCTTCGGTGAGACCGGTGGGGATGGGCTCGATGTCGCCCCACCAGTCGGGCACGTCCGCTTCGACGAGCACCTCGGGGAACCGGATGATGAGGTCGGGTTCGCCGGCGACCCATACCACGTCGTCGTTGAATTCGAGGGGGGGCGGAAGGTCGGCGGGGTCGCCCTCCGGGGTCCCGGCGCGCCACCAGCGTTCCAGCGCGTCGATCTCCGAGTCGTCGAGCGACATGTCGTCCTTGAAGTGCTGGATGCCGATATCCTTTTCGACGTACCAGGGGGGCATGGCGCCGGCCCGGTCGCGGATCTGCGTGCGGCGGACGATTCGGGGGGCGTATTCGCGCACCTGGTGGAATTCGGTGAGCGCCATCGGGGCCACACCGTTGTCGCGGTGGCAGCGGACGCAGGCGCGCTGGAGGATGGGGGCGATGTCGCGCGTGTAGGTGACTTCGTCCGTATCGGCGCCGTTCGAGGTAGGGGCCGTCTGGGCTGCGAGGCCGTGGGCTGCGAGGCCCATGCCGGCGAGTCCCGGCAGGGTGAGGGTCAGCAGCAACTTGGGGATTCCGGTCAGTTTTCCGATCGACATTCGGCGAACCTCTTTTCGTTGGGGACAACTCGCCCGTGGTCCACAGTCTACCCGGCCCGTTCGCTGTGCGCAAAGCACCGGCTGACCGTAGGTTGCTTGCGTCACACCACACCACAAGGGGAGCGATGATGAAGCCAGCGTCGATGTCCACAGGCACATTCTTCCGTCAGGCGATCTCCGCGTCTGTTCGGGCCACTCTCCTGACGGCTTCCTTGTTGGTGGCCTCGGTTCTCCTGCCGGCTGCCATCCAGGCCCAAGTGCCGCCGGACATTCCGCCCCCGAGCGACACCGTTTACGAGGTCCGGCTCGCCGACGGCTCCGTGATCATTGCGCGCATTACCGAGTTGGACGAGGAGCGGGTGGTCCTGACGACCCCGGGCGGTGGCCGGGTCGAGATCGATCGCGCCCAGATCCGGGAGATCCGCCCCGCCCGCGGGAGAATGGTAGAAGGCGAGTTGTGGCACGAGGATCCGAGTGGCACCCGGCTGCTCTTCACCGCGACCGGGCGCGCGCTCGGCAAGGGGGAGTCGTACGTGGGAACCTATGTGATCGCGCTGCCGTTTGCCGCGATCGGGATCACCGACCGTATCTCGATCGCTGCCGGGGCGCCGGTTCTCTTCGGAAACCTGGAGCCGTTTTACCTGGCTCCACGGGTACAGATCCTGCGGACTGCCAGGGCGCAGGCGGCGCTTGGCACACTTGTCTTCTTCTTTGATGACGAGGCGGTGGGAATCGTCTACGGGGTGGGCACCTTCGGGGACATGGACAACGCGGTGTCCGCGGGGCTCGGGTTCTTCTATTCGGGGGACGACGTCGCAAGCGAACCTGCGTTCATGTTGGGCGGCGAAACCCGGGTCAGTCGCCGTATCAAGCTCATGACTGAGAACTATCTTCTTCCTGACGCAGTGGGCGTGGTCTTGAGTGGAGGAATCCGCGTCATCGGCGAACGCTTCACAACCGAAATCGGAATCATTGCCGCGGTCGGCGAAGACGATGCGTTCTGTTGCATTCCGCTGGTTAACTTCTCGTACGCGTTCGGGAGGAAGTAGACCTTCATGCGCCCCATCCCCCTCATCACCGCAGCGATCCTCACGCTGTCGCCAGCGTGCAACCCCTCAGACAGCGGTTCAAGCGACGCTCCCGCGACCCAGTCTACAAGCACGATCGCCCCTGCCCTGCCCGACGGCGCCGAGGCCATCTCCCTGCTGGGCGAACCCCTCCACCCCACCCCCCCTCCCCCCGAGATCGCGGCCCAACGCGAAGCGGACATCGCCGCCGCCCTCGCCGACTACGAGTCCAACCCCGACGACGCGGACGCGATCATCTGGCTCGGCCGCCGCATCGGCTACACGGGACGGTACCGCGACGCGATCGAGGTCTTTTCGGAGGGAATCTTCAAGCACATCGACGACGCGCGCATGTACCGCCACCGCGGCCACCGCTGGATCAGCATGCGCAGATTCGACCGGGCAATCGAGGACCTGTCCCACGCCGCCACGCTCGTCGAGGGCAAGCCGGACGAGGTCGAACCGGACGGCCAGCCGAATGAGCGCGGCATCCCCACGAGCACGCTGCAGTCGAACATCCACTACCACCTCGCGCTGGCCCACTACTTGAAGGGCGATTTCGGAACCTGCCAACGACGTTGAGACACTTTCCGATTCAGTTTAGTGAGCCCTCCTTTCCCCCGTTGGCCGGCTCTGCTCCATCGGCTGCCGTGACGGGGAGTGCGCGGTTGATCCAGACCT